>ENA-OPBO01000421-OPBO01000421.1-human-gut-metagenome-genome-assembly--contig:-NODE-421-length-36845-cov-3.939821_pt1 | contig 36845 bp, 37 predicted proteins | sample MGYA00241071_ERZ501458 | MGnify/ENA primary metagenome ERZ501458 (study PRJEB25962, sample SAMEA2042509) | human gut metagenome | biome: human gut; feature: human-associated habitat; material: faeces... | reverse complement strand
GTGTGCAAACCACCCGTTGGACGGGTGGTCATGATTTGCAAAATTTAAGAGAGGAGGTGAAACAATGGACTTTGACTATTTCTATAATCGTGAAGTAGAGCGATTTAACTTTCTGAAAGTTCCGGATATATTGGTTGATGGAGAAGAATTTAAGGGATTATCTGCCGAAGCAATTATCCTTTATTCCATGCTTTTGAAACGAACAGGAATGTCCTTTAAGAATAACTGGATAGACAAGGAAGGTAGAGTATTTATCTATTTCACAGTCGAGGAAATTATGAAAAGAAGAAATATCTCAAAGCCGACAGCCATAAAAACTTTAGATGAACTTGATGTGAAAAAAGGAATTGGACTGATTGAAAGAGTAAGGCTTGGACTTGGTAAGCCGAACATCATTTATGTTAAAGACTTTATGAGCGTATTTCAGGTAAAAGAAAATGGTTGATTATACAATCTACCTGCATAAGAAAAATGGTAATAAAATTGATTCTAGTATTTATAGCAACACTGGAAATGAACAATACAGGGACTGCGTCAATAAGACAAATGAAAAACTTAATTGGAGTATCTTCGATAAGGAAAAATTCATCTTCGATGACTCCTCAGCTACAAGAATTTTAATAAAAGGTATAGGATGCAATAGGTCAAATATTTTAGGGAGTTAGTTGTAATAAAAAAGTCCATAAAAACTTGACACTGTCCCTGCCTTTTGTGGAATTGATTTTATTCGTGGTTTGGTATATAATATGTGATAGTGGAACAAGGAGTAGTCTGTAGTTTCGTAGGAGAGATCATATGGAATATTTATCAATAAAACAAACAGCAGAAAAATGGGGTATTTCAGTCAGAAGGATTCAGGTGCTTTGCGCTGAGAAACGCATTCCTGGCGCCATAAAGATTGGTTCTTATTGAGCCATTCCTGCTGATGCGGAAAAACCATATGATCAAAGAATTAAAAGTGGAAAATATATAAAGGAACAGGAGTAGGAGGTGCCTTTGAATGGACGTTCGTGTAGCGATGAATATGACGCATGATGAGATTAAAAGTAAATACAAAGAATATCTAAGGCTACAGGCACTTAGCAAAAATACAGTGCAGACAGCGTCCAACGATACCTTTTAATTGTGGAAGAATGAAAGTAAAGAGCTATTCTGGGAGAAGATATTATCGCCAGATTTTGAGACCGTGTATCGCGCAGCTATGGTAGAGTCCCTATCCAAGCGTACCAAGGGTGATCCACAAAAGCTCATTAGCTCATATATGTCCAGCGCAAGACGTTTTAGAAAGTTTCTGGAGTGTGATGCTGCGGAAACGACAGCAGCGCCGGCCCAGACCGTTCGAAAAAGGAAGGTCAACGTCGATGTCCCAACACCATGTGCGAGCGAGGTTGAGCTGTATCTCTCTAAATGGGATGAGCTTGAGCATTATCGTTTGCAGGAGGATGCTTTAGACAAGCTGTTTTTTACGTTGTGCCCGGAAAACAAAGATATTTCCGATGTGCTTTTGAAGGTGTCAACGCTGAATGATTTTTATAGCACAAACATCTTCTCTGTTTACCCGGTGGCAAAACATATCACATCACTTGCTATTGATGCTAGGTTGAAGACCGGTGATGTCACTTTGGTTGGAGATATTCAGAGGGTGGTAATCAACGGCTCGGAGAAAATTCTATTCGTTTGCAACAAAATATTGCAGTCATCATAATCCGCTGAAGTATCCCATCTATGATAGCTACGTAGAGAAGGTGCTTAAGTATTATAGGGACTTAGACAGATTTGCAAAATTTAGCAATGATGACCTGAAGGATTACATATGCTTCAAAGGTGCGTTAGTCGATTTTAGAAGATTCTATCACCTGGAGCAGTTTAACTTGAAGGAAATCGATAAGTATATATGGCAGTTAGGAAAGATATATTTTCCTAAGGATTTCAGTAACAAAAAATAACGGAGGTGCACTATGGCTTTTGATCCAGGCTTGAAAATAGGACAAATATTAAAAAATGCAGATATTGTTGACACCTTTAAGTGCGGCAACATGGGTGGAATGCGTCGTTCAAAGACTACGAACACCTTGGTTATTGTATCTGACTATACAAAAGGCATTTATCATGACAAGTGGATCGGCGGCGTGCTGCATTACACTGGCATGGGTAAATCCGGAGACCAGGATTTGTACTGGTCTCAAAATGCAACGCTCGCAGAAAGCGGCTTCAATGGTGTCGATGTGCATTTATTTGAGGTGATGGATGCCGGCGAGTATGTTTATTGCGGAAGAATTGAGTTGGTGGATAAACCATATGCGGATACCCAGCCTGGTGAGGATGGTGTGCCAAGAAAAGTATGGATGTTCCCTGTTCGGCCAGTTACGGATAATGACGTACAGAAGCCACAAATGTTTGTATTCAAAGATATGGAGGACTACAGGGCACGCGGTAAGAACGTGGATGAAGAATATACCAAAATGATGAAGGAACTCAAAAAGAGTAAAACAAAACCTCCGATTGCAAAGGCGTCGGTGTATGTAAAACCAGAACCGAAGCCATCTGTTATTATCCCAGCGGATATTGTAGGTAAAACAGTGAAGCATAAAACCTTTGGAACCGGCAAGATTACTGAGATTGCCGGCACCACCATTGTTATACAGTTTGACACCGTTGGAGAAAAGAAGATGGGATACGAATTCTGCATGGAGAAGAAGTTGCTGGAATTTGTATAAGTGGATAATATGAAAACAATTAGAGTGGTAGCAGCAGTCATCCGTCAAGGTGACAGGATATTTGCAACTGCAAGAGGCTACGGAGAATTTAAAGGACAGTGGGAGTTCCCTGGCGGAAAGATTGAGGCCGGAGAGACGCCACAGCAGGCCCTTATAAGAGAAATAAAAGAAGAGCTGGATGTAATGGTATCCGTAGGAGATCTGATTGATACGATTGAATACGATTATCCTACATTTCACCTGTCTATGGATTGCTTTTGGTGTGAAATTACTGACGGAGAGCTAAAGCTCCTGGAGGCGGAATCAGATCGCTGGCTTACAAGGGAAACCTTGTATGAAGTTCCGTGGCTGCCGGCGGATTTGAATTTGATTAAGAAGGTTGCTACGCAGATGGAGAATGTGAAGTATATTGCCAGGATTGTAATAAAAGGTGCTTCCGGCTATGGCTCTGCAGATGAAGCATATAATGATAAAGTTACCATTACGCCTACTTCAATTTCTTATGAATACAAGCCGATGTACGAATCAGAGCTCAATCCAAGCAGAAAGTGGAGTTATAAAACAAATAGTCCTATTTTTAGGATGATGTACGACAAGGTTGCGGGTATGCTTCCGGCAATCATTGAAAGAGGCATACAGGAGTTCTGTACGGATATTGGTGGTATTGAGTTCAATATCACATATTCAGATAAGACGAAATTCAAAGAGATTTACTGGGTCCCGGGAGATTACTTTGAAGAATTGCTTGTGGCAATAAAGCGCATGGTGCCGGAAACGGAGTATACACCAGCGGTTTTACTTACATCGGAGGATTTCGATGATGAGGAGGATGAGGAATAACTTATTAAGATACATTACTTTCAGAGATACCATGAAAAAGAGAACGTGGCAACAGCAAACACCATGCTTTTACTTTCACGCTTATATTCGTACTCGTCAGATAAGTTTTTCAGGTTTTTAAAATCAGAATATTTTTCTGATTCCTTCAATCCGGAGATTGTATTCACATTGCAGGAAAAGAGTGTTGATAGTATCCCTGACGCGACAATTACGCAGGAAAGCTTCAAGATTGTTGTAGAAACAAAGATGTCAGATTGGTTCCATGAGGACCAGTTGCTTCGGCACTTAAATTCCTTTACTGATGAAAAGTATAAGGTCATGATCACTCTAGCACCAGAAACAATGGAAGCCGGAAAGATGAAAGCTTTTGAAGAGAAGATAAAGGAATATAATGAAAAGCAAAAACATCCGGTAATTCATATCAATACGACTTTTGAGGCTATGGCAAATGCTATAAGCGATGTGTTAGACGATAGAGATTACGATATGCAGGATGTCCTCGCAGATTATCTGAACTATTGTTATTCAGATGGACTGATTCCGGTTTCCGATGCATGGAAATATATGAGGATGCAGCTTGCAGGAACCACGTTTGATTTCAATATCAGTTCAAATGTTTATTATGACAATGCAGAGCGCGGCTTTAGAGCTCATGATACGCTTGGACTTTACAAGAATAAAAGTGTACGAGCCATTGGTAAAGTAATCGCCAGAATTACTGCGGTTGAAACTGAAAACGGCGTTAAATACAATGCAGAATTTGGTGAGTTAACGGATGAAAGAAAATCCATCATTGCTGAAGCTATGGCTGATGGTGATTTGCATGGATACGACCTTAGAACGACTGAACACAGATACTTCTTTGTGGAGAAGTTCTACGAAACTGATTATAAGAAGGTAACGCCAAGAGCACAGATGGGTACTAGAATATTTGATTTGACGCAGGTGCTTGGTACGGAAGATATTCCTGATATAGAGGAACTTGCGCAGCGATTAATGAGCGAGAGCTGGACGTAATACAATCATGAGTTGAAGAAATGAGGTTTTATGAAACATACATGTATATACTGTAAGGAAGAGAAAGAAGAATCAGAGTTTAATAGAGAGCATGTTGTTCCAAGGATGATGGGAAGATACACAGATGGATTTGTATTATCTGATCATCAAGTTTGCCAACAATGTAACTCGCTTTTTAGTAAAGAGATTGAGGATAAAATTGGGTTGGATTCATATGAAGCTCTGCTCAGAATGAGGTCAGGTATAAAAAGGATGAAAGATGGCCATCGAGTTAGAAATAATAGATTAGCTATAACAGGAGCAGAAGGAATCTTTAATGGCCTTAGATTTATTCCAATTTCTGATTCTAATAGCCCGGAGAGAGTTTCTTTTGAAATAGTTCCTTGCGTTGGCTTTCAGAAGAATGATGAAGAGTATGATTATTTTTCGATAGATGAAATACCCGACGCAACCGAAGAAGTGATGCAAAGGCTGAAAAAGTATAAGTCGCCGATTATCCAGTTTGGTTACGAGCGCGAACAAATTGATACAGTTTTGCGAGAAAAAGGATATTTAAATGAGAAGTCAACGTATTCGGAAAAGGAGATAGCTAGTGAATATAGTAAGTCGGATTTTCTGACAAACATTAAATTCTCAATTGATCCAATCGTAAGACGAGTGTGCGCTAAAACGATTTTCAACTATCTGTGCTGGAGTAATTCCGCAGAGTTTATGCTTGACTCAAAATTCGACGCGTTGAGAAATTATATTCGGTATGGCGTGTGGGATGATAGTTTATGGTTTCGTTATTCAACTGGATATGTAACTGCAGCTACACCACCAAATGATACGGCGCATGTTGTAGGGACAATGATAAGTTTTGAGAGTGGCAAATGTGAATTACTTGGATGTATTACCTGGTTTGGAGAAATAACATATATACTAAAAATATGTGAAATTTTACCTGTTAAGGCACATGATATAGGCAGGGGCCTGACGGGATTGGAGATGCCAGCAATAGATACGAAATTCACATATTTTAACAACGTGACTTCGGAAATTACAACTGAAGATGCAATGTTTATTTATGGTGGAAGAAACAAATAACGATAGCCCTGAGTTATCGTTGAAAGGTTTATTGACCAGTTATGAGTAACGGACAGGCAGGCATGACGTACTTCCTGTCGTATCGTGCCATTGTGAGAGTGTTGTGCTTCTGAGCAAGCAATAGACTTGTTCTTAGTATTATAAAACGAAAAATCACAAAATTTAATAGGTGATTATAAGCGATTAGAAACTTTAAAAATCTAATCGTTTTTTAAAGTGAAATAGAGTTTACCCAAAAATTAAAAAATACATAAGAAAAATGAATATTTTATGATATTACTTATTGGGGAAAAGTAATAGAAGCATGATAAAGACATTAAATTAGATATTATGTAAAAGACAGGATAAATGATATATTTTCAATTTGTTAGATACAGTCTCTTAAATTGAAGCAAATACCTTTGGATGTATTGCTAATCGCAATATATTAGAGTATAGTATAGGCGAAAAGAAGTGGTAAATATGGCAATAATATCAAATATATATATAAGAGTGGAACCAAATATCAAAGAACAGGCGGAAGTGATACTGGAAAAACTTGGTATACCTATGTATAATGCTGTTTCAATTTTTTTAAGACAGGTAGTTATGCAAAACAGATCGCCATTTGATGTAAAAATACCAAGTAGAAAACCTCTTGCTTTGTCAGATTTAACTTCAGAAGGATTCAATATGAAAATGCTAAAAGCTCATAATGACTTTGAGAATGGAAAAGTTTATAGCATGGAAGAAGTTGAAAGTGATTTAAAAAGAGAATTTGGAATATGAAATATAAAACTTGAATATATAATCTAAGTGCAACAAAAATGATTCATAGTTATCTGATAAAATAGAGTTTGCTAAGACATCTAAAAATCAGGAGGTACTATGAATCATTATACTCATTTTACACAATGGAACGAGAATTGCTAAAACATTTTATTGACATTGTCAATAATCAAACAGAAATTTCAGTTTTGCTAGGTAGAAATAAATCTTCTATCTCAAGAAAAATAAGAAGAAATAGTCAAAATGGAGAATATATCCCTTGTGAAGCTCATGAAACCTATAAAAAAGACGCTTATCCTGTAGACCTATAAAAAAATTAGACGATCCGAATTTATTTAACACCGTGAAGGATTTGTATTTAAATCATCAATGGTCTAAAGAGTAAATTTCTGAACGACTTAAATTTGGAAACTCTAGTTTTGCTATTAGTTATAATACAAATTTTCGAGAAATTTATAATGGAAAATTTGATGAAAAGGTTATTAGCATTGTTAAATAAATACTATGGGGACATAATCAAAGAATAATAAATAAGTGCAAGACCATTGATGAAGCTATATATTATGTTAATAAAACTATTGAGAACTGATGGAGCAGAAATGTACTTGTACATCAAATTGAAAGCGGATTATATGGCAGAGTTAGACTTCTTATTTACAAAGACAAAAATGATGTTGTTTGTGAATATTCATTAGAACAAATATCGCAGCCTATAGGTATAAGCAAATATGAGATTACTAAATTACTTGAAACAGAATACAAGAGTAGCTTACCAAGTATTGAAGAAATAGAGAAAAAGATAAAAGAAATAGACTTGGATAATTAAAAAATTTAATATAGATATTGATTTATGAGAATTGGAGAAAATGAACAAACCCCCAAAAAAATTAGACCTAAAAATCTAATGATTTGGGGGTGTTTTTCTAGTAACTCAAAATATGAATAAGCTAATACCATTAAGATATTATATTTCATAGTTGTAATACAAGGCCTAGAACTATAGGCCGATAATATTTACTAACGAGCAAACATAACAGAAGTAGCTTTTATAATTGCTATTGCTTCAGAGTCTTTTGCTAGGCCTAATTCTTCAACGGCAGCCTTAGATATTGTAGCTGAAACAGCACCGACTGGAGTGTCAATAACTACGATATCATTCACAGCACCTTCTGCAATAGAAGTTACTTTACCAGCAAACTGGTTTCTAGCACTTAATTTTAATTCTCCAACTGCAACCATTACATCAGTAGCCTTTATAATTGCTGTTGCAGTTACACCTTCAATGATACCTAGCTCCTTAATAGCAGCCATAGAAATAGTGCCACTAATTTTTGTTCCGTTTACATCTAGTGAAACGATTCCATTTACAGCACCTTCATTTACTCCTATTACTTTACCTTCAAATTGATTTCTTGCACTTAATTTCATTCTATACCTCCTGGGTTTATACTTAGATTTAAATAGATAGAAAACATTTATTTTCATAAGTTTATTATACAGTAACTAGTTCAAATTTTCAATATATAAAACATAAGCTAATATCTAGTTTAATTTATAATTTTATTGCTTTAGATTTAAATTCTAGAAAAAAATTAAATTATAGGCAATAAGAATTCACTTGAGTTTAATTATCATTAGTGCTATAATTCGAATTAATAGGAAGATTATAATTAGCAGTAAAGACAGAATTAATAGCAAAGTTATGATTAATAGTAAATTTACTACTAATAGTAGGTATTATGTTTCTAGGGGGGATTACTATGAAAAGACAATACTTTATTGAAATTTCTAATCTAAAAAAGTCATACACAAGTGGTTCTAATACAGTTGACGTCCTCAAGGGTATAGACTGCTCTATAAACAAGGGGTCAATTTGCACTCTTTTAGGTCCATCTGGTTCGGGCAAGTCTACCTTTTTGAATATTTTAGGGGGAATTGAATCATTTGAAGATGGCAGCGTAAGGGTTGATGACTATGAACTCAATAGCCTGTCAAAGTCTCAATTGTTGGACTATAGGAGGGACAAGTTGGGATTTGTATTCCAGTTTTATAATCTGGTATCCAATCTCACAGTAAGGGAGAATATTGAAGTTGGAGCCTACCTTAGTCCGAATCCGCTTGATATTGATGAATTGATAGATATCTTGGGTTTAAGAGAACATGAGATGAAGTTTCCCAACCAATTATCTGGTGGTCAACAACAGAGGACTGCTATAGCTAGGGCTTTGGCGAAGAGACCGGACCTATTGATTTGTGATGAGCCTACAGGTGCCCTTGACTACTCTACAGCCAAGCAGGTCCTCGAGATGATACAAAAGATCAACAAAGAGTACGGCTCTACAATTATTATAGCTACACACAATATAGCTATTGCACAGATGTCGCACGAGGTTCTCAACCTACATGATGGTAGGATTTTGGACCATAGGATAAATGAGAATCCACTTATGGCAGATCAGTTAGTTTGGTAGGAGGTGTCTTATGAGAAATCCACTTAATAAGAGAATTTTTAGAGACCTCAAGTCCAATATAGGTAGGTACGGAGCTATATTTATAATTATGCTGATTACTATATCTGTTGTATCATCATTTTTTATAGCTCAAAAATCTATTGAAAAGACCTACTACGATAGCCATAAGCTAGGAAGGATTGAGGATGGCTACATTGAATTTGATAGGAAGCTCACTAGCCAAGAAGAAAAGATATTTACGGATAATGGTGTGAGGGCCTATCCCAACTATTTTATGGCTCTTGACTATGACAAGGGCAAAACAATTAGGGTGTATCAAAATAGGGAAAAGATAGATATACCAGCAATTCATGAGGGTAAAATGCCTAGAAATAGTGAAGAGATATTTTTAAATGTAAATTTTGCACGAGAAAATAAATTAAAAATAAGCGATAAGATAAGCTTGCTTGGTCAAGAATTCAAGATATCTGGTATAGGTGCCTTTCCAGATTATAGCTGTCTACTTAGGAGACCTGGTGACCTTTTGATGGACAACAAAAACTTCGGTGTTGCAAGCCTTAGTTCAGGTGGCTTTGATAGGCTGGTCAAAAGTGGTGCGGGACTAAAGTATAGCTACTCATATAGGCATGGTCTTGATGGTGGTAAAAGGAGAGATAAGACTAATCAGTATGATAAGAATAGGCAAGGTTATAAATATGGTCAGGACGATAAGAAACTCAAAACAGATAAGCTAAAGGATATAATAAAGGGATTTTCTTCAAAGGGTATAATTCCAATTGATGCCCAGACCAAGTATACAAACTCTCGTATATCCTATGTCATGGATGATATGGGTGGTGATGTTCCAATGATTACTAGTCTGATGGTTATTGTTTTATTGGTGATGTCATTTATATTTGCCGTCTTAGTCCAGAATATGATAGAAGAGGAATCGGCTGTTATAGGTACACTCCTAGCCTTTGGTTACAAAAGACCAAGCCTAGTATGGCACTACGTCAAATTACCCCTATACGTTACAGTGTTTTCTGCGCTTTTGGGCAACATATTTGCTTATACATTTATGAAGGACATGTATTTGAGCCTTTATACAATTTCATACTCCCTATTTCCAGTTGAACTTGTGTGGTCAGCCTATGCCTTTATTTTGACAACGCTTATACCTATAGGTCTTATGCTACTAGTGAATCTCGTATTTATAACTAGGAAGCTAAGGATGAGTCCCCTAAAGTTTCTAAGGCGTGATTTATCTAGGTCTAGGAATAAAAAGGCTGTCAAACTGCCAAATGTGTCATTTATATCCAGGTTTAGGTTGAGGATCTTCCTTAGAAACAAGGGCAACTACCTTGTACTCTTGTTGGGATTACTGCTGGCAAATATCCTGATGATATATGGTATGTCAATCAAGGGTATACTCAATGACTACATGGATAAGACTCAAGAGTCCATGCCATCTAGTTATCAGACGGTATTTAAGGGGCCTATAAGAAAGGAAGTAGAGGAGAGGTTAAAAGACTCTCTAAGCAAGAAGGATAAAAATATATTTGACCATCCTAGCTATGACTACCAAAACAAATTAGTCGGCGGCAAGGTAGATACAAACCTATTCACCCTATACCAAGTTAAAATAAGGGGTAAAAAAGTTGACGATCAAACAAGGGCTAGTATCTATGGGACTGACCTTGATGGAAGCTATGTAAAGGATGGCCTAAAAAGAAATAATATAAAAAATATTAGTACAAGATCTAGCGAGGGCAAGACCTATGATGTATACGTAACTGAGGGCATCAAGGACAAGTTCGGTCTAGGTATAGGAGATTATTTTACTGTCAATGATGAAAACAGGGACAGGGAATACAGGATGAGAATAGTTGGAACTAGCCAGCAACTAAAGACTTCATTTTCCATAATAATGGATCGAAAGTCCTGCAACAAGATGCTAGGTATGGACGAGTTTTATTACAATGGCGCCTTTTCAGACAGGGCCCTGAAGATTGATGACAAGGACCTATCTACACTTATAGATGGGAAGAGCATGAGGAAGATTGCTGACCAGTTTTTAAATAACTTCAAAAATGTTATGCCTACTATTATGATGGTTGCCCTAGTTATATACCTTGTGGTCATGTATGTTTTGACCAAGGCAATTATAGACAAGTACAAAGAGTCTATATCCTATCTTAGAATATTTGGCTACCACGACAAGGAGATAGAAAAGATATTTATTAGGGTATCAAGCCTTGCAGTAGTAATATTTTTGCTGATACTTATACCTCTTGAGAAATATTTGGTAAACAAACTTATAAAAGTAGCTTTTTACAAATTCAATGGCTATGTCAATGCTGACATACCAATGTACATATACTTTGCAACTATAGCTTGCGGGATATTAGTATATATGGTGGATAGGTGGATACTGACTAGGAGAATCAAAAAAATCAATATGACAGATGTCTTAAAAGATAGGTAGTAGATGTTGATTTCCTCCACTAAATATAGTATTATATATAATAAGTGGAGGAAATAGACATGATACAAGATACAAGCGAGCTTTTATACAAGTATAAGGAATACAAGGTACCTTATCAAAAAATTAAGTCCTTGATAGAAAAAGAGGAATTGTTGCCTGTAAAAAGAGGGCTGTATGAAACGGATCCCGAAATACCAGGCTACGTTCTGGCAAATGATATTTTAGGCCCATCGTACTTATCTTTTGAGTGGGCCTTGTCCTATTATGGGATGATACCAGAGAGAGTGCATACATATACTTCTGCCTCTTTTGATCTAAAAAAGAATAAAAAGTTTGAAAATGTATTTGGCATCTATACGTATCAAGATGTACCCAAGCAAGTGTTTCCATTTTATTATACACGTGAAATAGTAAACAACCGTTCATTTAATATTGCTAGTAGGGAAAAGGCCTTGTGTGACCTACTTAGTATCTTAAAACCTATAAGGGGGTTGAAAGATTTTGAGGATTATCTTTTTGATGGTATGAGGCTTGATGAAGATATATTTGAAGAACTTGAGTTTGATAAAATTAGAAGGATAGCTCCAATGTACCATAAGACCAACTTGAATCAGCTTATCAGGTTTATTGACAAGGAGGGTTATTAGCATGAATGATGCAATAATGGCCATGATTGACAAGTATACTTGTAAAAGTAGTGAAGACTACGAAAATGCACTAAAAGAGGTTGTACAAGAGGTTGCTCTAATGGGGCTGTCTAGGAGTGACTTTTTTACCAAGGCAGCTTTTTATGGTGGGACTGCACTCAGAATATTTTACGGTCTTCCAAGGTATAGTGAGGATTTAGATTTTTCACTTGAAAGGCCAGAAGCAGATTTTAATCTGGACAAGTACCTATCCTATGTTGAAAAGGAACTGACTTCGTACAACTTTAAAATGACAGTTAAAAAAAAGAATAAATCTAAACAAACAGCCATACAATCTGCATTTATAAAAGGCAATACTATTCAAAATGTATTAGAAATAACATCTGATGACTCTATGACATATGGATTTAATTCTAATGCTTTGATAAGGATAAAGTTCGAAATAGACACAAGTCCACCTGATGGAGCTGAATTTCAATATGTCAACGCAATTCTACCAGATACCTATAGAGCCAAATTATACGATATGCCATCCTTATTTGCGGGAAAGATTCATGCAGTCCTGTGTAGAGATTATAAAAATAGGGTTAAGGGTAGAGATTTTTTTGACTATATATGGTACTTAAAGAGGGGGACGAGGGTAAATATATATCACCTTCAGAAAAGAATGGAACAATCGGATCATTGGGCTCCTAGCAGAACTTTAGATATAGGAACCCTGAAGAATCTTTTAAATGACCGTTTTAAAGTTATTGACTTTGATAACGCAAGAGAGGATGTATTACACTTCCTAGGTCCGAAAGAACAGAAGGGCCTGAGTATTTGGGATGCTGATTTTTTTACTGACATAACAGACAGGTACTTAGAGGAGCAAGTTTATTAACTTGATTGAGTTAAAGAAGATGATTGATTTAAATAAATTTGATTGAGTTAAATAAAGTTAAGTAAAGGAATTTAAAGTAAAATTAAGTGAAATCAACTAATGTATAAAAAATAGGTCTTAGTTTTGGATAATTTATAGTTAAGGTGAGGAGAAGCAATGATATCAGCAAGAAAGTTAAAAGAGAAATTCGAAGACAATCCTATGGTAGTGGCTGTAACCAATGAAGTTACCCTAGGGTTTGCCTTAAATTCGACCAATGAAATAGTGTTCTTGCTATCGGGGACAATATCTGATTTGAGGGTGACTGTCAATAAGTTACTGGACAAGGGCAAGCTAGTATTTGTCCATATAGACATGATATCCGGAATGTCTAGTTCACCTGCAGTTGTCGAGTTTATAGGTGACATATTTGACAAAAAGGTCGGTATAATAACTACAAAGCCAGCCCTAGTCAAAAAGGCAATAAGTGAAAATATCAGGGTAATCCACAGGGCCTTTATGGTGGATTCAAAGTCTAAGAATATATTTTTAGATAATATTACTCAAAATTTTACGCCAGATGCAGTTGAAATTATGCCAGCCATGGTTCACTCAGTCATCAGAGAGGTTAGGGACAAGTTGCCTAAGATGACTATAATTGCCGGTGGATTAGTAACAGACAAAAAAGAAATCTATGAAATCATCAATAGTGGAGCTGATGCAATTTCAACAAGTAGTGTAAAACTGCTTCAAGATTAAATAAAATTTAAAAAAGAAAACGTTGACACTGACCCCTGATTCATGATATCATTTTCCTGAGAAAAATAAATATTTGCTGAGATCATGAATATAAGAGTATACAGAGTCTATTCAATGTGGACCCTCTATACTCTTTTTTAGGTTCAGCAAGGTAAATCAGGAGGACTAGTATGTCAGTTTATTTAGCAGAAGTAGTGGGAACAATGATTTTGATTTTCTTTGGTGTGGGTGTCTGTGCATCTGTAAACTTGAAGAAATCGTATTCAAACGGTGCGGGATGGTTAACTATAACTTTTGGTTGGGCACTGGGTGTTACATTAGGTGTCTATGCTGTCGGAAGCATCAGTGGGGCTCACTTAAATCCAGCTGTAACTCTAGGTCTAGCAGTTGTTGGAGCATTCCCTTGGTCGCAGGTAATAGGGTATTGCATAGCACAGGTTATAGGGGCTATATTAGGTGCCTGTCTAGTATACCTAATCTATGCACCACACTGGAAAGAAACAGAGGGTAACAAGCTTGGTATATTCGCAACAGGACCAGCTATTGACAGGCCTATGTTAAACGTTATCTCAGAGGCAGTAGGTACATTTATGTTGGTTTTCTGTATACAGCTAATCAACAACAACAAGATAAGTGACGGTCTTGGAGCCATAGCAATAGGTCTATTGATACTAGCAATGGGTGTATCTGCCGGTGGTGCAACAGGATATGCTATCAATCCAGCAAGAGACTTGGGACCAAGAATCGCCTATATGTTCCTTCCAATCGGTGGAAAGAAAGACGGTAACTGGAAGTATGCTTGGGTTCCTATCGTTGGACCATTAGTAGGTGGAGTAGTAGGAGCTGTACTATTCAAGATGCTATTTGTATAGAAAAATAGCTTACCAGATCATAAGTAATATTGTATAAAATAACAGATTGCTTAATTACAAAAAAGACAGGTTACTCAATTATAAAAAGGAGGATTTGAATAATGGAAAAGTATGTATTATCTTTTGACGCTGGAACAACTAGTTCTAGAGCGATAATTTTCAATAAAAAGGGTGAAATAATCAACGTTGCCCAGAAGGAATTTAAGCAGATATATCCAAAGGCTGGATGGGTTGAGCATGATCCGATGGAAATATGGGCATCTCAGTCTGGTGTTGCTAGAGAGGTTCTAGAGATGTCAGCTATAAGACCAGAACAGATAGCAGCTATAGGTATAACAAACCAGAGAGAGACTACAATAGTATGGGACAAGAACACTGGAAGGCCAGTCTACAATGCTATAGTATGGCAGTGTAGAAGAACAGCTAGCTACTGTGAAAAGCTAAAAGAAGAAGGCTGGACAGAAAAGATAAAGGACAAAACAGGTCTAGTAGTAGACGCATACTTCTCAGGTACAAAGATAGCTTGGATCCTTGACAATGTTGAGGGAGCTAGAGAAAAGGCTGAAAGAGGAGAACTACTTTTCGGTACAGTTGATACTTGGCTAGTATGGAACTTGACTAGGGGTAAGGTCCATGTCACAGATTACTCAAATGCTTCAAGAACTATGCTATACAACATCAAGGAACTAAAGTGGGATGACGAAATCCTAGAAAAATTAAATATACCTAAGTCAATGCTTCCAGAAGTTAGAAACTCAAGTGACGTATACGGACATACTGACACTGGTACATACGGTGGTGCCCAGATACCAATCGCAGGTATAGCTGGTGACCAGCAGGCAGCCCTATTTGGACAGAACTGTTTTGAACCTGGTATGGTAAAGAACACTTATGGTACAGGATGTTTCGTACTTATGAACACAGGTGAAGAGATGATCCAGTCAAAGAATGGCCTACTTACAACTATAGCTTGGGGTATAGATGGCAAGGTTCACTATGCACTTGAAGGATCAGTATTTATAGCTGGTGCTGCCATCCAGTGGTTAAGAGATGAATTGAGATTGGTATATGACTCACCACAGTCTGAATACTATGCCAACAAGATAGAAGATACAGATGGACTAGTAGTAGTTCCAGCATTTACAGGCCTTGGAGCTCCATACTGGGATATGTATGCTAGGGGTGGAATATTCGGTATTACAAGAGGAACTAAGAGAGAGCACCTTGTAAGAGCTACACTTGAATCTCTTGCCTACCAGTCTAAGGATGTAATAGATGCAATGCAGGAAGATGCAGGTCTACCACTTGCTTATCTAAGAGTTGACGGTGGAGCATCTGCCAACAACTTCTTGATGCAGTTCCAGGCAGATATGCTAAATACACAGGTTCATAGACCTAAGACTCTTGAAACAACAGCCCTAGGTGCAGCCTATCTTGCAGGTCTTGCAGTTGGATATTGGAAGGACCTAGAAGAAATATCTGAAGAATTTGCAATAGACAAGGAATTCCTTCCTGAAATGTCAGAAGAAAAGAGAGCAAAGAACTACAAGTACTGGAAAAAGGCTGTAGAGAGATCTATGGATTGGGTTGACAAAGAAGACGAATAGAAATTTAGTAGATAAATAGACTCTACAAGATAACTAGCAAACAAATCAGTTTTGTGATATAATATGTAAGAAAAATTAATAAAAATATATTTATTGAATTAAAAGAGTACACGAAAAAGATTCAACTTGTTTTGTGTACTCTTTTTTAATTTTATGGAGGTAATATGTACGATATTATAATTGTAGGTGGCGGTGTAATTGGATGTTCAGTTGCCAGAACCCTATCAAAATACGATAAGAAGATAGCTCTTATAGAGAAGAACTATGAAATATGCCAGGAGACTACAAAGGCAAATTCAGCCATAGTCCATGGTGGATACGATTGTAAGCCAGGAACACTAAAAGCCAAGATGAATGTAAGGGGTAATGCTATGTACCCAGAACTTAGCAAGGAGTTAGATTTTACATTTAACAAGATAGGTTCCTTAGTCCTTGCCTTTAGTCAAGAGGAAATGAAAACGATTGAAGAACTATACCAGAGGGGTCTTACAAATGGTGCTAGGGACCTAGAAATAATTGATGCAAAGAGGGTCAAGGAGATAGAGCCCAAGGTATCAGATGAGGTAGTTGGGGCCCTTTACTGTGGTTCAGCAGGTGTTGTAGACCCATTCAACCTTACTTATGCCATGATGGAAAATGCAATTGATAATGGGGTAGAATTATTTACTGAAACAGAGCTAATAGGTCTTGAAAAGAACTCAGAGGGTATACTTGTAAAGACTAACAAGGGAGACTACCAGGCTAAATACGTTATAAATGCAGCAGGTTTATACTCAGACAAGGTTGCCAACATGGGTGGGGACTTTGACTTTAACATAATACCTACAAAGGGAGTATATAGACTATTTGACAAGAAAAAGGGGGACAACCTAAATACAGTCCTATTCCAGACTCCAACTGAGAGGGGTAAGGGAGTACTAGTAACTGCAACATATGACGGAAACACTATGATAGGACCTACTTCAGACAAGATAGGAACAGTAGAAGATACTACAACAGAGGCTGAATCACTTGCAGTAATAGATAGACTAGGAAAACTATCTGTACCTAGCCTAAATCCTAAGAATACCATCCGTGTATTTACTGGTGTAAGGGCAAAACCAGACACAGGCGACTTCATGATATATGCATCTAAAAATATGGAAGGCCTAGTACACTGTGGAGGTATAGAGTCTCCAGGTCTAGTATCTGCTCCTGCAATAGCTGAATATGTAGAAGAAATCCTAATAGACAATGGAATGGATACAAAGAAAAAGTCTAACTACAATCCAAAAAGAAAGGGCATAGTTAGAATATCCGAGCTTACAAACGAAGAAAAGGCTGTAAAGATAAAGGAAAACCCAGCCTATGGAAAGATCATCTGTAGGTGTGAAACAGTTTCTGAGGGCGAGATAATAGAGGCTATCAGGAGAAATGCTGGAGCAAAGACAGTAGATGGAGTAAAAAGAAGGGTAAGAGCCGGTATGGGAAGATGCCAGGGCGGATTTTGTGGACCTAGGGTAATAGAGATTCTTGCAAGAGAATTGAATATAGATCCTACAGAAGTAAGAAAAGACCTTTCTGGTTCAAAAATAGTAGAAAGACATTTGAAAAAATAGGGGGAAATATGTTAAATTACGATTTAGTAGTGATAGGTGGAGGTCCAGCTGGACTTGCAGCTGCGGTTGAAGCTAAAAAAAATGGAATAGATTCTATCTTAATTATAGAGAGAGACAGGGAATTGGGCGGTATACTAAACCAGTGTATCCACAGTGGATTCGGTCTTCATGAGTTCAAGGAAGAGTTAGCAGGACCTGAATACGCCCAGAGGTTTGTAGACCAGGTAGACGAGCTTGGAATAGAATACATCCTAAATACTATGGTCATAGAGCTTACACCAGACAAAGAGATAATAGCTATGAGCGAAAACGGACTTGTAAATATAGGTGCAAAGTCTATAGTCCTAGCTATGGGATGTAGGGAGAGAACTGCAGGTGCAGTAGCTATGAACGGCTATAGACCAGCTGGAGTATACACTGCAGGTATGGCTCAGAGAATGATGAATATGGAAGGCCTAATGGTAGGTAAGGAAGTTGTTATCTACGGTTCAGGTGATATAGGTCTTATAATGGCTAGAAGGATGACACTTGAAGGAGCCAAGGTCAAGTGCGTTGTTGAGATATCTCCACAGTCTAGTGGACTTAACAGAAATATAGCCCAGTGCCTAAACGATTACGATATACCACTATACCTAAGCCACAATATAAACAAGGTCCACGGTAAGGAGAGGATAGAGGGAGTGACTATCTGTAAGGTTGATGAAAAATGGCAGCCAATAGAGGGAACAGAAGAATACTTCTCATGCGATACCCTACTACTATCTATAGGTCTAATACCTGAAAACGAATTGACAGTCAATGCTGGTATAGAGCTAAGTCAGGTGACAAATGGACCAAAAGTAAAATCAAATATGGAAACAAGCATGGAGGGGGTATTTAGTTGTGGTAACGTACTCCATGTCCATGATATAGTGGACTTTGTTACAAAGGAATCTAGGGTTGCTGGCAAAAATGCAGCAGACTATATAAAGGGGATGAATGATTCCGATGGCAAGGACCTATTTGAAACACAGGCAGGAAATGGAATATCCTATGTAATACCAAACTATGTTGTAGCTGGTGGCAAGGATGGAGCCAATTTATTCTTTAGGTCAAGAAAGCCATTCAAAAAGGTTGAGGTCAAGGTCAGCATAGGAGACAAGGTCATCAAGATAAAGAAGATGCCTGCAATGATACCATCTGAAATGGTCAACATACCACTTAGCCCAGAGGATATAAAAGACCTAAACGACAAGATAATAGTGGAGGTGGAAGAAATTGGAAAATAAGAGAGAGTTTACTTGTATAGTATGTCCTGTAGGCTGTCACTTGACAGTTACAAGTGAAGATGACCAGTACAAGGTGACAGGCAACACTTGTAAGAGGGGAGAAAATTACGCCCAGCAGGAAATGATAGCACCTAAGCGTAATATCGCATCTACAATCAGGGTAGAAGACGGATTCTTAAAGCTTGTACCAGTAAAGACAGACAAGCAGATACCAAAAGAACTGATATTTGATGTGATGAAGGAAATAAACCAGCATAAGGTAAAGGCCCCAATCAAGGTAGGGGACATCTTGATTGAAGACGTTCTTGGAACAGGATCAAATATAGTAGCAACGAGGAATATAGGGAAAAAATAGCCAACAATAGCTACAAGGCATATAGACTAGTACTAGGATACAATTAAACAAACAACAAGACAGAACGGTCAGCACTATCGACCGTTCTGTTTTCTATTTACTTTTATATACTCTGATGATATCATGTACTTAGTGGAGGAATATTATGATTGAAATTAAGGATATTGGTGTATTTGAAGGCATATCAGATTCTACACTTGAGAGAATATACGAATTATCTGATGAGATATGTTTAAAGAAGAATAGGAGCCTATATATGGATAGGGAGAAGCTGGACTATGTATATTTTCTACTGGAGGGCATGGTCACCTTGTCCAAGTGCAATGAGAACGGTGAGTCTAGGATCATTTTTACCCTCAAGCCAGGGGACATGATCAACCAGCCTATCATGAGGAAGAACACCTCTGCAGTCGAGTGTTGGGGGTTTGAAAACTCCAAGATTATGAGGATTAAGTTTGAGGACTTTGATTCCATCATGCAGAGCGACTACACACTTGCTAGGAACTGCATCCTCTATATGGAGAACAGGATCAGGAGATTATACAGACAGCTCAAGAACTCTGTCACATCCAACCTAGATAAGAGACTGGCAGCCAAGCTGTATAGACTTGGCCTAGAACATGGCAAAGACCAAGAAGATGGGCTAGTACTAATATCTATAGACCTATCTGTAACCTATTTAGCTAGGACCATGGGATGTCAGAGAGAATCCCTTTCTAGAGCCCTGAAGATACTCCTTGAGAGGGGCATAGTAAAGAGAAAGGGCAAGAAGTTCTACGTCAATATGAAGGACACTGAGAGATATTTTAAGGCATAAGAAAAAGGGCTGACCCAAAAGCGATTTTTAACGCTTATGAATCAGTCCTTTATTTTTATCTTAAATTTCAATAATTCTCAACCTATACCTATGATTTCAAGTTTTTAAATATAGCCTTGCAGATAGGTGCTATAATCACAGCTGCTGCGATTGACTCTGGTATTCCAGATCCTAGTATAGTTGCCATTATCAGCTTGAAGACTCCTGATATAGCCACTTGCTTGGCTGCGGCATATTGTTGGGCAAATAGCAAATATATACTGGACATTACCAGTATGGTGTTGGTAATTGATCCAACAAATCCTGTTATGACTAGGGATATTGTTTGATTGACCCTTAGACCCTTCAATCCGGTCCAGACACAGCCTGCGACCAATCCTATTAGGATTCTGCATCCAACTGATATCCAAAGTGCCTTGATTACTCCCACTAGACCTGTTGTACTAAGAAATGGTGAAAATGCAAAGGACAGTAGGCTAGGAGCCATAGTGTTGCTAACTAGTGAACACAGTCCAAACACACCACCAAGTATCGCACCGGCGACTGGACCTAGTGTTATTGCACCGACAATAACTGGTATATGTACTGTTGTCGCCTTGATGATAGGTAGCTGAATCATTCCCAGTGGAGTATTTGCCAATAGGATAATGATGGCTGCCATAAGTGCAACTTGTACACTCCAACGAGTATTGTTTTTCTTGTTTTTCATTGTTTTTCCTCTATGCTTTGATATATTCTTCCTTGTCTTCTAGTAGGACCTTGTTGTAAGGAAGTACCTTGTTAAGTATTGCAAGTACAAGTATCATCAGTAGGCTTATAAATACTCCTACAGATACTCCTGTCAAAGGAACGAAGCTAAGTGAACTAGGTAGCTTCATCAAGAAACCATAGTTTGCCTTTAGACTAAGGTCTGCTACAAGTATAAATAGGTTCATTATTAGTGTTATGCTGATGATGTCCTTAACCTGTATTTTTGATCTTTCTCTAACTAGCATAAATGCGTTGAATACTAGCAGGTAGTGGCCTACTATGTATGAGAAGTTTGTCCAGTGTGGGAATACAAAGTGGTCAAGGTCTACTACTATACATGCCATACTTCCACATATTAGTCCTAGAATAGCGAAGTAGTTGACTAGCTTTTCCTTTTTTGCGAAGTAGGCAAATGCTAGACCAAGCATACATATTCTACAATGGAATAGGGGGAGGCCTTCTGTTGCAAGGTGGTAGCCTGTACCTATATACCATGAGTAGAGTATAAACTGCTGACATAATGATAGGCATAGACCTATCTTGATAGCTCTTTCCTTGTTCTTTATGAACAGACTAAGAAGCAATACTAGTACTAGTCCTACTGTTATTGAAATTTTCATCCAAGATGGCATGAAAAAATTAGGGTCTTGTACTGTCCTAAAAAAATATTCCATATTCATAATTAATCTCCTATTTTTCTACTATTATAATTATCTATAATTATCTTTTCAATATATAGTCTAACTTTTTAATCCGAATCCACTAGACTATAGTATTACTTTAAGCATTAGAATTCCTTTATTAATTAAAGAAAATATTGGCTAGAGGGTCATATCCCGTCTAGCCTAAGTACATATTCTAGTTTAACATATATTTTTAATCGAGTAAAGCTATTATTTAGATATGAATATATTTTAGGTTCAGGTGTTAGGAGATATGTACCATTTTTTTGTTATTTTACCAATATTAAATTGAAAATCATGAATAATATTTATGTTTTATGGTGACAATTTTCGGTTTTTTGTATATAATAGTTTATTATAAGTGAATATAGGCTCATATATGCTCCAAATTTGGTGGAGTGTCTCTACCCCTGACCTTAATCAGGGACTATGAGTCAGAAACGTGGACTTCTGACTCAATGTAGGTAGGAGTCTATTTCTATTGGTAAATATTTTATGAGGGAATCTAGGAGGTAAAATGGAAGATCAGACAAAAAACATTACAGATAGACCTATGGAAGAATTGAAGTATTCTATTGAGTCTGTACCACCACTAGGTGTATCAATATTATTGGCGCTACAGCATATACTAGCTGCTTTTGCAGGTATAATTGCTGTGCCACTAGTTGTGTGTGCAGCCCTTAAGTTGAGTGTAGAGCAGACTACTATAATGGTAGGTGCTACAATATTCGCATCAGGACTTACAACAATATTGCAGTCAAGGGGTCTAGGTCCGGTTGGATCGAGAGTATCAGGGATGATGGGAACGGACTTTACGTTTGTTAATCCGTCAATCAGTGTAGGAGCCAAGTTTGGTATAGCTGGTATAGTAGCAGCTACTATCACAGGTTCGCTTGTAGAAATTATTTTGAGTAGGTTTATAAAGCCATTGATGAAGTTTTTCCCACCGCTAATCACAGGTACAGTTGTATCTCTAATAGGTATTACTTTACTACCAGTAAGTATAGACTGGGCAGCAGGTGGTGTTGGTTCTGCTGACTACGGTTCATTGAAGAACTTGACTATTGCATTTGTAATAATGTTATTCACCCTATTTTTAAACCACTTCGGAAAGGGGATCTTATCTACTGCTGCGGTATTTATAGGTATGATATTCGGTTATATAGTGTGTATACCTCTAGGAATGGTAGACCTTAATTCAGTAGCCAATGCTGACTGGATAGCAATACCAAACATATTAAGATATGGATTCCACTTTGATATGGCTTCTACCTTGTCATTTGTTCCAGCTTATCTTGTTTCAACAATTGGTACAGTCGGTATAATGATGGCCATAGGTGAAGCATCACATGAAAGAATCACTTCAGACAGGGCAGCAGCCGGTGTACTTTGTGACGGTATCGGTTCTATGATATCAGGGATGTTAGGTGCTGGGCCAAACACTGCCTTCTCGCAGAATGTTGGATTGATTACACTTACAAAAGTTGCGAGTAGACATATAATGATAATTGCTGGTATAATACTTACTATACTAGGTGTATTTCCAAAGTTGAGTGCCCTAATAGCAGTAATGCCATCACCTGTTCTAGGTGGAGCTGGAGTTATAATGTTCGGTCTTGTTGCAGCACAGGGTATCAAGACTTTATCATCAATAAATCTTGGAGACCGTGAGTTATTGATAATATCTGTTGCCTTTGCACTAGGTATAGGTGTTACAGTCAAGCCAGAAATACTACAGGGACTACCAAATGCCCTAAAGATGATCCTATCTTCAGGTATTTCAACAGGTACTTTGGCAGCCTTGATACTAAATATCATATTGGTAGACAAGAGAAAAACTAATTAATATTTTAAGTGAGGAATGAAAATGAAGTTATTAGAAGAAAGAATTTTGAGGGACGGAAGAATCCTACCAGGAAACATATTAAAAGTTGACAAATTCCTAAACCATCAGATAGATCCAGAATTATTTATGGAGATGGGAAAGGACTATTATGAACATTTTAAAGGACAGGGTATTAACAAGATACTTACACTAGAAGTATCAGGAATAGCAGTTGCATTTGCAGCAGCGACATATTTTAAGTGCCCAGTTGTATTTGCCAAGAAGTCTCAGTCACTTACTTTGGCAGATGATGTATATTCAAGCAAGGTGATATCTTATACAAAGAAGAAAGAGTACGATATCAAGGTAGACAAAAACTTCTTGACTAAGGATGACAAGGTTCTAATAATAGATGACTTTTTGGCTACAGGACAGGCTCTACATGGTCTAGTTGGCTTGTGTGACCAGGCTGGAGCTGAGGTTAAGGGAATAGGTATAGCAATCGAAAAATCTTTCCAGGACGGAGGTAAGAAGTTCAGAGAGATGGGTTATGATGTATATAGTCAGGCTATGATAGAAGAGTTTACTGAGGATAGTGTAAAATTTAAGAGATAGTTAGTAGGAAATTTACTGGGGATGATTTATAAGTCTTAGAAAGTATAAAAAATACTAAATTCAACAAATGATGTAATCCTAAAAAGTTAGACTTTATTAGCGAGACAGCTTCGGCTACCTCGCTATTTTTATGCAGATAAGTTGATATCAAATACATTATTTAAATATTTATCTTGCTTTTTTATCAATTAAGTATTATAATAAGTAATACAATTAAGTATTATATAAACTAATACACGTATAACAATAAAACTTATATCTACCAGGATAGCTATAGTAATTAAGGAGCCTATAGACGTATGACTGTAACAATTAAGTATTATATATAATAATACACATATAACAAAAATAATGATTAGGAGGGGCAATTATGATAATTACACTTGATACCAGTTCGACTACACCCATATATGTTCAGCTGAGAAACCAGATTGTAATGGGTATAGGCAGAGGTGACCTTATGCTTGGCGAGGGATTACCATCTGTAAGGCAAATGGCAAAGGACATTGGGGTCAATACTATGACGGTCAATAAGACCTACCAAATTTTGAAATCTGAAGGTTTTATAGAGATTGACAGAAGAAGGGGGGCCGTTGTAGCTACAAACCAGTATGCTGATATTGACTTCAAAGACAAGCTAGAAGATGAGCTAGAGTTACTATCGGCTGAGGCTAGTGTCAAGGGCCTTAGCAAGGAAGAATTTATGAAGATGTGTGAAGATGCATTTTCCAATTTCAAGCTTGCTAGTGCAGAAGGAGTATAGTTATGGAGAAGTTGAAGAGTAAAAGAAAATCGACAAAACTATTGACTCAATTAAGGGGGAGGTATGGATATGGAAATTGCTTTAACTATAATATTTGCTATATGTAATTTGATTGTTTATTTTGCAATCAAGCATTCTTTAAAGGGGGTTTTTGATTATAGGAACGGTATGATCCTTGGTATGCACGTTCCAAAAGAATCTATTGAAGATCAAGACCTTGTGTCTTTAGTGGATAAGTACAAAAAGAGGTTTAGGGTTCTCAACAAGATTGTTTTGTTTGGGGTTGTTTTCACTATTTTCTTAATATGGTATGACACCGAGATATTTATAAGGGTGTTTATGGTATGGATTATGGTCATATGTGCCTATAGTCAGTTTTTTTCTACATCTGCAATGAGGTCGATGTATTCCTTGAAAGAGACTAAGGGCTGGATTAACTCTGATACCAAGAACCTAGTGAAGGTAGATACTAGGGTTTCAGCCATGGGGCATAGGATGTACATAAATCCTAACATACACTTGGTCTTTATCTTGATATTTTCCTATATAGTATTGGATATATTTATGAAGTCCTTCATTTATAGGTCGGTATTTAAAGATATGACTCATGCCAGTAGCCTAACAGGAGCAAATGATATTAGGATGACCTTGGTATTGATATTTGGACTTGGCTTATTTATAGCTGTAACGTATTATATCTTGCATAAGTGGCATGCAAAAAAGGCTAACATAGTCTATTGTGATAACACCGATATAAACTACAGGGCCAACATGGTAGACAAGTGGTATTGGTCTTTTGCCATGCTTATAGGTGATGTATTAAACCTTGTAGCCCATGTATATATGCTGGTGGCTATATCTATGAAGGGTTGGATATACAATTCTGATATTATAATATATATAGGTATTTTGACAATGACAAGTATAGTCACTATATATGTTGTCAAGCTTGTAGATACTAAGAGAGATGATATACTAAGACTAGCCAAAGACATTGAGTATGTGGACGATGATTATTATTGGAGGAAGGGATATTACTATAATCCAGATAGCAAAAAATTGATGGTCCAGGACAGGTTTAGCTCGACTAACCTTACATTTAATATGGCTAAAAAGTCTGCCAAGGTCATAAATATAGGTCTTGGTCTAATACTTGTAGGGTCTATGGTACTTGTTTTTAGTCTGACAAGTGGCTCAAATAATATAGAACTAGTTATGAATGGTGATAGGGTAAGTGTAAGTTCGTCTTTTTACAAGACAAGCTTTGATCTTTCTGATATAGAGGAGATGAGCCTTGTTGACGACTTGAAGGATACTTCTGTAATCAGGACAAATGGTGTCAGCATAGGTGATATAGATATTGGACACTACCTTGGAAAAAAAGAGGGCAAGCTCATGCTGTATATAAACAGCAGTAAAAGGCCGCTTTTGAAAATTAAGTTGAAGGATATGTTTGTCTATATATCTAGTGATGATGATTTAGATGTCAAAAAAATATACGATAATATATCATCAAAAAAATAAGCAGTCTTGTTAAGGATATCTCCACAGTTAAGTATAGTCCTGTAAGCAAAGAAAACTCTATAAAGCAGGATTAAATTTAATTTAAATATTTCAATAAAAATGATTATGAAAAAATATAATGGGTATATAAAAGAAAGCAGTAATCATTACTAAAAAGGAGGTAATAGTATGAGTTTAATTAATAAGACTGTTCCTGAGTTTAAGGTAAATGCTTTTCATTCAGGCAACATAGAAGAAGTAACTAATGAATCAATAAAGGGTAAGTGGTCTGTATTTGTATTCTATCCAGCAGACTTCACATTTGTTTGCCCTACAGAGCTAAGCGACCTAGCTGACAATTATGAGGAATTCGTAAAAGCTGGTTGTGAAGTATACTCAGTATCTTGTGATACAGAATTTGTCCACAAGGCTTGGGCGGAGGCTTCACCATCAATAGCAAAGATCAAGTACCCAATGCTTGCAGACCCTGCAGGTATACTAGCTAGAGCCTTTGACGTAATGATCGAAGGCAAGGGTCAGGCACTTAGGGGTTCATTTGTAGTAGACCCAGATGGTGTGATCAAGGCTTATGAAATCAACGACACACCAATTGGTAGAGATGCAGGTGAACTACTGAGAAAGGTTCAGGCAGCTCAGTTTGTAACTAAGTACGGAGACCAGGTTTGCCCAGCCAAGTGGAAGCCAGGTAAGGAAACTCTAAAGCCAGGCCTAGACCTAGTAGGAAAGATCTAGTAAAAGATTTACCAACAAAATATTATAATAAATTTTTAAGAGGAGCTGGTGCTATCTAAAACTCACATGAGCCTAAAAGATATGCACCAGTTTTTTATATATGATTGCAGATACTAGCTATGAATAGTATAATTGAAAATAAGAATAGGTAATAAAATATGGAGGTGTATTATGAAAAAGAAATTATCGCTTATATTGTCGGTTATAATGGTCATGACCTCTCTTGTGGCGTGTGGTCAAAAGTCTGCCAAGGAAGAGGTTAAGCCAAGCCAGGAACCAGTAGTAGCTAGGGTAGCTTCATTAAAGGGGCCTACATCTATGGGCATGGTCAAGTTTATCAAGGATGAGGAGACTAGTAAGGACAAGGCATATGAATTTACCATTGCCAATTCTGTTGATGAAATAACTCCAAAACTTGTGAAGGGTGAGGTTGATATAGCAGCAGTGCCAGCCAACCTAGCATCTGTTGTCTACAATAATACAAAGGGTGGCATAAAGACCCTATCTATCAACACGCTTGGAGTCCTATATATTGTGTCCAAGGATGAGTCTATAAAGAATGTATCTGATTTAAAGGGTAAGACTATCTACACTAGTGGTAAGGGGGCTAGTCCAGAGTATGTATTGAACTATATCCTAAAGTCTAACAAGATAGATCCAGCCAAGGACCTAAATATAGTCTATAAGACTGAACACACTGAGGCCCTAGCAGCCCTAGTCAATGATCCAAATGGAATAGCTATGTTGCCTGAGCCTTTTGTAAGTGTTGCCAAGGCAAAAAATAAGGACTTAAATATAGCCCTTGATATGACTAAGGAATGGGATAAGATCAACGGTGGCAAGTCTAACCTTGTAACTGGTGTCGTAGTTGCCAAGAAGGACTTTATTAAGGATCACCCTGAAAAGATAGTAGACTTCCTAAAGAAGTACAAGGCTTCTATTGAATATACGAATACTAACATAGAGGATGCGTCGAAGCTTATTGGTGACAAAAAGATCGTACCGGGTCCAATTGCCAAGCTTGCCATCCCAAAATGCAATATCAAATATATAGACGGACAGGAAATGAAGACTAGCATGGACAAGTACCTAAAGGTGCTTTTTGATGCTAACCCAAAATCTGTAGGAGGAAAGTTGCCAGGTGAAGATTTCTACTATATTCAGAAATAAGGTGCTTGATAAGAGGCGTGACAAGTTCATAAAGTATACCTTGTCGCTTATATTCTGGCTATTGGTATGGCAGATTCTAAGTATGGTTGTCGATCAGGAGATACTATTGGTGTCTCCTCTTTTGGCTGTAAAGACTATGTTTGTGATGGCTGCTGATATATCGTTTTGGCAGTCGATATTTAACTCATTTGTAAGGGTCTTTTTAGGCCTATTTTTAGGGTTTGTCCTGGGGACTGGCCTTGCAATTATGTCTTATAGGTCAAGGACTATAAAGATTCTACTTGAACCCCTGATCTTGACTATCCAGACTGTTCCTGTAGTGTCGTTTATAATAATATTTCTTATATGGATCAAGCCCTCAAACCTATCTGTACTGGTGTCTTTTTTGATGGTGAGTCCGATATTTTATAGGAATGTATATGGTGGTCTATCTTCTATTGATAGGGAAATATTGGACCTTGCTAGGGTATACAAGGTCAGCACCTACAAGAAGATTAGGTATATATATTTTTCACGGATAGAGACATCTCTTAGGTCAGCGTGCGAGGTTGGTCTAGGTTTTTGCTGGAAGTCCGGTATAGCAGCGGAAGTCATAGGTATGCCAACCAATACTATAGGTGAGAAATTGTACGAGTCAAAGATATATTTAAACACTAGCCAGCTATTTGCATGGACTATCACTATAATACTTCTCAGTCTATTATTTAAGTGGGTCTTTATGAAGGTATTAGGATGTATATTTGAGAGCTTGGAACTTTAGGTATATTTAATTGCAAATTACTATTGAAAGGGATGTGACTATGGATATAGAGGTAAATAACCTATGTAAAAGATACAAGGACTATACTGTTTTTGATGGATTTAGCCATGTGTTTTATGGAGGCAAAATCAACTTTTTGATGGGGCCATCTGGTTGTGGCAAGACAAGTCTTATTAGGATTATAATGGGACTAGAAGGCTACGAGGCTGGCAGCGTGACTCCTATATCAAGCTCAAGGGTATCCTATGTTGGTCAAGCTGATAGTCTTCTTGAGAATATGAGTATCTACAACAACATAAAACTGGTAAATGACTCAATTTCTGAAAATGACCTAAAAAGTGAAATGCAAAAAATTGGACTGGATATGTCCATCAGAAAGAGGGTAAGAGACTTGAGTGGTGGACAAAAGAGAAGGGTAGCAATTTTGAGGGCATCGCTTTATGAGTCTGATATTTTTATAATGGACGAACCCTTTAAGGGGCTAGACGAAAATAACAAGAAAATAGTCATGGACTATATAATAGACAAGACAAAAAGTGCCATTATCGTCAGTCATGATGAAAGTGAATATAGGTATTTTAGAAAAAAATTAAAGGATAATGTATTCCTAAAGTGCATGGACTAACAATAATCTTGATTATTCTTAAACTTTGCTAAAACCTTGTTTTTGACCTAGAATCCTATTGGGATATGTGGTATACTAACAAGGTATTTTTTTTAAGGAGATGATAATGTGCAGGTAATTTTTATTAATGTTTTAATATTATTCATGCTATTATTCCTGGGATTTATAATGGGGACAAAGAAGATTGTTGCCCACTCGTCTATTAATGACATCACAAATATTCTAATCGATGTAAGTATCCCATGTACGATAGTTGTGTCTTTGATTAGGCCATTTAGCCAGAGGTTGATAGGTGATACTATCAAGGTATGTCTATGTATCTTAATTTTCCACTTGGTTATGACAGGTATTTCTTATGGCCTGTCCAAGATCCTAAAGGTAGACAAGTTAAAGCAGGGAAGTTGGATATTTGCCCTAGTATTTTCCAATAATGCCTTTATTGGATATCCTCTAATGTATGCATTATACGGAAATGACGGTCTATTCTTGATGGCTATGGGTAATATAGTACAGAATATACTTATATTCTCGATAGGCGTTAAGATGACAAACTTGAATTACGGAAAAGATGAACATGTGAGATTGAGGAATATTATAATCACAAAGCAGAATATAGCTGTAGTGATTGGTCTGATAATATTCTTTACTCAAATAGCAATACCAAAGCCTATTGTAACTTTGATAACATATGTGTCTAACTTGACAGTGCCCCTATCAATGATAGTAGTAGGTCTATCCCTGTCTAGGTATGATGTTAGAAACATGTTTACAGATGGTGAAGTATATAGGTTAACTGCCATAAGAATGGTGATTATACCGATCATCATGCTACTTGTCTACAAGGGCTTGGGCATAAATGCCAACAAGGATTTGCCGCTAGCAATCCTATATTTTACAGCTGTACTACCAGCACCAGCCTTTACTACTATAATGGCTGAGAGGTATAACACGAGTATAGAATTCTCGTCTAAGTGCGTCTTTATAACAACAATAATAAGTATAATTACAGTACCGGTTCTAGCTGGTATGCTTTAGTGATATTGAGGGTGAGATTGTATGGTCTTGCCCTTTTATACTATTTGTTTATAAAAAACACTTTGTTTATAAAAATCATTGAAATACTTTTCTTACTATGGTACTATATAAACGTAGACAGACAACTATATATCTATAGGGAGCTGATAAATCGGCTGAGATAAGGATATTGAGCCTTGACCTTTGACCTGATCTGGATAATGCCAGCGTAGGAATTTGTAGAACTTTCCAAGCATCTATCAGACGGGTAGGTGCTTTTTTATATGATTTTATTGATTATAAGTCTAGTTTCAGTCGGATATCATCTTTGATCTTGTCAAAAAAATAAGGAGGAGACTATGAGAAAAATACTCACAATAGCTGGTTCTGATTCATCAGGTGGCGCAGGTATACAAACAGATTTGAAGACTTTTTCTGCTTGTAGGACTTACGGTATGAGCGTTATTACGGCGATTACAGCACAAAATACCATGGGAGTGACTTGTGTGGAAAATGTATCTCCAAGTATGGTTTCTTCCCAAATGAGTGCTGTATTTTCTGATATAGAAGTAGATGCAGTAAAGATTGGTATGCTGTCTGAGAGCTCTATTATAGACAGTGTTTACGAGGGTTTGACCAAGTATGGTGCCAAGAATATTGTCCTAGACCCAGTCATGATATCTACTTCAGGATATGACCTGATAGACCAAATGGCCAAGAGTGCTATGATAGAGAAGTTATTTAAAATCGCTGACCTTGTTACACCCAATATCCATGAGGCTATTGCAATAGCATCTATATTGGAACCGGATGAAGATTATTCAATAAAGAATACGGATGATATGGTCTATGTAGGTAGAAAAATTCTAAATCATACCAATAAGGCAGTCCTGATCAAGGGAGGCCACCTAGAGGACGATGCCTGTGACCTACTCTTGTATGGAGACAATTTAATATACTACAAAAACAAAAGGATAGATACAAAAAATACCCATGGGACTGGCTGTACCCTATCTTCTGCCATTGCCGCCTATCTAGGACTAGGCTACCAATTAAAGGAAGCTGTGTCATTGGCCAAAGATTTTATAACCAAGGCTATTGAACATTCACTAGATATAGGCAGGGGGGCAGGTCCTACCAATCCTATGGGGGATATATACGATAAATTAGATATGATAAAGGGCGACTAGGGTCCTAGAGATTGTTTGTAACAACTAGAATATTGGAGATGATAAAATATGGCAAATATAGGTGATAAAATATTATACCTTGTAACAGATGAGGCTGCTTGTAGGTGCAAGGACTTTTTTGAATCGGTAGAGGCTGCCATAAGGGGTGGAGTATCCATAGTTCAGCTAAGGGAGAAAAACCTATCTACTAGAGACTTTTACCAAAAGGGTCTAAAACTCAAAAAGCTATGCCAAGACTATGGGGTGACCCTACTAGTAAATGACAGGTTGGATATAGCCCAGGCCATAGGTGCTGACGGTGTCCACCTAGGTCAGACGGATATGCCTATTGAGGTAGCCAAAGAGATATTGGGTCCAGACAAGATAATAGGTATAACAGCCAAGACCATTGACCAAGCCCTTGATGCTCAGGAGGCAGGAGCTGACTATATTGGTGTGGGAGCATTTTTTCCGACACCGTCTAAAAAGGACGCAGTGCTCCTAGACAGGTCTCAGCTAGATATGATACTTGAAAGAGTCAGAATAAAGAAATATGCAATCGGTGGACTAGGTCTTGATAATGTGGATAAGATCAGGTCCTATGATATGGATGGGGTCTGTATAATATCGGACATACTTGCAAGTGATGATTGTGAGGCTAGGTCTAGGCAGATTTTTGATAAGATTAACAATAGGTAGTCGCTTGCTTGCTATATTAAACTTATTAGCGAGAAGTAATATCAACCTATTTATAGTGATTGGCAATAATTAATTAAATATAAAGAAAACAATATTGATTTAAATTTTAGGAGGATACAATGTATACTACACAGATTGATGCAGCAAAAAAGGGAATATTAACTGAACAGATGAAGAGAGTAGCTGAAAAGGAGCATATGGATCCACAGCTATTGATGCAAAGGGTAGCCAAGGGAGAAATAGCTATACCTGCAAATAAAAACCACAAGAGCCTACTTGCAGAAGGTGTTGGTCTTGGTCTAAGCACAAAAATAAATGTTAACCTTGGTATATCAAGAGACTGTCCAGATGTAGACAAGGAACTTGAAAAGGTTAAAAAAGCTATAGAAATGGAGGCTGAAGCAATAATGGACCTATCTTCTTTTGGTAAGACAGAAGAGTTCAGACAGAAGTTAATAGCTATGTCATCTGCTATGATAGGTACTGTACCTGTGTATGATGCTATAGGTTTTTATGATAAGGAACTAAAGGACATAACAGCTGATGAATTCTTGGATGTTGTAAGAAAGCACGCAAAAGACGGTGTTGACTTTGTAACTATCCACGCTGGCATGAACAGGGAAGCTATGGATGTATTCAAGAGAAACAAGAGAATAACTAACATAGTTTCTAGGGGTGGTTCTTTGATGTATGCATGGATGGAGCTAAACAACGCAGAGAACCCATTCTTTGAAAGATATGATGAATTGCTAGACATATGCCAGGAGTACGACCTTACACTTAGCCTTGGTGATGCATTGAGACCAGGATGTCTAGATGATTCTACAGATGCTTGCCAGATTAAGGAGCTTACAACTCTTGGAGAACTTGCTCTAAGGGCTTGGGAGAAGAATGTACAGGTTATGATAGAGGGACCTGGTCATATGGCAATTGACGAGATAGAAGCTAATGTTAAGCTTGAAAAGAGACTATGCCACAACGCACCATTCTATGTCCTAGGACCAATTGTAACAGATGTTGCACCAGGCTATGACCATATCACATCAGCTATAGGTGGGGCTATTGCAGCCGCTGCAGGTGTAGACTTCCTATGCTATGTAACACCAGCAGAACACCTAAGACTACCAAACCTAGAAGATATGAAAGAGGGTATAATAGCTACTAAGATAGCTGCCCATGCTGCAGATATTGCCAAGAAGGTTCCTCATTCAAGAGATTGGGACAACAAGATGGCAAAGGCAAGAGCAGATATAGATTGGGATGCCATGTTTGATTTGGCTATTGATAAAGAAAAGGCTAGAAGATATAGAGAAGAGTCTACTCCTGAGCACCATGACACTTGCACTATGTGTGGTAAGATGTGTTCAATGAGGACAATGAAGAAGATAATGTCTGGAGAGGACCTAAACATACTTAGAGACGATAATTAACTAAATAGACCTTAAAAGGTGTAATAGACCTCATACCATGAGGGGCAAGTAAACCAATACCATTTTATGCAAATAAACCAGAAAAGGGCCCGAATAACCTATGCTTGATACTAGGACTAGATATAAATACCTAACCTAGGCAGAAATAGACTTATTATGGGTTCTTTTTTGATGGAATGTTTTTAATTGCTAGATAGTGTGGTATAATATGATGGAGAGAATGTATTTAGTATTAGTAAAGAAATTTGTTATAGAATTTAATAGGAAGTGAACTGAATGAGTGAATTTATAATAGCTATTCATGCACTGTGTCTTTTGGCCCATGATTTTAAGTCTTGGTCAAGTGAGGCCCTAGCCAACAACCTATGTACCAACCCGGCAAGGATTAGGAAGGTGATGGCAAAGTGCAAGAGGGCTAATCTAGTAGAGACCAAAGCTGGTGTCAATGGTGGATACCAAATTGTTGAAAATGGAAAAAATATAAATCTTAAGCAGATATATGATGCGATAGGTCAACCAATAGTGGAGTCTAAATGGCATTCAGGAGATATAGATTCAGAGTGTATATATGCTAGTGGTATGTCTGAGTATGTAGACAATTTGTTTGCCTACCTAAATGAAGAAGTTGTATTTTTGCTTGAGAAAATAAGCCTTGGAGATATAGATGGCAAGTTAGAGGAAATAAGAGACAGAAGGCTTGAGCAGGGCGACTAGTAGAATGTACAAATAAAAAAAATTATGGTATTATAGGTTATGAGTAGAGTGAAAGGAGGCAAGTATGGCTTCAAAAAAATCGAAATTTGAGACTAAGTATACTTTTAAGGGTAATTCAAAACTAAATAATAAGTATGCCAATATATATGAAGATATAGAAAAGAAAAAAGATGCATTCTACAACAATAGCATGAATTTGTCAAATACTAGCTTGGATGAAAATGGTGAGCCAATAGAAGTACAAAAGACCGTAAAGTCTATAGACGACCATATAAAGTCGATTGTAAGAGAGGTCAGTCATGAAGAAGCGGAACTGAATGCACAGGAGAGAAAAAAATCAATAAAAAACCAGAGGCGCTTGGCTATGCAAAAGTCTAGTCCTGTTGTTTCAAAAAGAAAGACACCAGAGCTGGATAGGGAGCTAAGTCTTGAAAAATTAAAAAGAGAAAAAAGGGCGTCAAAGCAATCCACAATGGAAGACACTAAAAATATGAGCCTGGATGAAATCCTAAATGAGCTTAGGAGGAAGGCTAGTTCAAGTGAAGAAGAAAAGGTCTTGATTGATGACTTTAATAATGATCCTGAGGTTGTAAAAATACAGGCCAAAGAAAGGGTCTCTATGGACAAGTCAGATGTCGAAATATTTAAAGAGTACTCTGATTTTGAAAGAACTAGTATAGAAGAACCTAATAATAGTTATAGTATAGAAGATTTAAAAAATAAGACTAAGAAGATAAATCTTGAGGACTTTAGGTTTGACCTAGAAAAAGTAGAACCTGAGGAAGACTATTACAGGGATGAAGTAAGGGCTCAGGAGTCCGCTGTTGAAGAGATAATGAGACGTAAGAAGGCTGAGGAGGCTAGGGACAAAAAAGAGAGCAGGAGGTCCAGAAAGGCCAAGAGACAGGAGCAAGAAGCAATTAGGAGAGTTAACCAGTCTATTGGCAATGTGGGTACATCTAGGGCTGAGGTATACAAGAGGGGAAGACAAGATAAATCAAGTAAGCTAAATGTTAAGAAAATAGTTACCTTGCTTATCCTTCTTGCCTTGATAGGTATATTTATAGCTGCAGCCGCAGATAAATATATGACTTACAAGAGAGAAAATCCTATTACTAAGGTTGAAACAAGTAAAACTAAGGATAAGGCCAAGGAAAAGACTAGTCCTAAAACTACTCAAAAGAAAGTGAGCCTTGAAGATAAGAAGAAAAAGCTTGAAAATATCAAGTCTAAACTCAATTATGACGAAGCTAAGAGACTTGAGTATATAATTGAGAATATAGGTTCTTATCCTGAAGATTTAATAGATCTACTTTTAAGAAATAATGAGACAGTTGATTATGTATATAGTTACAAGGACAAGGAAAAATATAATGCTAGAAAACTTGCCAAGAATGTTACATCAAGCTATCATGTAGATGGAGAAGTACCTCTGTTCTTACAATGGGATAGAAGATGGGGGTATAGGAATTACGGAAGCGAAATGATAGGTCTATCAGGCTGTGGTCCTACATCTTTGGCCATGGTTATCAGACATTTTGATTCTAAGTCCGCTGTAAACCCATATGATATAGCCAAGTATAGTCAGGATAACAAGTATGTATCAAATACAAATACTACAAGCTGGAAGTTGTTTGAAGACGGTATAAAGAAGTTTGACCTACAATCCGTTGATGTATTACCAGTAGAGGCCAAAATGAAGAAATCTCTTGATGGTGGTCATGTATTGATAGCAAGTTTAAATCCAGGTCTATTTTCTACTAGAGGGCATATAATTGTAATAAAGGGCTATAATTCAGATGGAGACTTTTTGATTAATGATCCTAACAGTATTGTAAATACAAATAAGGCTTGGTCATTTGATGAGCTTAAAAACTACCTAAGAAAGATTTGGGGGGTTAGTAGGATAAAATCATCTGATGAAGATGTCTCAAATTCTATGTCAAGAGGTGGAGACTCAACTGGAGATAATGAAGATAAAAAACAAAGCTCTGGTGGGGATGGAGACAGTTCGGATCCAAGCATAATACAAGATATAGAATAATTAACAATTATTAGTCTTATGCCTAGTTACAAGTTTTTTAAAAATAAATTAGTAGTTAGCATAATTCAAATATTGTTGTAAAATCGCTTAATAAAGGGTTGGCTGAATATTAGTTAGCCCTTTTTTTGAGTATGACGGGCATGCCGTCAGTCTGTGGTGAAAGTCCACGTAGGGCGT
>ENA-OPBO01000409-OPBO01000409.1-human-gut-metagenome-genome-assembly--contig:-NODE-409-length-37376-cov-8.142386_pt1 | contig 37376 bp, 36 predicted proteins | sample MGYA00241071_ERZ501458 | MGnify/ENA primary metagenome ERZ501458 (study PRJEB25962, sample SAMEA2042509) | human gut metagenome | biome: human gut; feature: human-associated habitat; material: faeces... | reverse complement strand
GGAGGGCCGGTACACCGCCGGATATGACGCCAAGACTGGCAAGCGGATTATCAAGAATGTGCTGGGTAAAACCCAAGGGGAGGTCAAGGAAAAACTCAAGAAAGCGCTTGAAGAAACCAACGGTTTAGACGTCAGCAGAGCAGCGGATGAGTACACCGTGGCAAGCTGGCTGCGGACGTGGTATGAACTCTACGCCAAGCCCAACGTCCGCAATCCGGACGGAAGCTTGGAGCTTACAAGACCCAAGACAGAGAATTCGGTTCGGCTGGTGTCTATCCCTCAAACTGCGGTAGATCTGCTGGTCCAAGAACATGCCCGGCATCCAGATAATCCGTATATGTTCCCCTCTCCCCTCACCGGAGAGTTGTACCACCCGGACAGCGTGGTAAACCTTCACAAGAAGATCCTGAAGGACGCCGGACTGCCTCACATTAGGTTTCATGATTTGCGGCATACCTTCGCCACCACAGCCCTGCAAAACGGCGTGGACGTGAAAACGGTATCCTCCATGCTGGGGCACTTTGATGCAGGCTTCACTCTCCGCACCTACACTCACGCCACAAGGCAAAAGCAGGACGAAGCCGCCCAGACCATGGGAATCTTCATGGAACAGGTCATGTAACGCAGAAGAAAAACAGGCACACCGGGCGGGTCATCCCATCCGGTGCGCTTGAATCCTTTCCAGCCCTTTCGGCGTGTGGGTCACGGTGTGGGTCAGGCAGTTGACCCACATTTTGACCCACACATTTTTCAGCATTTTTGCAACAAAAAGCATCGAAAACCGAAGTTTTCGATGCTTTTTTGGAGCTGGTGGGGTGACTCGAACACCTGACCTCTGGTTGTTCGTAAGGATATATAATGGAGGACTCTCGATTTAGTGAATCAACGCATTGCGGGGCTGCCCGGATACTGCACGCTCTGAACCGGGAGTTCAAAGTGCAACGCACCTTTTGCCGGTGTTTGCGCGGCGGTCTCCGGACGGAACATCTCTGTTTCGCTCAGCCAGTTTGGTTTTCCCACAAAGCACGCCACAAACTCGCTGGCAGGATCATGCCAGCTGGTCTCCGGCGCGGCATACTGCTCCACACAGCCGCCGTTCAGGACGGCGATGCGGTCGCTCATGCTCATCGTCTCTGTCTGATCGTGGGGCACAAAAACAGAGGTAATGCCGAGTGCAGAGGTCAGTTCCGTCAGCTCATGCCGCATCTCCTCGCGGAGCAAAGCGTCCAGCGCGGAAAGGGGTTCGTCAAACAAATGCCTCCCGGCTGAACGGCGATAGCGCGGGCAAAGGCCACGCGCTGCCGCTGACCGCCGGAAGGCTGATGGGAATAGCGTTTTTCAAAGTCCTCCAGATGCACGGTGTGCAGAGCATTGCGTACACGGTCGTGCAGATCCTTGGTGTCTCTTCTCGCCCACAGCCCAAATACTACATTTTCAAATACCGTCATGTGCGGTCAAAGGGCAAAATCCTGAAATACAAAGCCGAGATTCCGCTCCTCCGGCGGCAGGTCGATCTTTCGTTCTTTGGAAAAACCGCAGGTACCGTCCAGCCGGATCTCACCATCGTCCGGCGTTTCCAGTCCGGCGATCATCCGCAGCAGCGTCGTAACGCTTCCATTCTCGATGGCCAGCGTTTTGGGCCGGATGACCTGCCTCTTATCAAACCCCTACGAGATCTGGTTCAATCAAATTTCCACAGCACGCCTCTTTTCTGCATACAACGATAAATCGTGCCGAGAGACTGCAAAATCAGCAATCTCGGCCATGTTAAATTCCAGAAAAGCAAGAAAAGCCCTTGAATAACGCAAAGGAGATGTTTGTTCAAACGATCTTCAACACCATAGCAATCCAATATATTCCGCTTTCATGCTCTTGCAAGCCCTTTGCCAAATGCTATATGGGGTACACTGAACGGCAAAAAGCTGGCGCCATGTCCAGCGTAATTTGGTCGTGTTGACGCCGATGGAAAGGCACGACTCGGTTCTCTCTGCCTAAAAAGAAGCCGACATCCTACAGGCTGTCGGCTTCAATATCTACATATTTCTACGGTCTTCTTGAAGATGAGCGGCTCATCAATCACTTCCGTACTTTTAACGCGCCACTGTGATCAAAGCGCGTTTATTCGCCAAGCCCGTCCTCCACCGCCTCCACCAGCGTCTGAATCGCTTCGTTCTCATCTGCGCCATCAGCAGTAATTGAAATCGTGTCACCCTTGCCGATGCACGCCGCCATCAGCATTACGATAGACTTCGCATTTACCTCCGCCTCAAGTCCTTTCCGGACGGTAATTCTGCTTGTGAACTGCTTTGCTTTGGAAACGAACTCCTTTGCCGGCCTTGCATGCAGACCAGTCTCATTCTTTACGGCAACTTGCTTAGAAATCATGCGTCTTCCCCTCTCTGACTCAACTTTCTGGTAATTTCTTCAGCGGTTTTCATGGCTTCAAGCTGTGCAAAAAGTGACTTTGCCGCTTCACGGGAGCTGTCACAGATCCTCTTTTTCAGCCCCGCGACCGCGCCGGCCGATACTGAGAACTGCATCAGTCCACAACCCAGCAGCGCCTGTGTAAAATCTTCCTCTCCGGCAGCTTCACCGCACATACAGCACGGAATCCCCGCTGCCGCTGCCGAAGCTATCGTATGCGCAATCAGGCGCAGCACAGCTGGATGGTGATAGTCATAAAGCTTTTCAATCTGCTTATTGCCGCGATCCACCGCAACGGTATATTGAATCAGATCGTTCGTGCCGATGGAGAAAAAGTCCGTCTCTTGCGCAAAGATGTCTGCCAGCACTGCCGCAGCCGGCACCTCAATCATCATGCCAAGCGGAACCTGCGGGTTGAACGCCAAACCTTCGTGTGTCAGTTCCTCGCGCGCCTGTGCTGCAAGCTCCTTTGCCGCACGCAGCTCCTCAATCGACGAGATCATGGGAAACATGATCCGGAGCGTTCCGTATACGCTGGCACGGTAAAGCGCCCTGAGCTGGGTCTTGAACAGCTGCGGATCATTCAGGCAAATGCGGATCGCACGATAACCGAGAAACGGATTTTCTTCCGGAGGGATCTGCAACACTGCGGCCGATTTGTCTCCGCCGATGTCCAGCGTCCGTATGGTCACCGGGCGGTTCTGCGCCGCCTCCAATGCAGCGCGGTAGATCGCAAACTGTTCCTCCTCAGACGGCAGCTCCGCCCTGTCCATATAAAGAAACTCGCTGCGGAACAGACCAATACCGTCAGCCCCGCACGCAATCGCGTGCTCGACCTCCGCCGCAGAGGCGACATTGGCTTCCACCTTGACCACGGTGCCGTCCTTGGTACAGGCTTCGCGGGTCCGATATGCTTCAAGTGCCTGCTTCCGCGCGGAAAGTATATTTCGCTTGTCTGAAAAAACGGCAATCGTTTCCTCCTCCGGCCACAGAACTGCCTCACCGGAGGAACCATCGATCAGCAACGGCTCGCCATCCTTCACACGCTCCATAAGCTTCGCGCAGCCAACGATTGCCGGAATCCCCATCGAACGTGCCAGAATTGCACTGTGAGAGGTCCTGCTGCCGTCGGCACAAAGAATTCCGGCAATATGCGCAAAATCCATGCGGATGGTATCCGATGGAGTGAGTTGCTGCGCAACCAGAATCACATCGGCCTGAAGGCTGCTGATATCCGGCTTTGGGCAGTTCAGCAGTACACGCAGCAGTTGCTCACGCAGATCGCTAAAGTCGCCCGCACGTTGCTGCATATAAGGGTCAGGCGCACCGCGCATCAGTTCCTCCAACGCGCGAAACTGTTCATCTACCGCCTGTGCGGCGGTACATGTCTTACTTGCGATCTGCTCGCAAACCGGCGCGACCACCGTATCTTCATCCTCGAGAATCTCAATATGCGCTTCGAATATTTCCGCCGCCTTTTTGTCGGCTGCCAACGCAGCTTTTTCGCTATTACAAAGTAGCTGCGCCTTCACACTCCGGCATGCAGCCAGAAATGTCTGCTGTTCCTGCTGTATATTTTCACAACTTCCCGTTGGAACCGGCAGCAGCTCCGGATTGTAAAGCAACGCCGGCGCGTAGCCAATGCCATCTGATACACCCAGCCCGCGCAGTCTCAGCTCTCCCATTTTTTCGTTCAAAGGAGTTCCTCCTCTTTCAACTCTGCGGGAACAAACTCGCGCAGGCCGGCGTGACCGAATGCAAGCACTTCAGCATAATCCGGCGCTCCATCCTCCCGCGCGCTGAGAAGCTCCAGCAAAAACGCAAGATTGACGCCTCCAAACAGCCGCACCGATGTCCCGGCCAGTGGCGCTGCGCGATTAAATGGTGTTCCGCCGGCAAGATCTGCCAAAATTACAATGCCGTCGCCCGTATCAACCGTTTTGACCGCCCTGCGCAGCGCCTCATCAAATGTTTCCACAGGCGCATCCTTCGCAAGGCCGACCGTCACGATCTGTCCGCCCAAATCCCCGCAGATCATTTCGGCGGCATGCAGCATGCCCACGCAGAAATCATCATGGCTTATCAGTACAATCCCTATCATCGTTGACCTCCAGTATTCCGTTATGTATAGTGTCAAAAGTCTGTTTCTGATGACAAACTCTTTACCGTTCGTTCCAGATCCTCTATTCCTCGCGCCAACGCATCCTCCTTGAAGCGGAACGATGGCCCCTGAATCGTCAGGATACACAGCAGCCTGTCCTTCTGCATCACGGGCGCAGCAATACTGGTCGAACCATCATCCTGATCGCGGCAGATAAAAACGCCGCCCGCACTCTTTTCCGGCTCCCGGGCCGTCGCTTCAGCCGAGGCGTCGCTATTGGCATGCGCGCTCCCTCCCAAGGTACAGAGCACAGCTTCTCCCACCGCGTCTGTACCAACCGCTCTGGTCTGTTCGTCCGTAAAGCGCACGGCGATTGCATACGGACTATCGAAATGCGCCATGCATCTCAACTCCTGATTGTAAGGCACAAACACCGCAGAGGCTTCTCCCGTGCCGCTCGTCAGCACATGCAGAGCAGGAATAATCCGCTCGTGGAACAGACGATGCGCTCTGGATTCGCCACTTTCAACCTGCATCTTCAAAAATTTCCAGCCAAGATGAAGGTCTTTTGTGATTTTGTCCTTTTCCAAATATCCGTTCTTTTCCAGAAAGGAAACCAGCCGATAGGTCGTGGAGAACGGAATCTGAAGCCTTGCCTGAATCTCGTTCGGCGTAAGCCCAAGCGTCGGATCCTCCAAAAAGAGGTCCAAAATGCCGAAAACCCTGAGCAGGTTGGCATGCGCGTTGCCCTGTGTATCCGCCCCGCCTTGTGTGCGGATCGTTTTCTGCACATTTTTCCATGAAACCGCATCGCCCTCTGAGGCATTTGGGTCAAACACAATGACAACGCCGCTGTCAGATAATTCCCGAAACGCCGCGATATCCTCCGGCAGCAGGTTTACGCCTTTCAAAACCGGAATGCCGTTGCCGCGGTCATTGGTCAACTGACCGCAGGTAAGCGTACAGCCAAACGCATATCCCTGACGTAACAGTGCCAGCGCCGTTTCCGGCGTCCGGACAATGACCAAATAGCGGTTGGCAGACGCCTGCGCGCGCTCAAGTGCATTCAGCGCATCGCCCATTCCGCGGAAATGTATCTTTACGCTGTGCGGAATGACGGTTGAAAAAATGTTTCGCATCGACTCATCGCCCGCCACGGTATCATCGATCAGCAAAATGCGGTTGCAGTGTTTAAAGGCCAGCAGTCTCGTCGTGATCTGGCCGTGAATCAGCTTGGAATCTACTCGAAAATGATTGATCATGTTTCATCCCACCCCATCAGTATCCCGCTGCGGTGCTCACCGCGCGGTGATTCTACTATATCACAGTGCCGTTTTAATGGAAAGGAATGCCCTCTATCATTTTCAGCGCCTCCCATTTTTGTTGAGACTGACAGTCCGAACGGTCAAATCCTATCAGTATGTTACAAATTTTAAACATTCTGTAAATTTCTTCTTGACATCATTATACAGCAGTTGTATCTTGATGTCAAGAAATTCTCACGTGGTGAGAATAAAATTCTAAAGTATTCCCGTGTTTTCCAGGGAACCAGACCGAAAGGAGTGAAGCTTCTTAAGAAATGATAACTTATTCTCGTATGGAAGCAAAGCTGATCCATGGTCAAACGACCACTATTCTCCGCAATCGCTACAAATGCGACGGCCTCATTCTCGTAGATGATGCCGTTGCAGAAAACAGCGGAATGCGAACCATCTTTTCCGCTGCCGCCCCTGCAGGTGTCAAGGTCTATTTCTTCAACACAGAAAAGGCACTGACCCAGCTTCCCAAGGCCGCCGCTTCGGCGTATCACTATTTTGTGATTTTTCGCGGCCCGCTCGACGTGAAAAAGATCTATGACGCCGGTTACCGCTTTAGTTATCCGGTCGTGTGCGGTCAGCAGTTCACTCGGGATAACACCGTCGCCGTGATGCACGGTGTTGGACTGACCCCGGACGAGATCGCAGCGCTGGATTATCTGGCTCGCAACGGCGTAGAGATCATTTTCGATCCCAGCTGCACCAACGAAAACATCAGTTGGGAGCAGGTAAAAGCAACCATCAAATCATAACAAACAGGAGGAGAGTTCTATGCGCGCAATCCAATGTCTGATTATCAGCATCTTCGCAATTCTTTCCGCCTCAGGCACTGCTCCTTGGGGCGGCTACCTCGGCAAATATCTACTGCAGCGTCCTTTTATCGGCGGTCTGATCTGCGGTATTGTCTTCGGCGATATTACGCAGGGCATCTTAATCGGTGCTGCAATGCAGCTCGTTTACATCGGCTACTTCAATGTCGGCGGTGTTCAGTCGATCGATATGGGCATCATTTCTTTCCCCTGCGTGGCAATTGCCATGATGTCCGGCATTGATACCAGCGCGGCTATCGCACTGGCGACCGGCCTCGGCGCGCTGTTCACCACGCTCGAGATGCTCTGCCGCACGGTTTTCTTCCCCAGCGCAGGCGCACTGATGAAAAAAGGTTGTGAGGAAGCCGACGACAGAAAAATTTTCCTTGGCTATTGGGTCATTCCAACGGGCGTATATATTCTGACCCGTGGTGCGACCAGTTTCCTCTTAATGTATTTTGGAGCTGACGCTGTCGCCTCCGTAATCAATATGCTGCCCGCTAACATTATGAGCGCTATCAGCGCAACCGGCAGTTGGCTGCCGTGCATCGGTATCGCCGTTCTGCTGGTGTTCCTTTCGAACAGCGGCTGGGGACTGCTGGTATTCGCAGTCGGTTTTGCCGCATACGGCTACCTCGGACTAACCTCCACCTCTATTCTGCTGTTCGCCGTAATTTTCGCTTATATGTATTACCGCAGTTCCGGCTCCAACACTGCCCCTGCCACATCTGATGCTGACGACGAGGAGGTACTGTAAAATGGCAAACGAAGCGATCCGTAAAGAACCCCTGACCAAGAAAGAAAGGAACAATCTGTTCCGTCGTTATATGACCTTCAATGCCCCCGGCTTTGACTATGTGTATTATATGGGTAAGAGCTGGCCGTGGTGGCTCAAGCCCTTCTTCAAGCTGTTCTACAACAAAGAGGGATATGCGGAAAACATGTCCCGTCACTTCGACTTCTACAACTGCGAATCCGGTACGGCAGCTCTGCTGTTCGGCACAATCCTCGGTCTCGAGGAACGCAAGGCTCTCAAGGGAGACGTGGATGAAGAGACCATCCGCTCTATCAAAGTCGGTCTTCAGGGGCCTCTTGCCGGCATCGGTGACAGCTTAATCCAAGCAACACTTCTGCCGATCCTGATGACGATCACACTGGCATTGTGCGCTGAAACCGGCAGCATTGCCGGCCCGTTGTTCTACATCGTTGCACTGTTTGGCATCATGATCCCCTACAGCTATGTGCTGTTCAACAAGGGCTATGCGCTCGGCAGCAAGGCCTTCGATCTGGTAAAGCCGGAAACCCTCAGCCGCATTACAGAGGCAATTTCCATGTTTGGTCTGCTGGTCGTCGGTGCGCTGGCAGGTAAAACCTGCAACTGCTCGCTTGCCGTTGCATTTGAATCCAACGGCGAAAGCGTGATGCTTATCGATAAAATCAACGCCATTTTCCCCAACCTGCTCAGTCTCGGCGTGGTCTTCCTGCTGTTCTGGCTTATGAAGTATAAAAAGGTCAGCAGCATCAAAATCGTCTTTGGCGTTCTTATTGGTGTCGCGTTGCTCTCTTTGGTCGGCATCGTCTGAGTTTTTCGGAAATCATACACTGCAACACTACACGGGTATCCGAGGGTCTTTCCCGTCCTCGGGTACCCGTGCACAGGAGATCAAATATGTCCAACATTTTTCACATCAAGCCTATCTATAAAGAATTCATCTGGGGCGGACGCAAGCTCATCGACTATTTTCACCTGCCGCAATCGCTGGAACAAATCGGCACTATCTATCATGTGATCGCCGTTCCCGGGCATCTGGATAATCTGGTTGAGGAGACGGGTGAGCCGCTCTCCGTATTTTATCAGACAAATCCAGCGTTATTTCGCTGCAACAGAAAAGATCTGCCGATCCGAATGACAACCACCTGCAACGAGGGCCGGCAGAGCTATCAGCTCCATCCGACCGACGATTATGCACTGGCTCACGACGGTCAGTATGGGAAAGTCTCCGGCTCTGTCGCGCTTCTTCCCGACGGGGCAGAAAAAAGGCGGCTTTTCGGCAACCTCTGCACAACGCGCGAAGAATTTGCCAAAAAGGTCCGTCAGCAAGACTGGGAACATCTTTTCGGACACATCACACAAAGAAATGGTGATTTCCTGCATACACCCGCCGGTGTCATCCATGGCGGCGAGGGTGACGGCACCATTACCTGCACCTTCTCGAGTAACGGCGATCTGACCTATCGTTTTTTTGACTATGGCCGCAATGACCCGAAGCGTCCGCTGGAAATCGACAAGGTAATCGAATGCGCAAACATTCCGGAACTTCCTCTCGGCGCCGTGCACATAGAGCCGGTCACCGATGATGGTCTTCGCATCTGGACGTACTATGATACTCCTGGCGAATACACCGCTCGTCGAATCGAAGTATGCGGTCAGGGCTGCTATGAAAGCGATCCCTTCTATTTTGTCAGCTGCGTGGCAGGCGAAGGCAGCGTGGGCGGTCTTCCCATCCAGCTCGGAGAAACGCTTCTTGTCCCCGCTGCGGCAGGCCCGCTGTCTCTCTGCGGCAGCATGACTCTGATCCAGATCTCCTATAAGGATTGAAAGGGACAACCGAAATATGACAAATCAAAACACCGTGCTTATTATCGGCAGCGGACGCAGCGGGCGTGGCATGCTGGGAGAGCTGTATCACAAAGCCGGCTTTCACATCGTTTTCGCAGACAACGATCCATCACTTGTAAACGGACTGCGTGCGGTAGGGCACTATAGTGTCGAGATGACAGACCTGAAGAGCGGCGCAAAGGAAGAGAGCGTTATAACAGATTTTGCGGTACTTAACACCGTTGCCGACCACGCCGCTTATATTGAGCAGCTCGCCACCAGCCGCTGGATCTCCACCGCACTGATGCCAGCGGCGTTTGACAGAGTCATGGAAGATGTGGCTGAGGCCGCGCTTTTGCGTCTTTCCCGTGGAACAAGCGAACCGCAGTTCATCACGCTTGGCGCAAACTTTGTCGGTATGGAAACCTACTGCACACAGAAGCTACGCACGTTGCTCGGTGAAGACCGCTGGAATGCCTTCTCTCAGAACACACATCTTATCATGAGCATTGTCAACCGCAAAAATCTCCTGCCACGCTGTCCTGACACACAGGATCCCTACCGCGTAGAAGGAGACAATAAGCCCGTATTGCGCGTAGAAGACCTTCCCGCTCTGCGCAACGCCGCAGACCGTCCGCCTTTCTTCCGGCTGGAATCCGGTCTTGATCGCGCTATGGCGATCAAGATCTGGTCCGGCAATCTGGTACAGTGCTCCATGGCTTTTATCGCCATTCAAAAAGGGATCACCGGAACCTATGAAGCCAGCTGGGATCCGGATGCCTCCCGCTGTGCGTTCTACGCCGCGCGGGAAGGATATCGCGCCGTCGCCGCCGAGTACGGGCTGCCGCCGCGCAGCGCCGAAGAGGAAAAGGCTCCGGTGTGCGTCTTTCGTGGAAAAGATTTTAACGATAGTCTCGCGCGCCTAATCCGCGATCCAATCCGCAAGCTCGGAAGGCAGGAGCGCTTCATCGGGCCTGCACTATGCTGCGTCAGACATGGCATTGTGCCATACTATATCACCAAAAGCTGCGCCCACGTCTTTCTGTACAACTGCAAGGACGACCCTCAAAGCGTAACGATCCAGCGCTATCTGCACGAAAACGGAATCGACGCGGCGGTATCTCACTTTTGTCAACTGGATCCGTCGCAGCACGACGACAGCATCGTTCAGCAGATGATCGCTGCCGCATATCTTGACATCACACACGCTTCGCCGTTAGAGGAGACCGGCCCATGAAACTATATACAATTTATTCTGCCAGCGAGGCAGAGCAAGCCCTGATTCTTTCTCAGATCCCTCTGATTGGACAACTTCAGGAACCATATCAGCAGAAAACGCTGGACGCATACGCGACAGCGTTAAAAAACAGCACCTTTCCTTCGCTGGCAGACGCTCCCTTCTCCCGCCATAGCACCCACTACCGTCTTCTGGCGCATATCAACGAGGTCGCTGAAGCCGGGTTGATGCTGGCGGACTTTGCTTACTCCCATTGGCCGGATGAATGGACAAAAAAGCTTGACCGGCAGGAGCTTTTGCAGATCCTGTTGCTGCACGACCTGGACAAGTATCTACTGCTGTCGGATGAATCGCTGGAAATGAGCATCGCACACGGAACGCTCAGCGCCATGATCCTCAACGATCTTGGGTTTGACTCCCGAGTGATCGAGGCGGTCGCCAGCCATTCCCCCTCCGCTTCGCTTCATCTGGACGATCCTGCCTCCATGATCCTGCACTATTGCGACCTATTCTCCTGCGACCACATTTATATGCTCGTCAGCAGAACACCGCACTACTGTATGAAATAGCGGGAGAACAAGAACCATGAAAGATATTCAAACTGTTACCGGTGCACTTGACCCGTCGCTTCTCGGCTTTACGCTCATGCACGAGCATCTTCTGATCAGCAGCTGGAACAACCGCATCACCGATCCGGAATGGCTGCCCTATGAAAAGGCGCTCGATTTTATTGCCCCGGTCATCGCCGATGCAAAGGCTGCCGGCGTGGACAGCATAGTCGACTGTTCGCCCTTCAATCTGGGGCGCGATGTGTTGCTGCTACGCGATGTATCAGAGCGCACTGGCATAAATATCATCGCCACGACCGGCGTCTATATGGATGAAAGCGGCTGGCTCAACCTGATCTCCGAGGAAAATCTTCTCAAGTATATCCTACGCGAGATTCAGGATGGCACGCAGGGCACGCAAATCCGTTGCGGCGCGATCAAATGTGCTACCGATCGCTTTGGCTTTACGCCAATCAACCGTAAAACGTTACGAGCATGCGCAAGGGCTGCCATAGAAACCGATCTACCTATCATCACGCACTGCCGTCCAGAAAATACTCGTCAAGGACTCTTTCAGCAGGACATTTTCGAGGAACTCGGCGTCGACCTCAACCATGTTCTGATTGGCCATTTCCGCGAGGGTGACCCACTCGACTACGCTGAAAATGTAATGCGCAGAGGAAGCTATATCGGAATTGACCAGATGAATTTCAACGCACATCATTTGGCCTTTAATCTTGATACCATCGTTGAACTGATTCGGCGCGGATGGACGGAACGGCTCATGCTTTCCCATGACGCCGTTATCTGCTATAACCACACTCGCTGGGCGGACTGGGATCACAGCCAGTATATCAACTATGCGCCGGACTCCCTGCGCTATTTGAAATGCACGGTTGTCCCCATGCTCCTTGAGCGCGGTGTCACACCAGACCAGATCCACACCATATTTGTAAAAAACCCGCAGCGCTTCTTCTCTTTTACTGCATAGAATTGTCCATTGGTACGCCCTGTTTATTCTCTCTTTATGGGGTGCCGCAACCTTCTCCATATACTTTAGGTTTCTCTTGGAATAGCTTGTCGCATTTGGAAAGAAATCTTAAGTCACTTTTCCAAAACTCTCTTAATTGTTCTCCAAGAGGAGACATACCAAGTAATTTGTGCAAGCGGTGCTTGCACAAATTACTTATTAGGAAAGCGCCGAGCAAATTTTGCCATATACCTCAGATTTCTCACGGAGTAACCTGTGGTATCCGGAAAAGAAATTTTGATGTCAGCAGCATGATTTTCTACAAACTTGTTGCCCCATGTCTTGTGCTCATTGATGACATCACCGATAGAGTGGTAGAGAACCAGCAGCTATCGATTGACGCTGACCATCGCGCGGTATTGCACCGTGCGGATCTCCTGTTTGATCGATTCAACGATGTTCAGATATTCGTTGGAATTCATCAGCATTTTTTCTTTTCCTCCGTCAGTTCACGCAGCAGTCCTTGGCATCCCGCCAGCACATCCTGCCAAGTCGCTTCAAAGTCTTCGGTATACCACGGATCGGCAACATCGCAGGGATGGTCGGTATAGTCCATCAGGAGGTGCAGCTTTCCGGCAAAGTCGCCGCCGCAGATGCGGTGCATATCCCTCAGATTGGCTCTGTCCATGCCAATCAGCAAATCGTACTCCTCATAGTCCCTGTTGGTAAGCTGCCGCGCCGCATGACCACCACAGGAGATTCCGTGCTCTGCCAGCTTGCGCCGTGCCGGAGGATATACTGGGTTACCAATCTCCTCCCGGCTGGTCGCTGCCGACTCGATATGGAACTGTGATGCCAGTCCTGCCTTCTTCACCAAGTCCTTCATCAGGAACTCCGCCATCGGGCTGCGGCAGATGTTGCCGTGACACACAAAGAGTATTTTCTTCATCACACTCGCTCCCCTGAGATAATTCTTTTCCCTCAGTATAGCAGGAAACTACCTGTTCGTCGAGAAAAGAATGTGACCTTGCTTGAGATTTTATGGTCTCCGACAATCTTGCTTTTTCATCCGAAGCTATGTGTTTTTCTCTTGCAATTTGGGGCATACTCGGCTATACTGATACTTATTGATACTAAGTGCAATCAATGATGGAGGACGTTTTATGGATGCTGCGCTATTTACCAAGATGCTGTCTGATAAAAGCATTTTGGATTTGAGAAAGCTCAGTTATAAATTTCCGAAAGCTGACATCAAAGAGTTTGTAGAACTATTGAAAAACGGTTTCTATCACTCGCTGCCGCTCAAAGATTTCTCCGGGCAAAGCCTTGCCTACCTGCCAAGCATTGCGCAGGTGCATCTCTCTGCGGCCAAGGTGCTTTTGACGCCGCAAAACAGTACACACCTTTATGGTGTCAAAGCCATGGAAGAAGAAATCATTTCTACTTTCACAATCGAGCAGGTAGACTTTACCCGTGACAGCGTTCGTAAGATCCTCTCCGGTCTTGCTCCGGCAGATGAAAGCGAGAGCCGCATTTTCGGCATGAAAAAGGGGCTGGAGTTTATCAGCGATCTATCGAACCAAATTACCGAAGAGACAATTCACCAACTCTATGAAACAGCCATTGGTGCTTATCTTTCCGAGGAAGAGCGTTTACTTCCCGGCAATTTCTATCGACATGACAGCGTCTATGTTGTCGGCGCAAAGGTAGAACACACGGGCCTGCCGTGGCAAGCGCTGCCGGAGCGCATGGGAGAACTGGTCGCGTTTATCCATGAAGATTCCGAGATCAACGACCTGCTGAAAGCGGCGCTGATTCATTTCTACATGGCGTATCTGCATCCGTACTTTGACGGGAATGGCCGAATGGCACGGCTAATGCATTTGTGGTACTTGGTCCAGCAGGGGTATTCCTCCGCGTTGTTTGTGCCGCTTTCCGAGTATATCAACAAAAGCCGTAAGAGCTATTACGACGCCTATACGCTGGTGGAAGAAAACGCGGGCATCAGCGGCATTCTGGATGCGACGCCGTTCTTGGTCTATTTTATCGAAAATGTATATCATAAACTGAGTGGTGCGCTTCCGGCCGTCCAAACGACTGCTGCGTTTCAAGCCGCTCTGTCCCAGGGGCAAATCACAGAGAAGGAAAAATCTCTGTGGGAGTTTGTCCTGTCGGCCTACGGCGACGCGGAGTTTTCCACCAAGCAGTTGGAAAAGGACTTCGGAAACGCCGCCTACGCGACGATCCGCAGCTTTGTCCTGAAATTCGAGAAGCTGGGACTGCTCCAATCTGCGCGGTACGGGAACCGCGTGAAGTATGCGGTTCGTATGAGTTAAGAAAGCAGAGGTGTTTGCATCCGCCAGCACCTCTGCTTCTATCTATGAATACGTGTTAACAGCGTCTGCTTTCATTGCGCTTATTCTTTGCATCATCTGACTTGGCAACACATTCCCTGCTCTTTGCATCTTTCACTGGGCATCGCGCAGAACTCCTCTAATGGCAAAAAGTCGTCGCTGTCGATTATCATCCGTTCCCGCACACAATGCAGCTTGACCTTATGCTCGGTCAACGGGTCAATGTACTGCTTCGTCATGCTCCGGTCCCGCCCCAAGCGGTCAAGGCTATTTACCAGTACCACATCCACCCTTCCAGCAAGAACGGCCTCCGTCACCTCTTGCAGAGCCGGACGATCAAGGGTCACTCCCGAACCATACTCGGCGGCGATGCCGACAACGGTATACCCGGCTTGCTTCGCATAACGGCGAAGCTCATCGGCCTGCAGCTCCAGAGAAAACCCATCATCGTGGGCAACTCGGCAGTAAATGTATGCTTTCATCGTATTGTACCCCCCTTATTGTAGTTACGCCGTCCGATGATCTGCTTGCCCTTGCTCCGCCTTAATGATCTCTGCATGATCTGCCTTTGCGCGTCTGATATTGACACAGCCGATGAATTTGTAGTAGATATCCACCTGCTGCGTTTTGACGCCATCCTCCCCGATTTCTTTTTCATGTACCACGATCTTCTCAATCAGCTCATTGAGAATATGGGGCGTTAGCTCCTGGACATTCGTGTACTTCCAAATCAGAGGCAGGAACTGCTGGATATTGTCGTAAATCTCATCGTTGCGCGCGATCTCTGCGGACAGCCTTTCTCGTTGGCCGCGCAGCTCGCTCTGCTCCTGCTCATATTTTGGCGCCATTGCCTGATATCGTTCTTCGCTGATTTTCTCCAGCGCCACATCCTCATAGAGCTTATTCAGGATTTTTGTCAGCTCCTCGATGCGCTTGTCCGCCTTTTTGAGTTCCCGCTTACAGCGGTCGATCTCGGCCCTCTGCTTTTCAGTCTTCGCATCTACCAACATCTGCATATAGTCGCTGGCTGCCGTTTTTGCTTCGTATGCATTCCGGCGAATATCTTCCAATACCAATTGGTTCAAGGTTACCCAGCCAATCGCGTGCGAGGTGCATCTCTCCTTGCCATAGTTCTTGTATACCCAACAGGTGAAGCCATTGTATCGTCCCTTTTTCTTATCGTAGCTGACATTTAGGGACGAGCCGCAGTCTGCGCACTTTACCAGCCCTGCAAAGGGCTGAACTGTTCCGGTGCTGTTTTCTCGGCGCCGCGCCTTCATCATTTGGTGGACGGTATCCCATAGCTCCCGTGTGATAATCGCCTCGTGGGTATGTTCCTTCACGATCCATTCCGATTCATCCGCTTCAATACGCTGTTTATCAAAGAATCCTTTTGTTTTTGTGCGTCCGAACACCACATTCCCAAGGTAGACTGGATTGTTCAAAATCACACGCACCGAGGTGGCGTGCCAGTCGAAGGGCTTACGCCAGTAATCGCTGTTCTTGTAGTAATCCGGATTGTTCTGATTGAAATACGCCTGCGGGTTGAGGACTTTTCTCTCCCGTAGGATCTTTGTCATTCGGACATACCCTATGCCATCTGCGAACATCTGAAAAATATCTTTGACCACATCCGCCGCATCGGGATCAACAATCAGATGGTGGCGGTCCTTCGGATCTTTCTGATAGCCGAACGGTGCATGGCTTCCCATGTACATTCCGCTGCTCGCTCTTGCCCGATGAGCTGCCTTTGTCTTTGTCGACGCCTGCCGCGCATAGAGCGAATTGATGACATTGGTCATGGGGAGCATCAGGTTGTCCAGTCCGTTTTTAGAATCAACGCCTTCCGCTACAGCAATAAATCGAACACCCTTCTGTTCGAAGTAGTGTTCGATGTACAATCCCATTTGTGCATACTCTCGGCCAAAGCGCGAGAGGTCTTTTACAATGACCGTGTTAATCCTGCCGCTCTCAATATCATTGATCATGCGCTTGAACTCCGGTCGTTCAAAGTTTGTTCCACTCCATCCGTCATCACAATAATAGTCCGCAATGTGAATGCCGTGCTCTTTACAATACTGAGTCAACAATGTCTTCTGCGTCTGGATGCTCCCGGACTCCCCTGCGCTGCCATCATCCTGACTCAAGCGGCAGTAAATCGCTCCGTTTTCCTGTTCCATTAGGTGTCCTCCTCTTCGTTTTGTTCAGACACACAATACCCATTGCCATCGGAAATATCCATACTCAAACCTACCGAAATTTCATTCGTAACTTTGTCAGGTTCATCTGAATGAAAGTCTCTTGTAATGAGTTCTCCCACTTTTTCAAAGATGTTTTTGTCACTGCTGTAATGGCTGACCGTTACATATCGGACATTGCCTATCATTTTCGAGTGCTTTTGGCTGTCTCCTTCATATAAAAACAGCGTTGGCTTACTTTTAGGAAGCAGAGCCTTTCTCCTCACACGGCTTTCCTGAATCTCTTCCATCTTTACTTTCCTCCAGACTCACATTTTCAAATAGGGCGGCAATCAGCTGCTCTGCGCTCTCCATCGTTTCTACCTCCGGCAGTCCGATGTCCAAGATAAGTGCATCCAACACCTTTCCCCGGTACAGAAAGCACCCATATCCCCAGCAGCCGTTGCTCTCTGTCCGGATCATAACACTCCGCCCATCAATGTCAAGCAGATAGCTTTCACTGCTCACGCTGATTGGATATACGATCTCTTCTTGCGAACTGAACATCATATTTTTAAGATACATTGGCAACTGCTGTTCCCTCGCCATGTAAATTCCGACATTCAGCATGACAACGTCTATGTACTCCTCATCGTGCCGTTCCTCCAGTATGATCTTCGCCTGAAAACTCTCTGGAATGCTTTGCTCCTTAATCACGCTTGCTGCTGTATCCACTGTGTCTCCTGCAAGATATACTGGATCTCCCCATAGAACTCGGCGCGGGCATGTTGCTCGAAATACCTTCGTTCGCATTGGCATTACCTCCTACTCTTACATGCTACATCTTCCTACTCATCCTGTGGCAGCTCTCCTCGCTGTTTCAAATAGGCTCCAGAATAGGAGGAAGCCGCCTCGATCGAGGCGGCTTCCTCCTATTCTGCATTTTCAATTTTGGGTGACAGTTTCGTTATTCAAAGTTGTAGTTTGCCTCCGAGAAGAGCATCGAAACAATGCTATCTAAAATCGAACGAGGGCAAACAAATCCCGGTCTTGATGCTGTCGTTACATACGCCCGTGAGCTGGACATGAGCCTTGATCCTCTTGTTAGGGACACAGATCCAGATCGAGTGCCGTATTGTATAGCGAATTACTTTGCGGGCATGGAAGAATCGCTTGCTATGAAATATCTTAAGCTATGTGAAGCCGCTGACCTTTTGCGCGAGGAATAACAAAAAGGCGCAGGGACTGATGACCGCTTAAAGCGTTCATCGGCCCTGCGTCTTTGCGTCCAGCCGTTCTAATATGGTTATTGATTTCTTGCGAATGTTCACGAGCATCTCTGCTTTACACTTGGGGCAATAAAGGAGATGTCGTATTAGAATCGTGTCGTCTCTTATTTTTGTCCGAGTCTTTTCGCCGCAACATGGGCAGCGGATAAACTCCCCTCTGTCTATATATTTGTCATCACGCATCATTCGTTACAGCAAATATTATAATATTTATCTTTGAGTGGATGCAAATGATCCTCCTTTACATTCTCGCCACGCCGCTCCTGCGCGCGGCCTCGGCGACCGCCTTCGCTACCGCGGGACCGACGCGCGGGTCGAACGCCGCAGGGATGATATAGTCCTCGGAGAGTTCATCGCCCGCAAGTCCCGCCAGCGCTTCCGCCGCCGCGACCTTCATCTCTTCGTTAATGTCGCTCGCGCGCACGTCGAACGCGCCGCGGAAAATGCCAGGGAACGCGAGCACGTTGTTGATCTGGTTCGGATAGTCGCTGCGTCCGGTGGAGATGACCCTTGCGCCGCCCGCCTTCGCCGCGTCGGGGAAGATCTCCGGCGTCGGGTTCGCGCAGGCGAAAATGATCGCGTCCTTGTTCATCGTTTTGACCATCTCGGTCGTGACGGTGTTCGGCGCGGAAACGCCGATAAACACGTCCGCGCCCACCAGCATATCGGCGAGCGTCCCCGTCTTGCGGCTCAGGTTCGTGACCTCGGCCATCTCGGTCTTGATCCAGTTCAGCCCCTCGCGGCCCTGGTAGATCGCGCCCTTGCGGTCGCACATTGTAATGTCTTTGAAACCTGCCGAGAGCAGCAGCTTCGTGATGGCGATGGCCGCCGCGCCCGCGCCGGAGGTGACGACCTTCACGTCCTCTTTCTTCTTCCCGACGACCTTGAGCGCGTTCGTGAGGCCCGCGAGCGTGATAACGGCGGTGCCGTGCTGGTCATCGTGGAAGATGAGAATGTCACATTTTTCCTTCAGCTTGCGCTCGATCTCAAAGCAGCGTGGTGCCGCGATGTCCTCCAGATTGATGCCGCCGAAGCTGCCGGAAATGTTGTAGACGGTCTCCACAAACTCGTCCACGTCCTTGGTCTTGACGCAGATGGGGAAAGCGTCCACATCGCCGAAGGCCTTGAAGAGCACGCACTTGCCCTCCATGACGGGCATACCGGCCTCGGGGCCGATGTCGCCGAGGCCCAAGACGGCGCTGCCGTCGGTGATGACCGCCGCCATGTTCCAGCGGCGGGTAAGCTCATAGCTCTTGCTCGGATCCTTCTGGATCTCGAGGCACGGCTGCGCGACGCCGGGCGTGTAGGCCAGGGACAGATCGTCCTTCGTCTTGACCGGCACGCGGGTCACCATCTCGATCTTGCCCTTCCACTCCCCATGCAGTCTTAAAGATTCCTTTGCATAATCCATAACGTGCTATCCTTTCTTTACGATGACGCTGACGCCGTTCGGAATGACCGTTACCAACGCATCCGCGCCTTTTTCTTCTCTTGCCATTGCAATGGCAGTATCCAAATCTGGCGCCCAATCCAGCTTCATCTCGCGCAGCAAAGCCTCCCGCTCGTGCGGTGAGACGAAGATTACGCGATGCTTCATCAGAATGCGGGCGAGGATCTGGCTCTCCCATTGATCCGGGATTGTTTCGTTTTGAGGCGTAGCCATAATGCTTTGATAGAGCGCGTCAGGGCTTTCGCAGTCACACAGAGAGCGATAGAAGCCCTCGCCGCCGTGACCGTCTGCCAGTCCCGCGCACATAATGAGCACAGCCCCCTCTTTTGCGCTGGCCTCTGCTGCGGTCAGGCCCTTGACACACTGGTAAATGTTCTGATCCAGCGGTGCGCCGCCATTTGAAGTGATAACAATGTCTGCCGGCGCAGCACGCACCTCGCAGTAGCGGCTGAGAAAATCACATCCCGCCTCATGCGCCTGTTCCATCTCTCCCGCAAAGGCAGCAACCGTGTTCTTGTCCTCGTCGATAACCACATTGACGATGTAGGCGAGCTTTGCCATGTGAGCGGCAGCAAGCATGTCGCGGTGGAGCGGGTTATTCCTCAGAATGCCGGTGCGGGCATATTGGCTATCAATAAAACGGCTGCAATGATTGCCAAGCACCGTCACCTGATCACAGATGCCCGGCAGAACACTCTTGCGTCCTCCAGAAAAGCCGGCAAAGAAATGCGGTTCAATGAAGCCCTCCGACACCAGCAGATCGGTCTCGGCAGCCAGACGGTCGATGACCAGCGGTGCGCCGCTCGGAAGCGTTCCGATCTTCACATTGGAGTCCTTGTCCCGGCAGTCATGGACAACGACCTTTTCATGTAGAAATACGTCATCGCCCAGCTTGGCGCGCAGCTCATCTCTTGTTGTCCCGCGGTGGAAGCCGGTGGCGACGAGCAGCGTAATGTCGATCTCCGGATTCCCGCGGCGCAGCTCCTCCAGCATGGGCGGGAGAATATCGCGGCTGGGAACCGGACGTGTGTGGTCGCTGACGATGACCGTGCAGGTCCGTTTGCCGCGCGCCAGTTCCTCCAGATGCAGAGAATCGATTGGAGCTGCCATGGCTCTGCGAACGATTTCAAGGCCGCTCTGAGGGCTTCTGAGCTGATCGACATGCGAAGGTCAGCACTGCGGCGTCCGACAACTCACAGGCAAACGTGTGCTTGCCATAGGGGATATGTACTGTCATCTCAATAATTCCCCTTGAATACCGCTTCCTTCACGGGCGGGCGATAGTCGCCGAAATACTTGGAGAAGTCAATGTGCAGGTAGCTGCATAGGTCAAGCACCTCGACCATCGTGTTATCGTTGACGGGGATACCGTTTGCCTTGCGGTCCGAGATGGCAGCGATCTCCTTTTCGCCGTGCGTGTAGATGCGTTCCCTGCCCTCGGCCTTTGGTGATTCGCGCAGTTCCTCTAAATAGGTAGACAGGTGCTTTTTAATCGCCTCGGCATCGCCGAAGAAAGCGGGATTGATGGCGGCAAAACCGTGACAGATATTGCCGCGTCCGCCGGTCATGCAGTAGTTTGAAGTCGCGCCCATCGAGAGAATGGACGAGAAAATCTCGCAGAGCATCCCATAGCCGTAGCCCTTGTGACTGCCAAGCTGCTCCGTACTCCCGCCGAGCGGCATAATGCCGCCGCCGTTTTTGGCGACAATGTTTGCCAGCACATCGGGCGCGTTGGTGGAGGGGTGTCCGTCCTTATCAAGCGCCCAGCCCTCCGGCAGCGGCTTTTCCGCCTTGTTGTACATCTCCAGCTTGCCGCGTGTGACAACGGTGGTAGACGCATCAAAGAAGAAGTCATACGGCTCAGCGGGCATCGCGCAGGCGATGGGGTTGGAGCCGAGCATGGCAAGGCGGCCGTTCGTCGGCACCATGATGGCCTCGCTGTTCGTGCAGCTGAAGCCGATAAGCCCTTCACGGCAAGCCATCTTCGCGTAATAGCCTGCGATGCCGTAATGGTTGGAATTGCGGACGGAGACGATGCCAACGCCGCTCTGCTTTGCCTTTTCAATGGCGAGCGTCATGGCCTTGTGACCGATAAGCTGGCCCATACCGTCATGTCCGTCGATCACGGCGGAGACAGGCGTTTCAAAGACCACCTCTGGCTTGGCGTCGACATGGATCATACCCTTTTCGATGCACTTGTGATAACGTACCATACGCTGCATTCCGTGACTCTCGATGCCATAAAGGTCGCTCGTAAGCAGGACGTCCTGAATAATGTTGGCTTCTGCTTCGGTGAAACCGAACTTTTCAAACGCCTCCATGCAGAACGCATGAAGCGTTTCGTATTTCCAATGTTGATAGCCCATGTTGTGCCTCCTTACTATAAGAGGGAAAGAGGCCGCCCTTTCCCTCACATGTTTATTCTAACTGCGTAACCAACGCCTCACAGTTTCCGTCGATTGCCCAGCCACCACTTCCAGCAGGTAAAACGAAGCTGTCTCCCTGCTTCGCGGGGGCGCATTCCCCTGCGCACGAAACCGTTCCCTGCCCCTTGACGATCAAGATACTGACAAAGGACTCTTCTGAGCAAATTCCCCTTGCAGGCCCCACGACCTTATCTACTGTAAAATAGGGGCACGTTGCCAAATGTGGACCGAAGTCCCATTTTAGCGGAGTAGGATTTAGATTAACGACGTCAAGCGCTTGTTGAACGTGAAGCTGTCTCTTTTTGCCATCCTTTCCAATACGATTGTAATCGAATACGCGATATGTAACATTGGAGTTCTGCTGGATCTCTGCAATGACCGTCCCTCTACAGATCGCATGAATCGTCCCCGCCGGAATAAAAAATAAGTCGCCCGCATGCACCGGGACTGCGCGCAGCAAATCTATTATGGTTCCATCTGTAATGGATTTCGAGAGTTCACCTTTTGTCACGCTCTCCTTTAGTCCATAATACAAGTACGCATCCGGAGCTGCCTCCATGACATACCACATTTCGGTCTTGCCGTACTGATGCTCATGCTCTAATGCATACGCATTATCAGGATGGACCTGAATAGAAAGATTCGTCTTTGCATCGATCAGCTTGATGAGAAGCGGCAGGCCACCAAACTCTTCGCATTTTGTTCCCCAAAAATTCGCCCCATACTGCGCAGCATAGCCGCTTAATCTCTGTCCCTGATGCTCTCCTTCCGCGATGATACTTTCACCATCCGGATGGCAGGACAAGACCCACGCCTCTGCCAGTGGCTCCAAGTCGGAGTTCACACCGTATTTTTCGCGGAGAAGCGCCCCTCCCCACGGATAATCCTTACAGGCTGGCGTCAGCCGAATAATTTTCACGACGGTTCACCTCTTGAATAAAATCATATACCTCATGCAGTGTGCTTCTATGCTCCGGAATGTGCATACGCAGCGGAGCACTGGCACTTGTGTGTATAAACGGATATTGTACCAGCTCCAGCATCGGGAGGTCGTTATAGTTGTCTCCGAATGCAGCAGTATCATGGCTTGAGATACTCATTTTCTTGCAAAGTGCCGCCAATCCGCTTCCCTTATCGCCGAACGTAAAATCGATCCACTCTAAATCAGCCTGGGCTACATGAAAAGTCTTCCCCCATGTTTCGGTAAAGTCCTTAATATGTGGGCTTGCCAAATCATAACAATATGCCGACACTTTCGTGATGGCTCCTGTTACCTCAGAGAAATCTGCAACAGGCTTCGGTGCAACACTGAAGAACTTGCCTAACTGTTGTCCCAAATCCGCGTTTTTAGCCCACAGGAAGTGGCCTTCGGCAGTCGAAATAGTTACCTCACAGTATGGAAAAGAAATGAGTGCCCGCGCAAGAGATTCAGCACAATCTCTGCGGATCTCAAAAAGCTGCGCGATTTTATTCGTTCTTCCCTTTTCCCACAGGATCGTCCCGTTGTCGCTGATGACCCAGATCCTATCGGCGACAGGCGCAAACAAATTCATCACACTGTTTCTTGGCCGACCACTGATTGCGCAAAACTCTATACCATTATCAAGTATTTCTGATACGACCCGCAAAGTGTCTTCATCGATTGTCTTCTGCCCTTTTGGAAGCAGAGTCCCATCAATATCGCTCGCTATTAATTTAATCATAATTTCTTCTCTGTTACTTCTTGGTATTATTTCTCTCCGCTTTGAGCTGCTTAAGCGATAGGAAAAACACATTCCTTGGTTTGATCCACTCAAGTCCGGTTTTTTCGGTCAGGTATTTTTGAAACGCCGACGAATTATTTGGCTTTCTCAACATATATGCGCCTTCTTTGTTAATGAATAGAAAGACATACTCGTCATCTTCTACCAATCGGATGATTTCTGTATATGGAACCATCGCAGAGGAATCGTCATTCGAGGTCTTGATGCCCTTCGTCCCAAAAGAATACACCGTTGTTGGAAAAGCGCCTCCGCATTGTCTGACTATCTTGTTTGCTCGAAAAAGAGGGATCTGCTTCCAACTGATCATCAGCCAGCATCCGAACAGCGCGAACAGCGTAAATAAAGCGGTATCATCTTGGTGCAGAACAGCAAACGCAAGAAAAGCCAGCCCAATAATCAATTGCAGGAAGATGTACTTTTTCTCAAAGGACAAATATTGCGTCTGAGAGAGCCGGCGGATCGTTTGTGCATCGTGCTTAAACTCCATCTGATACTTACAATCCATACCGGCTCTCTCCTTAGACTTTTATTTATTTTTCTGACAATGTACCGACCATGCCGCAACGCCGCGCATTGCGGCAGACTCGAGCAGTTTGGAAGCGTATGCGGTTACACCGTGTCCTACTGCCTCGCACAGTGCATCCTGATACAAGTCAAATGCGAGGGAAACTCTCCCACCGACAACAATGCATTCGATACGGTGACGCTCAACAATATCCCGAATATTCTCTCCCAAAATAGTACCCATATCGCGGTAGACTTTTTTTGCGACATCGTCGCCATTGCGCGCCGCAATTTCAATGGTCTTTGCATCATGAGAGAGTCCTGTCACACATCGGTATGCTTCCCTTATCGCACGGCCAGAGACATAGTCTTCCAAAATACCTTCACGGAAGGGACGCTTGAATATACTGTACAATGGATTTCCATTTTCGTCGAGTCCCAAATCGTTATTTTCCCATACCCCGACACCAAGTCCAGTTCCAATAATTATGCCGAGTGTATTGGTGTGATTTGCTGCTGCCCCAAAGAATTTCTCTCCGACAAGGAAGGCATGAACATCATGTAAAAAATAGGTCGGAATGTGCGGAGGCAGGATGTTCATTTTCTCAAACTCTTCTGGTAGGCATACGCCTTTAACTGCCGCCCACTTGTGAGGCATAAGGCTAATGCCATTTTTGCAGTCAAATGGACCGGGTACAGAGAAAGCCGTAGAAGCGATAGTACAATCAATTTTCCTGCTCTGCTCCATGGCCCCCTCGAGAACTGCGGCAAAGGTTCCCATCAGTTCCTCTTTTGTACCGCTGGAAGGCATATTAAAAAAGTGCTCCTCCGTAAGTTGGTCCAATGTGTCATTGGAAACCAAGGAATATTTGATTGATGTACCACCGGCATCAACTGCCAGAATCGCCCTATTTCCCATAGGCGCCTCTCTTTCTTATCGGACCAACACCTTGTAAACGACGACAGGCTGATTGCTCAGATTTACGATTTCGTATTCGCCCATGTCGGCAGGAACGACCACAAGATCAAGGAAGTTCATAGTATAGCAGAGATCCGGGTCTTTCTTGGAACGAACGATCACCTTCTCGCCATCAACAAGCGCCAACACATGGAATTTCCCCGTCGTGTCATCTTCGGCCTTCTTCTCAAAGCGGAGCTGACGTGTGCTGTAATAGACGAGCGGATCTTCACCGACGATATACTCCTCAAAGCCATCTCCCGTGCGCAGCAGAATCGGTTCTTTGACGAGATGCTCATATACAAATTTTTCAGTTCTCTCGCCCTTGAGAACCTGCTCTCCATAGTAGCTATGGATCGGCCGCGGATTGCCGTCGAGATCTTTTCTCAGGTAGTCATAGAGCTTAAAGGTATACGAGCCCATTGTCAAGCTGCCGATTTCAAGAATCAACTGGTTGCGGCCAGACGCATGGATCGTTCCGCCGGGAATAAGGAACTGCCGTCCGGGAACAGAGTCAACACCGTTCACATACTGCTTGTAATCAATTTCTGTATGTTCCTTTTCCGACTGCTTGATTTTTTCAAAGAATTTGTCTTTATCAACACCTTCACGCAATCCGCAATAGGTCTTTGCCCCGTGTCCGGTAGCTACGATGTAGTAGCCTTCATCCTGTGTACCGAGCTCATCGAAGTTCTCCATGCAGTATTCTCTCGGCGGATGGACCTGAATGGACATATTGCCGTTTGAATGGAAGGTATCATCGTAATTAAAGCGAATGGGGAAGTACCCGCCAAAGCGTTCTTTGATTTCTTTTCCGAGGATCGCGTCACCTTGACTCTGCACAAAGGTGAAGAACGGCATTTCCATCAGCTTGCCGTCAAAGTCAATCAGAATGCTCACTTCCATCGGAATCAGGTCAAAAATCCACGCAATATTGCGGAACTCATTCGGCAGCTTGCGGGCGTGCTGAATATAATAGCCACCCCACACACCTTCAAGGTAAACCGGCTTGCAACGGAACGGGTACTTTGCCAAGCTTGCTGTAACTTCCTGCAGATCGGCACCGCTGATTACATTCATTGTAGCATCCTTATCGCTGGCAACATAGTAATCGATGCGATGTTCCTGAAGCAGCTTTCCACGCAGCGTCACGGCAAGCTCAAAGTCTACATAGTACGCTCTGCGCTGGGTTTCCTTGACGGGACGAGCAACCGTGTCGCCGAAGTTCTTCCAGCGGCCCGCATGCGCACGAAGCATCACTTCTTTCGGCGTTACATCCAGATAAATAACAAGATCGACGGTTGGAAGAAGCTGCTCGCTGGCTGCGCCCATGCCATAGAAAATAACGATTTCGCCGTTCTGCTTTGCCTTTGTACAGTGTGCAAGTGCGGCAGCAACTTTCTCTGCATCCATCAAATCTGCAAACTTACCGTGGAAAAGCCGCCCATAGAGAAGGACAGGGTCTTTTACGCGATCAGTTGGGAGATTGTAGGAGAGCTTTTCCTCCAGCACATCTGCCGGCAGACAAAGATCGGTCGTGGGCAGAAGCGTCACCTTTTCGCCTTTCAGCAAGCATGTAACGCCATTGGCAAACTGCTCAAAATCCGCGGAGGGATAGCCCTCAATCGCAACAATGCAGCTTCCCTTTTCTGCCTTCTGCTTAGAGATTGCACCGGACAAAGCCTTCATGACTTTTTCCGCGCCAAAGGTCGTTCTGCCTTTGATCTCATTAGAAATTGCCGGACGGTTTACCGGAGTATAATCGTCATAGGGATGGGGATTAAACATAAAACTCATAGTGAAGTATCTCCTTTATTGTGGTTCTTAACCGTAAATGAGATTGGGGATAAAGGTACACAGTCCAGGATTGAAAACCATGATCAGTAGGATACCAATCAGGACCGCAATAAACGGAATCAGTTCTTTAATGAAGTCATCCACCCTCATTTTCAACATGGGTGCTACCAGATAAATAACTACGCCGAACGGGGGAGTGATGGCGCCAATCGCGCAGTTCACAACAAGCACAACGCCGAAATGGACCATATCAATTCCGAGCTTTTGAGCAACAGGCCCAAGTATTGGTGCCATAATAATCATGGCAGTCGTGCCATCCATAAACATGCCGATAACAAGGAAAATGGCAGTTACCAACAGAAGGAATATGGTGGGATTTGTTGCGAATCCACTGAGCCAGGTGCTGAGTTTTTGAGGAATGCTCTCCCATGTGAGATAGTAGCTGAAAACGCTGGCCGCACACATAACAAGCATAACGGAGCATGTAGAACGAACGGCATCACGCATAATTTCGGGAAGTTTTTTCACGGGCAGTTCACGGTAAACCACCATGCCGACAATCAACGCATAGAGAGCCACGACTGCGCCGCCTTCGGAGGCCGAAAAGATGCCGCAGCGCAGACCGACAATCAGAATGACGGGCAGGCCAAGAGCCCAAAGTGCCGCACCCATTCCGCGCACAATTTCTCTCAGGCTTGCATGCTTTTCTCTGGAAGGCGGATAGTTGCGTTTCTTTGCAAGGTAAGCGACGAGTATCATTTGTCCGATCATCATTAGGATGCCAGGCACATAACCGCCCGCCAGCATTTTGCCGACAGATGTATCCGTACAGTAGGCATACACAACCAGGCCGATGCTCGGTGGAATAATGCAGGTAATCAACGAAGAAGATGCGGTAACAGCAGCGCAGAACGGCTTATCATAGCCTCTCCGGATCATTTCCGGCACAAGAATCTTACAATCTTGTGCTGCATCTGCCGCGCAGGAGCCAGACAGTCCGCCCATAATTGTCGAAAGCAGAATATTAACATGACCAAGTCCGCCGCGCACATGCCCGACCAGCAGATCGCATACATCGAGCAGGCGCTCTGTGATACCAGAGCAGTTCATGATAGAACCGGCTGTGATAAAAAACGGAATTGCCAGAAGGGATGTCGACTCAGTGGATGCGATAAAGCGCTGAATAATGACATCCATCGGAATGCCTGCTGCTAAGGCAAAATAGGGAACCACGCAGAGCATCAGCGCAAAACCGATAGGAAAGCCGATAACAAAAAGCACAAGCAAAATAATCAGAGGAAGTGTGGCCATCATGCTTCATCGCCTCCTTTTGTAGTTAAATCATCGATGTCGTCATCTTCATTGTCCAGTCCCGGAAGGCCGCCCTGCGCAATGCGCTGGAAGAAATTGTCAGGATCTCGGAATGAAATGACCAAATAACGCAGTGTATGGATCAGCATGAGCGCAAAGCCAATTACTGCCGAAATATACTTATAAAAATAAGGGATGCCAAAATAGGCGCTGACTTTTATAAAACCTTGACTTGTAATGCTGATACTGAGGTACAGCATAAAAACGCAGGTTAGAAGCATCAGGAAATAAACAATACGCTTAAGAACAATGGCGTATTTCTTGGGAAGCTTTGCCACAAGGAAGTCCACACCATAGTGAAGGTTGCGACGATAGCCGACACTCATGCCGATCATGACTGTCCAAGTCCAGAAAAAACCCGAAATTTCCTGTGCCCAGGGAATCGAGGATTTCATAACATAACGTGCAACGACATTTGCAAGAGTAATCAAAACAACAATAGAAAGAAATGCGGATGTAAGGGTATCTTCAAACCATTTAATCCCACTAAAAAGCTTTTTCATGTATCTCGCCTCCTTAGCACAAAATGCGTGCAGCTCCGCAACTTCGCAGTTACGGAGCTGCACACGTTAAACCATTACGTTCTAATCAAGCCTGTTACTGCTTGATGATCTCCTGAATCTGCTCATAGAGGCCATCGGGGAAGGAGAGGTCACCAGAGGTATACATGGAAGCGGCCTTTTCAGCGAAAGCGGAAACGTCAGGCGTAATGAAGGTCACGCCGGCTTCTTCCATCTTGGCCTGATAGTCCTGCTCGCTCTGAAGGTTATAGGCGGTAAAATCAGAACCAGCCTGATAAACAGCGTCCAGAAGGATCTGCTGATACTCTTCGGGCATGGACTCGAAAATGTCCTCGGGCATGACCATCATACCGGTGGAAACGAGGTGCTGGGTCAGCGTGCAATACTTAGCAACTTCCTGCAGGCTGGAGGAGTACAGGGTGGCGAGAGGAGCCTCAGCCGCAGAAACAATGTTCGTGGACAGAGAGGAGTAAACTTCATTCCAGTTGGTCACAACGGGAGACGCGCCAAGAGCCTTAACGAAAGCAATCGCCGCAGCGGAGTCTGCAACACGGATCTGAACGCCGTTCATGTCATCCGGCGTGTTGATGGGAGTCTTAGAAAGAATGTGACGATAACCGGTGAAGTAATTCCAGGACAGAATACGGGCATTGCCATTGGCAGCCAGATTATCCACCTGGCCCTTGAACCAATCAGAATCATTGATAAGGTCGATCTGAGAAGCATCCGTCAGGCAATACTGACTGTTGAGAATAGCCAGGTCCGGAGCCGTCGCCATGAAAGCGTCGGGGCCAGCATAGGCAATGATCGACGCACCGCGGGAGATCTGCTCGCAGACATCGTTAATCGTGCCAAGTTCGCCGTTGGGATGGAACTCAAAAGTAACGGCGCCATTGGTCTTCTCAGTCACTTCATCCATCCACTGCTGGGTATAGGTAGCAAGAGGGTCGGTGGATGCCTGTGTAATAGAAACCTTAAAGTTGAAGGTCTGCGCAGGAGTATTGTCCTGCTCATCGCCTTCGTTGCTGGGTTCCTGCTGCTTTTCGCCGCAGGCGGAGAGCGCAAGGATCATCGCAAGTGCCAGAAGAAGTGCAAAAAACTTTTTCATTAGATATAGCTCCTTTCGGTTTTCCAAATTTGGATATTGACATATTATCACTTTTGCAATATTGTTTCAATATATTTCAGTCTATGAAATAAAATACCACGCAAGGTGCAAAACGGCATTGAACGTGCTGTGCAGAATTGCCAAAAAAAGGCTTTGCATTCTTTTTCCATTTCCTTTTTGCTGAAATTATTTCACAGTTTCAGCGCGTAGCTCTGAAAAAAATTTTCAAGGCGAGGTGAATATCTTAATGATATTGGTTCCAATCATTGAAAAGTATAGCTCTTTTACAAAAGGAGAACAGCAGATTGCCGACTATATCCTGAACAATCCGGAAGAAGCACTATCGAAGACTGCCAGCGAGCTTGCTTCTGCATCACACACATCATCCGCAGCTATCGTCCGCTTTTCCCGAAAGATCGGCTACGATGGTTATTCTGACATGAAAGTTGGGCTGGCAAAATATTTCAGTGACCGGCAGCACTTCGAAAAAGACATGATCATTCAAGCCAATGACTCTTATGAGAACTGCGCCAATAAACTCATTACGCAAATTGTTGAGGTATGCAGCTCAACTGCAGACCACATCGACTATCGGGTTCTTTCTCGGGTAATCGCAGCAATCAATCAGGCGTCCTGTGTGTACTTATTGGGCATTGGCAGTTCTGCCAATGTTGCGTTAGATCTTCAGCAGAAGCTTTTGCGCATAAACAAAAGGGCCTTCTTTTTACAGGACAGTCAAATCAACCTTCTTTCAACAATAACCATAACGAAAGACGACGTCGTGGTCGCTTTTTCTTTCTCCGGAACAACGGATGTTGTAGCCGCGTCGGTGAAAGCAGCAAAACGACAAGGGGCATCCGTTATTGCAATTACGGGAAATCCAGATTCCATCATTGGCCGGTGTGCGGATTTTTGTTTGCGTACACCTGCCATTGAGCGAAAAGTCCGTATAGGCGCTGTTTCATCACGCTACTCTCAGCAGTTTATTTGCGACTTAATTTTCCTCTGCCTGATTAGTAAGCACTATGAAGAAGCCGAGGAGCTGACACTGAAAGCGTCAAATTTATTATCCTATATCTTGTAAAGCGCCCAATCAGAAAAACAATCAAACTATATCGAAAAAGGGAGGATATTACAATGAATTTGGAAGGCTTACAGATTTTTTCTCACGAAGTATCCGGTTATAAACCACAGGTCGATTTTAATACATGGCGCGTTGCGCTTCTCAATGCATCAGATATGTATCTTCCGAACAACATCACCTATTTTGACAACCATCTTGAAACAGACGAAGTCTTCATTCTCCTTTCAGGAAGCTGTGCGTTGCTTCTTGCAGGCAATGATGAAAAGCCACACGATACAGTATGCCACTGGCTCGAAGAAGGGAAAGTATACAATGTCAAATCTGGCACATGGCATACGCTTTTTATGATGCCCGGCAGCAAGCTCGCAGTCATTGAAAACAGAGATACGAGTGTTGCAAATTCACCGCGCTACTATTTCTCTGACGAAGAACGCGCAAACCTGATTCCGGAAATAAACAGTATTTGATAGTGTAACTCTACATAGTTGTTTCTTCTCTGTCGTATAATCTCTGATAGAGCGAGTCCTTCTGGATGCGCCATGATGACACTACCCTCGTGACAGCATTTGCTCACAGTCCCCCCTTGGCGGAGGACTGTGAGTTTTTTCCTTTTCTGGCGGCGATCTGATACAGATTGCTGGTCAGGCTGCCGTTTGGCCGATAACGGGACTGGCGCGAGACCAGTCCCGCCTGCTCCAAGTCGCCCAAAGCCCGCTGCACCGTGCGCCGGGATAGCTTGAGGTCTGAGGCGATTCGCTTGACGCCCGGCCAGCAGGCCCCTGCTGCATCTGAGCGATCATGGAGGTACATATAGACTGTCTTTGCTCGATGGGACAGTTCCTCATTCTGATAGAGGTTTCCATAGTAGCTCATGTGGTATCCTCCGCTTTCGGCGTGTTGTAGGCTCTGCGCTTCGCACCCTCCGCGGCAGCAATCATCTCCTGCTGTACCTCCTCACGCGCAGGCGCACTTTTACCACCAGATGCTTCCGCTTCCGACGAGGATGGGGTCTTCCCCGCTGCCGGTGGATATTTTCTACGGATCACCTTCATCAACATCTCCTTGTTGGCATATGCAACCTTGCGCGCCCCGTGCTCTGGAACACGATACTCCTCTCCAAAGGCGATGCCCCAATCGAGGAAGAGCTGCAAGTGCGTCTGCATGGGATGCGTGCCGGTTTTCATCACGATGAACTCCCCTTTCGGCAGACTCTTGAGCTCGTCCGCGCTCAACAGCGGGCGCTCCATCATCTGGAGGGACTGGCTGCTCTCCTTACCCTGACTGACCGAGCCGGAGAGGACCGTGCGCGTTCCAAGTGCTTTGGAGAGCACCTCGGCAGTCTGGCTGCTGGGTGCGAAGCCGCCGAAGATGGTCGTTTGGCAATTGTCCTGTATGATCGCCGCGCCTTCCTTGCCGTAGTTCTTTTCGAGCTGGGCAAGACTTTGGATGATCGGCACCAGAGTCAGTCGACGGGAGCGGCCCGCGGAGAAAAGAGGCAGAACATTGAACGGCGGCATCGTTCCAAATTCATCCATGAAGAAGATAACGCGCCGCGGGAGTCTGCCTCCATTCTTATCGGCAACATAGAAAAGCTCCTGACTGAGCGCCTGCACCATAAGGGATGCCATGAAGTGCTTGGTGACATCCTCCTCCGGAAGAATTAGGAATACGGCGCATTTTTCCCGCGCCATGCGCTCGGCGTCAATAACGTTATCGAAGCAGAGCACCTGCTCGAGCTCGGAATCGAGAAAGGCATTGAGCCGTGCGAGCACCGTGGACATGACGGAGTTCATGCTTTGCTCCGCCGTGGTCAGAGCCGAGCCGGAAAACCACCTCGCCTTGTGATCCTCCGGCATCATCGCCATAAGGAACTGGAAGCCGTTCTTTGCCTTCGGCCCGCTGCCAATTGGAGCAAGGAGCTCCTGCACCAGCTTGAAGACGGAGACGATATGCCTCCGCTCCTCCGGCTGCTCCTTTGTTGGAGGAAGGTGCTCGGCGAGGAGCAGGATCGTCGCCGTCAGTACACCCTCGGCCGCCTGATAAAAGTACGAGTTCTGCCCATAGATGCTTTCGTCGCCTGATGGATTGATGATCGTATTGGAAAGTATCTTGGCATACTTTTCGGACTTCGCTCTGGATTTCAGGTCATCCGGGTTCGCAACGGCAAGATCCATGTAGCGGTTGATGAGTGTGAGCAGATTGTAGCCATCGCTGCATGTGGGATTTCGCAGGTCAACGACAGACACCTGATAGCCGTAATACTTGGACGCGACCGCGCCGTAGTTGCGTGCGAGGTCACCCTTGCTGTCGAGGGCGAGGAAGCTCATTCCGCTGGCGCAGGTGTACTCCAGATTCGGGTACAAAAAGTACGCCGTCTTTCCTACGCCGGAGGCGCCGATCATCAAGCAATGGATGTCGTCGCTGTCCACCAGCGCGCGGATCAACTCCGGCTCGTCTGTGTATTGGCCGTTCTTTCTTTTCTTCCATATCCTTTTTACATACCTCACAGCGGTCCTCCCAAGGACCGCAAGGCACTGCCGTTCCTTCTTTCCTCCGCCCATGCTGCCGACCACGACGCCTTGTTTTTGAGGAAGACGCTCTCCCTTGCGCCAATGCGCCACATCGAAGGGGATATGAGCATAGGTCTTGCCGATCTCTTTCAGCGTTGCCCAGCGTGCCGTACCGTGCTGGCCGTCGCCGACCGTTTTGCTCTTGATGCGGTTGAGGGAATAGTTCTTGGAGACGACGGACACCACCAGCAGGAAGACAAGCAGTCCGGTGCAGAGCGCGATGAAAGACACGGTGTCATGACTCATGTTGCTTTCTCCTTTTTCTCAAACTTGGCGCACAGGTCATCGTTCCAGTCCTTGCGCTGCGGGCAGAGGCGCTGGACCTCTAAGTTCATTTCCTCCAAGGTCTCCGTCATGCGTTCACAGGCGTCGTTGCCTGCATCGTCGTTATCAAGACAGAGGTATACGGTGTCCAGCCTCGGGTTCTGCCGCAGGCGTTCCAGCACCGGCTGGGCAGAGGTCCCACAGCAGGCAACATAGCTGTGCTCCTGCCAGCCATAAGGATAGAGTGTGATGTGCGAGAGCAGGTCGATAGGGGCCTCGAACACATAGAGGGACTTGTCCGTACCATCCTTGTGAAAGCTGTGTGCGCTCTCGCTGCCTTCAACATTCATGCGAAACACCTTGCCCTCGCTGTTTGTGCTGCGCAGATGCGCGTGCTTTGCAATATCACCGTCCATGCCGACGAAGACGCAGTTATGATGCTCGTCCTCGTAGAGCAGCTTTTCATGTGTGAAATACGAAACCACCTCGCGTTCAATGTGCCGCTTGTGCAGGAGGTAGGCGTAGACGCGGCGCATATTGCTGTAGGGCTGCGGCAGGGCGAAGGACTTCGGCTCCGTTGCGGCAGGCTTCGCCTGCTCGAGCGCTCGACCGTCCTTACGCCCCAGCAAAAGTAAAACCGCCTCCGGATAAGGGAGGCGGTAGTAGCGTTGGACAAAGCTGATGGCGTAACCGCCCTCGCGCTTGGAGTGGTCGAACCACTTGTTGCCGCGGACGGTGACGCTGGGGTCGCTGGGGGTACGATATCGCCTATTTGACCCGTTTTTGCAACATTTTCTCCATTTTGCACAAAGGCAGGATTTTGACGGACGCCCTCCTCAACGAGCTGACGTGCATAAACAAAAGAAAATCGCGCCGAAACACGGAAGAATATACGATGCCGCAGAACCGGAAACGGAAATTTCAGAAAGGAGAGTAACATTATATGAAAAAGTTACTCGCTCTGGTGCTGGCGCTGGTCATGTCCATGTCCCTCGTCACCATCAGCAACGCAGCTTATTCCGATAAGGCCGATATCGACCTCAAGGAAGCTGTGGACGTCCTGAGCGCTGTCGGCGTGTTTGAAGGCTCCGACGGCAAGTTCGACCCCAAGGCCAACCTCACCCGTGAGCAGGCCGCCAAGCTGGTCGCTTATCTCCAGCTCAGTCAGAAGTCCGCTGACGCTCTCGTCGGCGGCAACAAGTTCACCGACGTGGCTGCCAATCGCTGGTCTGCCGGTTATGTGGACTACTGCGCCACCACCGGCGTTGTCGCCGGCGTCGGCAACGGTCAGTTCAACCCCACCGGTTCCCTGACCGCTCTGCAGTTCGGCAAGATGCTGCTCGTCTGCCTTGGCTATGACGCCACGACCGAGAACCTCACCGGCGCTGACTGGCAGATCAACACCAGCAAGCTGATGGCCTCCGCCAAGCTCCTCAAGGGCCTGGATTCCGTGAAGGCCAACGACGTCATCACCCGTGAGCAGGCCGCTCAGATGATGCTCAACGCCATCAAGGCCCCCACCGTCGAGTATGACACCAAGGGTTCCACCATCACCATCGGCGGCACGGTCATCGGCATCGGCGGCTCCAAGGCCACCTATGTCACCGCTACCGTCGCTGAGGACAAGAGCGCGAACAACATCGGCAAGACGCAGCTCACCAATACTGGCGCTTATACCGTTGAGCTGGGCGAGAAGCTCTTCTCCAACCTCAAGCTGAACTCCGACACCGACGCTTTTGAGCGCCCCGTCACCGTGTGGACGCTGAAGGCTGAGAAGATCGGCTCCTATGCCAATACGCCCGACCTGACCTACACCGCTGAGGTCAAGCTCGGCACCATCTATTCCGACCTCGGCACCAGCAAGAAGCTGGTCTACAGCAATGACGATGTAGATGTAGCTCACGGTGAGGAGAATGTGTTCGCCTATTATGCCGATGGCACGATCAATGCCAGTCTGGGCAAGGGCGACATCGCCAAGGGCAACGACCAGAAGGTCGGCGGCAACGGCGTTCTGATCGAGGTCTACTATGACGACGTGGCGAACACCGCGAAGGTCGTCGAGATCAACACCTACGGCGGCGAGGTCACCTCTGCCCGCGCCAAGACCGCTTCCAAGGATGCCAACGTCACCGTGACTCCTCTGAACGCGGGCAAGGGCGGCAACTATGAGACCGAAGACTTCAAGGTCGACGATATCGTTGCCTACAACTACTCCACCAAGACCGGCGATGCCGGCGTGAAGAACGTTGTGGCTGCTGAGAAGGTCACCGGCGAACTGACCGGCTACACTGCCGGCAAGTCCGTCGTTGTCGGCGGCACCACCTACAAGTTCAACAAGGCTGCCAGCATCGACACCTCCGCTCTGGCGGGTGCGATCGACAATGACGTCACCCTCGCGCTCGACAAGTACGGCTACGTGCTGAACGTCAACACCGACGCTACTTCCACCAACTATGCCGTGGTTCTGAAGTATCAGGACAAGGGCTCCTTTGACGACGCCAAGGCCGAGCTTCTCTTCACCGACGGCACCACCAAGACCGTCGAGCTGAAGGACAACGCGGACGTTGAAACCGGTTCTCTCGTTTCCTACACCATCACCAACAAGGGCAAGTATGACCTGAAGGTCCTCGAAAAGACTCCCGACACTGAGACGGGCGTGACGCTGACCACGAAGGGCAGCTCCACCATCAGAATCGGCTCCGTCGTGAAGGCCAACGGCAAGACCATCTTCCTGGTCGCCACCAAGAGCGGCAACAGCGACACCGTGTACACCAGCTACACCGGCATTGCGAACGTGCCCACCATCACGGCCGGCAGCACTGCTGCGAAGGTCAACGCCTATGTGAAGAGCGGCTCCGCCGCCACCGTGGTGTACATTGACGCGACCGCCGCAACCACCAGCGTGGAGTCCTCCACCAAGGACGTTGTGTTCGTCAAGGGCTCCAGCACCACCGGCGCTTCCTACGACACCAAGAAGGGCACCTTCTACACCTACGACGCCATCGTCAACGGTGAGATCACCACGATCGACTCTGCCGACAAGATCACGAGCTATGCGCTGTACACCTCCATGGCTACCGATGAGAACGGCGTTGTGAAGCTGTCCGCCGACGGCAGCGTGTTCAGCGGCACCGGCACCGACAAGGCTGCCAACGACGCTATCGGCCTGAACGGCGCGTATTACAGCTACAGCAAGGATTGCCAGGTGTTCTACATCGACTCCGAAGGCACCATCTCCACCTCCAGCATCGGCGGCATCTCCAAGGATGAGACCGACGGCGTGTGGTTCAAGGTGACCGACGGCGACGTGACCACCATCGTGATCAAGGAAGCCGTGTCTGCGGCGAAGACCGTTATCTCCGCTGCTGTCAAGGGCAATAATATTGCTGTTAATCCGGCCGCTACCGTGGACAACACCGCTAAAACGATCAAGTTTACCGTGACCGGCACAGCCGGAAATGGTGACAGCGTGGAGATCACCCCCACTGTGTCTGCCGGCGCGAGCGCTTCTGCTGTTACCCTGACTTACGACGGTACCGCATGGAGCACTGCGACCATAACGGTTACCGCTGAAGACGGCACCACCGCTGACTACGTTGTTTCTGTTGCTTAATTCTTTCTGAATTAGGCTAAGAATCGACAAAAACCATCCCCCACTCCGATCGGAGTGGGGGATGGTCAGCTCGTCGAAAAAGTCCGGCTGGAGCTGGGCTTTTTCTGATAGATATGGTAGAAT
>ENA-OPBO01000408-OPBO01000408.1-human-gut-metagenome-genome-assembly--contig:-NODE-408-length-37445-cov-8.597539_pt1 | contig 37445 bp, 38 predicted proteins | sample MGYA00241071_ERZ501458 | MGnify/ENA primary metagenome ERZ501458 (study PRJEB25962, sample SAMEA2042509) | human gut metagenome | biome: human gut; feature: human-associated habitat; material: faeces... | reverse complement strand
TGCTCCGTTCGGAAATTAAATCGGTTCACAAAAAACTTTATGAACTGCCGGTAGATAATGCTACAGTTCCGGATTTGGCATCTGAAGCGGCGATGGTAGATTGGGGAAAGAAAATTATAGAGGGGGAGAGGAGGAGAACTTCACAAGGCGGGGTGCCTATTTATAACCCTACTATTGCTAAAGTGAAAGTGCATTATGATATTTTTGTCGATAGCTATGAGAAACAAAGGGCATTGCAGGCATTGACCAACCGCAGTTTGGAGGAATTGTCTTCCATGCGTGCCCGTGCGGACGAATTGATATTGGATATTTGGAACCAAGTGGAAGAAAAGTTCCAGAATGTATCTCCTAACGAAGCCCGCTTGGATAAATGTCGTGATTATGGACTCATTTATTATTATCGGACAGGAGAAAAACAATCGGAATAAATTAGATTAATTATGCTTGTCGATTCTCATTCACATCTTTTTCTGGAAGAGTTTGCAGATGATCTTCCTCAGGTTATGCAACGTGCCCGTGAGGCGGGTGTTACTCATATTTTTATGCCCAATATCGATAGTACCACGATTGAATCTTTACTTTCGGTGTGTGCGGCTTACAAAGAGTTTTGTTTCCCGATGATAGGATTGCACCCTACTTCTGTGAACGAAAATTATAAAAAGGAATTGGATATTGTTGCCGGACAGTTAGCATCCTCCAATGGATATGTGGCAATTGGTGAGATTGGTCTGGATCTCTATTGGGATAAGACCTTTTTGAGGGAACAGCTTTTGGCTTTTGAAAAACAGGTCGAATGGGCATTAGAGTATCATTTACCTATTGTAATTCATACCCGTGAGGCTTTTGATTATATATATAAGGTATTGCAGCCCTATAAAGAAACAGGGTTGACCGGGATTTTTCATAGTTTCACCGGCACTTCGGAAGAAGCTGCCAAACTGCTCGATTTCCCGGGTTTTATGATTGGGATAAATGGAGTGGTTACTTTTAAAAAATCTCAATTACCTGAAGTCTTAAAAGATGTACCATTGGCACGTATTGTTTTAGAGACCGATTCTCCTTACCTGACTCCTGTGCCTAACCGTGGAAAAAGGAATGAAAGTGCCCGTTTGAAAGATACCTTAATTAAGGTTGCGGAAATTTATCGGGAGTCTCCGGAAGTGGTTGCTGAAGCCACCTCTGAAAACGCTTTAAAAGTGTTTGGAATGGGCAAATAAGTTTCTAAAGGTTTTAAAATATATTAATTTGGAGTGTTTCTTTAAGATAAAAAAGGGATAATGCTTTAGAAGAAGAAAAAAAAGGATACATTTGTAGCTGAAAACGCTCAAACCCGTTTAGGGAGAGATGCTCGAGTGGTTGAAGAGGCACGCCTGGAAAGCGTGTATACGCCAAAAGTGTATCGCGGGTTCGAATCCCGCTCTCTCCGCAGGTGCAGTGAATGAGATCGGAAACAACTAAAATAAATACAATAACAATAATTTAATTAATTAATCTTAAAAATTAGACACACAATGAAAAAGTTATTTGCAATTGTTGCTGTGATGGGAGTCTTAACATTTGGCTCAACTCAACTTGCTCAGGCTCAAGATGCTCCTGCAGCTGAACAAACCGAACAAGCTGCTCCGGCTGTTGAAGCAGCTCCCGCTGAAGCCGCTGCTCCTGCAGCTGAAGCTACTGAAGGTGGTATCCACAAGGAATTGAAAACAAAGTTCATCGAAGGTACTGCATCTTTCATGAGCTTGGTTGCTATCGCATTGGTTATCGGTCTTGCATTCTGCATCGAACGTATCATTTATCTGAGCTTGGCTGAAATTAACACAAAGAAGTTCTTGGCCGCTATCGAAGCTGCTTTGGAAAAAGGTGATGTAGAAGCTGCTAAAGACATCGCTCGTAACACAAGAGGTCCTATCGCATCTATCTATTATCAAGGTCTGATGAGACTTGACCAAGGTGTTGATGTTGTTGAAAAGTCTGTTGTTGCTTATGGTGGTGTACAAGCTGGTTACCTGGAAAAAGGTTGCTCTTGGATTACATTGTTCATTGCGATGGCTCCGTCATTGGGATTCTTGGGTACTGTAATCGGTATGGTGCAGGCATTCGATAAGATCCAACAAGTAGGTGATATCTCTCCGACGGTCGTAGCAGGTGGTATGAAGGTGGCCTTGATTACTACTATCTTCGGTTTGATCGTTGCTTTGATTCTGCAGGTATTCTACAACTATATCCTGTCTAAGATTGAAGCTTTGACCAGTGAAATGGAAGATTCTTCTGTTACATTGCTGGATATGGTAATCAAATATGATCTGAAGTACAAAAAATAATAATATATCTGCGATATGAAAATTAGAATTCAAAAAGTTTCAGGTACTGTACTGTATGTGATGCTTGCCATTACATTGGTCATACTGGGTATGTTCTACTTTGGTGGAGAAACCCCGCTTGATCAACGTGTGGTTGCGGACACTTCTATGTCAGAACCTGCACATACAGATACCTTGATATACTGGACGTATGTCTTGCTGGGTATAGCTGTTGTTGCTACTTTGGCTGCTGCTATTTTCCAGTTCGTAGCGAACATGATCGATTCTCCGAAAACAGCATTAAGATCCTTGTTAGGACTGATCTTATTGGTTGTATTGTTGGTTGCAACTTATTCAGCCGGTAGCGATCAACCGTTGGTTATCCCGGGTTATAGCGGTACAGAAAATGTTCCGTTCTGGTTGAAATTGACAGATATGTTCTTGTACTCCATCTATATTATGATGGGTATCCTTGTTCTGTTGATTTTGGGATTTGGCATTACAAAGAAGTTTAAATAATTAAGAAAATAACGATGGCAAAAGGTAAAAGAAGCGTACCAGAGATCAACTCTAGTTCAACGGCGGATATTGCTTTCTTGCTGCTTATTTTCTTCTTGATTACTACTTCTATGGATACTGACCGGGGATTGGCAAGACGTTTGCCAGCACCACCCGAGGAAAACCAGAAGCAAGATGATATCAAGTTGAAGGAGCGTAATGTATTGCAAGTCTTCTTGAACTTACAAGACCAGTTGATGTGTGGTGAAGACTATATTAGTGTAGATCAGCTGCGTGATAGAGCTAAAGAGTTTATTGCCAATCCCAATAATGATGAAAAACTTCCGGAAAAATATGCGGTAGAAGTACCGTTTTTCGGAACTGTTCAAGTTACGGAGAAGCATGTAATATCTTTGCGTTGTGACCGTGGTACTTCTTACAAGGCATATATCGCTGTTCAGAATGAGCTGGTTGCCGCATACAATGAATTGCGTGACGAAGTAGCTCAAGAAAAATGGAACAAAAATTATGCAGACTTGGACGAAGTGCAACAAGAGGCAATTCGTAAAATTTATCCTCAGATGATTTCTGAGGCAGAACCTAAAAAGTACGGAGAAAAGAAGTAATGGGAAAATTTAATAAAACTGGTAAACGCGGAATGCCTGCGTTGAACACTTCTTCTCTGCCTGACCTTATCTTTACGTTGTTGTTCTTTTTCATGATTGTAACAACAATGCGTGAAGTTACATTAAAGGTTGAGTTTAAGGTTCCGCAAGGTACAGAATTGGAAAAACTTGAGAAGAAGTCGTTGGTTACATTTATTTATGTAGGTAAACCGACAGCTGAGTTTCGTGCGAAACTAGGTAATGAAAGCCGTATTCAGTTGAACGACAGTTATGCAGAGGTTTCTGAGATTCAGGATTATATTATTGGTGAACGTGCCAGTATGAAAGAATCTGATCAGCCTTTGATGACCGTTTCTTTGAAGGTCGATCAGGATACCAAGATGGGTATCGTAACCGATATCAAGGAAGCTCTTCGTAAAGCTTATGCATTGAAGATTAATTATTCTGCACAACCACGTCAGTAATCGTTAATCGGTGAATTATAAAAAGAGAGGCCGGGTCTTATTGATCCGGCCTCTTTTTTGCTATATCCTCTCGTTTTAAAGTGACCAGTTTGCCCTCCTGTATCGTCATGATGAGTGCTGTTTACGGTATGCTGAGTGGTTAACTGACGGCTTGTCGAGTGAATAGTTAGCGGCTGCATCTACTCGTTGACTTATGGCTTAGGAAGGGAATAATTAACGACTCAAAACACCTTGAAATATACTTGGAAAAATCTTTGGAACTGGGGCCGGATTTTTTCCTAGTTAGGAAAATAAAATTCCCCAGTTAGGAAAATATTTTTTCCTAACTGGGGAGAAAAATGGGGGTAAGCATTCTTATTTCACGTTGTATACTTCCCGATAGATAATATTCTTTATTTCATCAAAAGCTTTTTCACATTCCAGATTACCGTATGCCATAAGGTGCATGGGCAGGTACGTGTCACCCGCTTTGTAAGGAGGTTGCAGGTACTCCTTTTCCCATAAGCTGAATCCTTGTCTCTGATAGAATCCGATGCGCCGTTTGGCCATTTCTTCTACAGGTGTTTCTACTTCCAGTACGATGGGACGGTGCAGTTCTTCGCAAAGTTTGTTTAGTACCGTTTTGCCATAGCCACCATTTCGTTGCGCAGGATCGATGGCAAAGTGCTCCACATAATAAAACTGTCCGAAATCCCAGTAAGTGATAAGTCCGATGGGGGTGCCGTCGCTCAATATGATGTTGTTATAAAAGATCTCTTTTGAGTCGGTATATTCCCGTTCTTCTTCTAAAGCGCGGTATTCGTCTGTCGGGAAAGACGCCACCAGCAGTTGCTCCATGTACTGATAATGCGGAGAGCGTGAGTCGGTGATACGTTCGAATGTAATCATAGAAATATGGGTTATAAGGTGATTATTTGGTATAGAAATCAATCATCCGTTGGATGGCACGCTGACATACGCGGCAGAAAGTTGGATAACTGTTGGTACGCATGCGGCAGTCGTCGGCCGGGCGGTAAACGCCTTTCGAAGAATAGCCTCCGCCTTCGTATACGCCTACGGGATAAGTCTCGCTTTGCTCTGTCGGCGTAGGAACCGGTGTGCCCGGAGCCAGCATATCTTCCCACTTGGAGGCAAAGTCGACGCGGGTAGTGATGTTCTGTTCCCACGGTTCGATATCCAGCGGATACATGCCCGACATGACATCGTCATCGTAGAAGTATTCGTCGCCCAGTCCGGCAAAGCTATGGCCGAATTCGTGTACCACTACAGGACGGAATTGCGGATGATGGGCTGTAGTCAGTGTGTACGAATTGTAGATGCCTCCACCACCATACTCTTCGGTATTGGCCAGGATGATGATGTGTTCGTAAGGGATGCCGGCCAGTGCGTCGTGGATGGATTTTACGCGCGAGGTGGTCAGGTATCTGTCCGAATAGAACGTGCTGAAGTGTGAGCTGAATGCCGTGTGCTTCCATTCGCCCAAACGGGGAATACTTACGCCGCTGTCTTGCGAAGGGCTGGCAACGGCTACGATGTTGAAACGCGACTTCAGAGTTTTGAACGGTTCGTGGGCAAACAGGCTTTCGCAGGCGATGTCGGTGTCCTGATAGAAGGTTTCCATTTCGTCGGGTGTATATCCTTCGGCCAGGATAGCTACGTCGATGCACTGTTCGGCGCTGCCGCTTTGCAGCAGATATTTGTGCGGGGTGATGTGCGACTGTCCTTTGTGGTGAATCAGGATGTCGTCGGGATTGACGATGTGCTTCAGCTTTGCCTGTACGTTGCGGCGCAGGTCGAACAGCGTAATTTCTACTTCAACCGGACGGAGCGGGTAGGGAATCAGGAAAGTATTTTCGAATCCCTTTACCGTCTGCTGTGCTTCGTCAGTCTCCAGCCATTCCTGAAAAAGTGATGAGAAAGATGTCTTGTAGATGGCTTTTCCGCTTTGCTGGTCTTTTACGACCACTTGTCCGTTTCCTTCCAGGGGCAATTCGTCCAGATGGTGTTTCCGTCCGGCCCATCCGGGCAGGGAGCAGAGTTCGTCCAGGCAGATTTCCTGTCGGGTTGCGTTTCCGGTAAAGATGTAGTCCAGCCGAAGCGTCTTGTCGGCAAAATAGTCGTTGAAGTTTTGTGCAGATGCAGCCGCAGACATGCACAAACCTATCAGGAACAATCCAATTTTTCTCATATTCGTTCGCATTTATTTATATCCACAAAGATACATGCTTTGTTTTGCATCTGCAATTTTATTTGTTTCTTTGTCATAAAAGTTATAAATCGGATGGAAAACGAGAAAAAAATGACTAACTTTGCACAAAAGCCGTGTGTGAACACGGGAATAAAGTAAGTTACTTATTAATCATTTGAATCGAAAATGGGACATCATCAATTGGATACTTTAGACGAGCAGATCTTGAAACTGATTGCTGACAATGCGCGTATACCTTTTCTGGAAGTAGCCCGTGCCTGTAACGTGTCGGGGGCTGCCATTCATCAGCGCATTCAGAAGCTGACTAATCTGGGCATACTGAAAGGCTCGGAATTTGTGATTGATCCGGAGAAAATCGGGTACGAGACTTGTGCCTATATCGGCATTTATCTGAAAGATCCTGCTTCGTTCGATGCCGTGACAAAAGCATTGGAGGCCATTCCTGAAATTGTGGAGTGCCACTTTACGACAGGTAAGTACGACATGTTCATCAAGTTGTATGCCCGCAACAATCACCACTTGCTGAGTATTATCCACGACAAGTTGCAACCGCTGGGGTTGGCTCGGACCGAAACGCTGATTTCGTTCCACGAAGCCATCAAGCGCCAGATGCCGATTGTGGTGGAAGGCGAGGATGACGAGCTGGACGCTTGATTGTGCGGCTTGACAGGGATTGGCTACTTTTTTACGTAGTCGGCAAAGGCATAAGGGCAGGGATGTTTTTCATCGGCAGGATGAGACTCCCTGCTTTTTTCTTTCCATACGGCGGGATCGACGGTAGGGAAATAGGCATCGGCCTGTGGTGCCTCGTCGTCTATTTCGGTCAGGCATAGGCGGTCGGCCAGCGGAAGAGCCTGACGGTAGACGCTTTCGCCGCCAATGATGTAGATGTCTTCATCGCTGCTGCAATGTTCCAGTACCTCCTGCAAACTGGTGAACACTTCGGCACCAGGACATACGGTGGCGGCGTTGGACGACAGGACGATGTTCCGCCGGTTGGGCAACGCGCCTTTGGGCAGCGACTCAAAAGTTTTACGTCCCATGACGATGGTGTGTCCGGTGGTCAGTGCTTTGAAACGTTTCAGGTCGTTGGGCAGCCAGAACAGCAGTTTGTTCTGGTAGCCGATGGCCATGCGGCGGTCGACGGCGGCGATGATGCTGATCATATATCTTAGGTTTGTTTCAGGGTTATACAGATACTTTTCCGGCAATGTGCGGATGCGGGTCGTAGTTCACCAGTTTGAAGTCCTCGTACTGGAAGTCGAAGATGTTTTTAACATCCGGATTGATGCGCATCTGCGGCAGTGGACGTGGTTCGCGCGTCAGTTGCAGCTTTACCTGCTCCAAATGGTTCAGGTAGATGTGTGCATCGCCCAGTGTGTGGATAAAGTCGCCTGCTTTCAGGCCGGTCACTTGTGCCATCATCTGCAGTAGCAGGGCATACGAGGCGATGTTGAATGGAACTCCCAGAAAGGTGTCGGCACTGCGTTGATACAGTTGCAGGCTCAACCGTCCGTTAGCCACGTAGAATTGGAAGAAGGCGTGACAGGGAGGCAGGTTCATGTTGTTGAGGTCGCCTACGTTCCAGGCGCTTACGATGATGCGGCGCGAGTCAGGATTGTGCTTGATGGTCTCTACCGCTTCGCTGATCTGGTCGATGAAGCCGCCTTGATAGTCGGGCCAAGAACGCCATTGATAGCCGTAGATGTGTCCCAGATCGCCGTCAGCGTCGGCCCATTCGTTCCAGATGCGCACACCATGGTCTTGCAGGTACTTCACGTTGGTGTCGCCCCGCAGGAACCAGAGCAGTTCGTAAATGATGGATTTCAGGTGCAGTTTTTTGGTTGTCAGACAGGGAAAACCGTCTTCCAGATTGAAACGCATCTGATGTCCGAACACGCTGATGGTACCTGTTCCGGTACGGTCGCTTTTCTCGACGCCTTCGGTCAGTATGCGGTTGAGTAGGTCTAAATATTGTTTCATTGCAAGGATATAGTTACTGATAGAGAGATTCCAGCCCTTTCTTTCAGACGTTTATTGGTTCTGTAAATAGCTGTATTTCTGCTATTTCTATACTGAACCTATCCCGTCTTCAGAAACAAGGCCGTTGCAAAGTTAATTCTTTTGGTGATAAATCGGTACTGCCGACTTTAAAAAACTTAGCGGGCTTTTAGGAGGGGCTTTGTGGGACACTTGCACGGCTCGTGAGCCACACTTGCAATCCATTTGTTCGACACTTGTGTTGTTCGCGAGCCGTGCAAGTGTCCCAGAAAAGGGAGATTAACGTTGTGAATCGTCGTCTTTGGAGAGGGCTGTCCAGCGAGTGATACGTACGTCGATCAGCTTTTCTGTTACACCGACCATCTTCCCGATGAGGTATGCTGAAACGACAGTTCCTATGCCGATGCCTACTACCCGATGAACGATTGCCAGTCCGGAAAACAGAGTGAATATAACCAGCGAAATGTCGAAGCGGATGCGCAAGTACGAGAATGGTTTGTGCAACGTGTGACACAGGGTATCTACAATGGCGTTGCCCGGGTCAAGTATTAGGTTGGCTTTGGTCATGCCATAGACTCCGATTCCGGTCAGCGTATTCGAGACGAGCAGAAGGAAAAAGCCTGCAGCGAAGCCGGGATTCTCGTCGGGAATGAGGAAACCGTACAGGTCGATAAATACTCCTACAAGCAGTGCCATAGGGATTTGTAATAGTAACTTGTACGAAAACGATCTCAACAGTATGGCCTGTGCCAGGATGAACAATGCGTATAGTAGGATATTGGCCGAACCGAACGAGATGTTCAGAAAAACAGAGTACGAATAAGCTACCGAACTGATGGCTGCCACTCCCAAATGAGTACGGGTACTCAGCAATATCCCCAGTGACATGATGTTCATGCCAATCAGATACAGGATGATACGTTTGCCTAATGCTTTACGTTTCATTCTCCAGCCTCTTCCTTTCTTCTCTTTTTCCAGAGCTGCCAGGAGTTGATGATGTTTTGCCACAGTACGTACGAGCCCGGGCCTACCGACGACAATGGATTCAGGTAGGTGTAGGCCATCCAGATGGCAAGCACGGTATTCTTCTGTCCCAATGCCTGTCCGCCGCTGATACGTTCGTGGTAGTGTCCGCCTATGCGTTTGCCCAGATAGAACTGTACGCAACAAGTGATCAGTCCGGCAACGGCTATTAATATTTCTACAAAGACGGGTGCGTCACTGTTGACCAGCGAACGTACCGTCTGGCCCGAAACGATGGCCAGCGCTACGGCCCACAAGTAGAAGGCGGCATCGCGGAAGCCCAGCAGAATTTGGTGTACCTTTGGCACGAAAGCCCGCAGGAACCAGGCCAGGAAGAAGGGGCAGAGCAACAACGGGAACACCTTGCCCAATATCTTCAGGAAAGCTGAAAAGAAACTGATGTCGGCATGAGGCTCGACCAGCGGAAAGACCAGCGGCACGGCAACGGCAGCCAGCAGATTGGAGAGCAGCGTATACGTAGTCAGGCTCGACGCACTTCCACCCAACTTGCCGGTGATAACAGCAGCGGCAGTGGCCGTGGGGCAGATGAGGCAGACCATGGCACCCTCGAACACTTCGCGGTAGACTTCGTCCATCGGACAACAGATGAGCAGAGCCGCTACCGCCAGACACGACACCGTCTGAAACAGCAGCAACCATCCGTGCCATGCTTTCGGCTTCAGTTCGTGCACTTCTACCTTACAGAAAGTAAGCAGCAGTTGGGCAAAAATCAGGAAAGGAGTCAGGAAGGCAATCATGCCATTTACCACAGGTTTGGTGGGGGCGAGTAGGGGCACTCTGGCAAGGATGAAATACCCTATCGTTCCTGCCAACATTGCAACAGGCAGTGTCCAGTTCTTTAAAAAGCGAATAATCATAGTGCTTGCATTTCGATTTTCGGACGGCAAAATTACTGCCTATTTGCGTAAATTGTTCTTTTATACCCGAAAAACTGTGCTAAAAAGCTGTCTTTCTGATAAAACTTAAGCGAAAGAGTGAGTTTTCTCCAAATTTCCACTACCTTTGCAAACGATAGTTTATATATGAACGCATATCGACGATACATATTATTTATAGGTATTTGCCTAAGCCTGTTGTTTTTCCCCTTCTGCATCGGCAATGCGGAAGCGAAGGATTTTGTGGTAGTGATTGATGCCGGACACGGTGGTCACGACCCCGGAGCCGTAGGGCGCATTTCCAAAGAGAAAAACATCAACCTGAATGTTGCCCTTAAGTTGGGCAAACTGATTCAGAAGAACTGTTCCGACGTTAAGGTGATCTATACCCGCAACCGTGATGTGTTTATCCCCCTCGACCGCCGTGCCGAGATAGCCAATAATGCCAAGGCGGATCTCTTCATTTCGATACACACCAATGCGCTGGCCAACAACCGCACCGCCAAGGGTGCTTCGACGTGGACGCTGGGTTTGGCCAAGTCGGATGCCAATCTGGAAGTGGCTAAACGTGAAAACTCCGTCATCCTGTACGAAAGCGACTATCAGACACGTTATGCGGGGTTCAATCCTAACTCTTCCGAGTCGTACATCATCTTCGAGTTCATGCAAGACAAATATATGTCGCAAAGTGTGCATCTGGCATCGCTCGTGCAGAAGCAGTTCCGTAATACTTGCAAGCGCAGCGACCGTGGTGTGCACCAGGCCGGTTTTCTGGTGCTCAAGGCAAGTGCCATGCCCAGCATTCTGGTGGAATTGGGTTTCATTTCCACTCCCGAAGAAGAACGTTATCTGAATTCAGAAACTGGTGCTTCCTCGCTGGCAGAAGGCATCTATCGTGCCTTCCTTACATATAAGCGCGAACAGGAGATACGCCTGAACGGTACTTCGGACACTGTTGTACCCGAAGCGCAGCCGCAGCCCGCGGTTGAAAAGCCAGCACTGGATGCGGCAGCCGACTTGAAAGAGAAAGTAGAAGAACCGGCGCAGCATCGTCCACGTCCGCGGGAAGCCATGCAGCCCGAGAAAACCAAAAGCAACGGAATTGTGTTTAAAATACAGATACTGACATCTTCGAAGCTCCTGAACAAGAACGACAAGCGTTTGAAGGGGTTGAAAGATGTAGGTCATTATAAAGAAAAAGGTCTGTATAAGTATACGTACGGTGATTCGCCGGATTATAATAAGGTGTTGCGTACCAAGCGCGCCATATCCGCGAAGTTTAAGGACGCCTTCATCATAGCCTTCCGCGACGGAGAAAAGATGGACGTCAATGCCGCTATTAAGGAATTCAAGCAAAATAGAAACAAAAAATAAGAAATCATCAAACGTCATGAAGTATATAACCAAAGAAGTCAGGATAGGTATTGCCGGTATTGCAGCGCTTTGCATACTGGTGTATGGCATCAATTATCTGAAAGGTATTCACATGTTCAAGCCGTCGAACTATTTTTATGTACAGTTTCAGAATATCAACGGACTGACTAAATCGAGCCCTGTCTTTGCCGACGGTTTCCGGGTGGGAATTGTGCGTGAGTTATATTACGATTACAATCAGGCTGGCAAGGTGGTGGCCGAAATTGATGTGGACCCTGAATTGCGTATTCCCAAGGGAAGTTCGGCTGAGTTGACTTCCGATATGCTGGGAGGCATCAAGATGACCCTGCTGTTGGCCAACAATCCGCGCGAGCGTCACGAAGTTGGTGATACCATTCCCGGACGGTTGAACAACGGCATAATGGAACAGGCTGCCGCCATGGTGCCGCAAATCGAGAAGATGTTGCCTAAGCTCGACTCCATATTGGCATCGTTGAATGCAGTATTGGCCGATCCGGCACTGCCTGCAACGCTGCACAATGTTCGCGATCTGACGGCCAGTATGGCTGTTACAAGCCGTCATCTGGAGACGCTGATGAGTAAGGATATTCCGCAACTGACCGGCAAACTGAATACCATTGGTGATAATTTTGCCCAAATCAGCAATAATCTGAAAGATATAGATTATGCGGCTGCCATGCAGCGCGTAGACTCTACGCTTGCCAACGTAAAAATGATTACAGACAAGTTGGGACGCACGGACAATACGGTAGGACTGTTGTTCAACGATCCGACCCTTTACAATAATTTGAGTGCCACTACGGCCAATGCAGCCAGTCTGTTGGAAGACCTGAAAGCGCATCCGAAGCGTTACGTTCACTTCTCCCTGTTTGGTAAGAAGGATAAGTGAAAAATAGTCACTATATAGATTTTGTCTAAATAGAGACGCTGCTTGCTCAGTATAAAACAGAAGCTCTGATATGCCTATAAAAGAACGCTAAACCCTTATTTACGGGTTTCTTTTCCGATAGTCGGATATACTGTCGGTAAGCATGTAAGCGTAGTGATTATCAGAAAGTTGAATATAAACAATAGCCTCTTTACGGAGGCTATTTTTATGCTTTTCTATAAGTGCCTGAAAGTAAAGTGTTTATTGTCCGATTGAAAAAAGCAAGAAAAAAGTGATTTGTTTTTCTCAAATAAGATTGCGAATTTTGCAATCGTAGAAGTTTCGCTTAATCAATAAATGTTTAGAAGCCGTTATGAGTGTAGTTGATCATGTCGGACTGTGGAACCGCTGTCTTGAAATTATCAGAGACAATGTTCCGGAGCAGACGTACAAAACCTGGTTCCTGCCTATTGTCCCATTGAAATATGAGGACAAGACTTTGGTTGTACAGGTTCCCAGCCAGTTCTTTTATGAGTTTCTGGAAGACAAGTTTGTAGACTTGCTGAGAAAGACTCTTTATAAAGTAATAGGCGAGGGGACAAAGCTGATGTATAATGTAATGGTGGACAGAAGTTCCCGTCCGCCTAAAACGGTGGAGCTGGAATCGACTCATCGTACCATTATTCCTCAGAAGCCTGTTGTAAACAAGCAGATTCCGCAGGTGCCTGTGTCCGACTTGGATCCACATCTGAATCCGGAGTATAATTTCGAGACTTTTATTGAGGGCGGAAGCAATAAGCTGTCGCGCAGCGTAGCCGAAGCAGTTGCACTCAATCCGGCTAAGACTATCTTTAATCCGTTGTTCTTCTACGGTGCGTCAGGAGTGGGAAAAACCCATCTGGCCAATGCTATTGGAACAAAGATTAAAGAACTGTATCCTGAAAAGCGTGTGCTGTATGTGTCGGCTCATTTGTTTCAGGTGCAATACACTGATTCGGTGAGAAACAATACTACAAACGACTTTATAAACTTCTACCAGACAATTGATGTATTGATTATTGATGATATTCAGGAATTTGCCGGCGTTACCAAGACGCAGAATACTTTCTTCCATATCTTTAATCATCTGCATCAGAACGGCAAACAATTGATTTTGACTTCCGATAGGGCGCCTGTGTTATTGCAGGGTATGGAAGAGCGTCTGATTACCCGTTTTAAATGGGGAATGGTGGCGGAACTGGAAAAACCGACGGTTGAATTGCGGAAGGATATTCTGCGTAACAAAATTCATCGCGATGGCTTGAAGTTCCCGCCCGAAGTAATCGACTACATTGCAGAGAACGTAAGTGACAGTGTCCGTGATTTGGAAGGCATTGTGATTTCCATCATGGCGCACTCTACGATCTATAATAAGGAGATTGACCTGGAGCTGGCTCAGCGCATTGTTCGCAAGGTGGTGAATTGTGAAAGCAAGGCAGTTACGGTGGATGATATTATTACGACTGTTTGTCGCCACTTTAATCTGGATGCTTCTGTGATTCATACGAAGTCCAGAAAGCGTGAGGTGGTACAGGCGCGTCAAATAGCCATGTATCTGGCTAAGAAGAATACTGATTTCTCTACGGCGAAGATTGGTACGCTGATAGGTAATAAGGACCATGCAACCGTGCTTCATGCCTGCAAGACGATAAAGGAACTGACGGAAGTAGATAAGTCTTTCCGTGCTGAAATCGATGAAATACAGGCAGACTTGAAACGAGGAAACTGATTGAAACGGAATATTCTTGATTCTTAATAAATTAATTCCCGCAAATTGCGATGAAAGTTGTTGAAACTGTCTAAGCGTGATTTGCGGGAATTTGTTTTTCCTTCTTGTAAGAAGTTTGAAGAGGGTGGTAGAAGTTTAGAAACCTTGTTGTTTCATTACTTCCCAAAGTTTTTTAGACATAGCTTCGGCATCTTTCTTAGTGTAGCGTACGTCTGTAAATACTTGAGCTAGGGTTTCTTTTTTGTTTTCTTCTATATATTTTTTGTTCTCGTCCAGCGATTCCTTGTAGGCATACAGGCGGTTAATGTCGGAAGGAGTATAATCGTGGTAGACTTCTTCGTGTACGATGGCTTCGAGTGGCAGACGGTCGGTTTGTGCGGGCGTTTCGTCGGGCCAGCCTACAGTAATAGTAGTAAGCGGGAATACTAATTCCGGTAATTCTAAGGCTTCTACAATCATGTCGGGGTTGTAGGTTGTGGTTCCCAGATAGCAGATGCCTAGGCCTTTTTCTTCGGCGGCTACACAAAAAGTCTGTGCTGCGAGCAGAGTGTCGACGGCTCCGGTTATAAACCATTCGAAGTTGTTGTAGCCAGGTTGTGCTTTGCGTTGCTCGCACCATTTGCTGAAACGGCGTAAGTCGATGCAGAAAGTTAGTACGACGGGTGCGTTTTGCACCATGGGCTGGTTGAAATGTGCCGGTGCCAGGCGGGCTTTCCGTTCAGCGTCTCTTGTTACAATTACGCTGTAGACTTGCATGTTTCCAACAGTAGAGGCTCGAAAGGCTGTTTCGAGTAAATCATTTAACAATTCGGCGGGAATATCCTTTGGCTGGTATTTCCGTATTGTTCTTCTTTCTTTTAGGCTTTCCATATTTTGTCTTTTTTCTGCAAATATAAGAAAAGAATTATAGAAGTTGTTCACAGCTCCTGTTAATATCTTCCTCCTTTTTTAGAAAAGTATAATTATTCTTTGGCTTTATACATATATCTTTTCCTTTTTGGAAAACTTTTCTTCTTGTTGAAAAAGATAAGTTGTTTATAATCAGATGTAATTCTTCTATAAATGGAAAACTTTTATTCTGTTGATAAAATGTTTGCTTTTTATTTTGCTGAATAGAAAAACATTCATAGCTTTGCATCCGCATTTGTTGACGATAAGTACGACTTCTACACAAATACTTATAGCAGATAAATCTAAGAAAATACAAATATAGTGGAAAAGAAAGTTTATTCTTATGAAGAAGCTTTTGAAGAATCTTTACGATACTTCCAAGGTGATGAGTTGGCTGCCAGAGTTTGGGTAAACAAATACGCAGTCAAGGACTCTTTCGGTAATATTTACGAAAAATCTCCGGAAGACATGCATTGGCGTATAGCTAATGAGGTGGCTCGTATTGAGGCCAAATATCCGAATGCGTTAAGTTCAGAGGAACTGTTCGCTTTATTCGATCATTTCAGATATATTGTTCCTCAGGGAAGCCCGATGACAGGTATTGGCAATAACTATCAGGTCGCTTCTTTGTCCAATTGCTTTGTGATTGGTGTGGATGGAGAGGCTGATTCTTATGGAGCTATTTTTAAGATTGATGAAGAGCAGGTTCAGCTGATGAAACGTCGCGGTGGTGTGGGACATGATTTATCACATATTCGTCCGAAAGGTTCACCGGTTAAAAACTCTGCTTTGACTTCTACGGGGTTGGTTCCTTTTATGGAACGTTACTCAAACTCTACACGTGAAGTTGCTCAAGACGGACGCCGGGGAGCCTTGATGTTGAGTGTCTCTATTAAGCATCCTGATTCGGAAGCATTTATAGATGCTAAGATGACCGAAGGTAAAGTAACAGGTGCTAATGTGTCTGTGAAGTTGGATGATGCTTTCATGGAGGCTGCTATTGAAGGAAAACCTTATGTTCAGCAATATCCTATAGATTCGGTTAATCCTATATTTAAGAAAGAAATCGATGCTTCGGCGTTGTGGAAGAAGATTGTGCACAATGCATGGAAGTCGGCTGAGCCTGGTGTGCTTTTCTGGGATACTATTTTGCGGGAATCGGTTCCCGATTGCTATGCAGACTTGGGTTATCGTACAGTATCGACCAATCCGTGTGGAGAGATTCCGTTGTGTCCCTATGATTCTTGTCGTTTGCTTGCCATTAACCTGTATTCGTACGTGGTGAATCCGTTTAAGCCTGATGCTTATTTTGATTTTGAATTGTTTAAGAAGCACGTGGCTTTGGCGCAACGCATTATGGACGATATTATCGATCTGGAGTTGGAGAAGATCGAAAAGATTTTGGCTAAGGTAGATTCAGATCCCGAATCGGATGATGTAAAGCGTACGGAGCGTGTGTTGTGGGAGAAGATTTATAAGAAGAGTGGACAGGGACGTCGTACCGGAGTAGGTATAACGGCTGAAGGTGATATGCTCGCAGCTTTGGGATTGCGTTACGGAACTGAAGAAGCTACCGAATTCTCGGAAAAAGTTCATAAGACTATTGCTCTGAGTGCTTATCGCTCTTCTGTTGAGATGGCAAAAGAACGTGGAGCTTTCGAAATATACGATACTGAACGCGAGAAGAATAATCCGTTTATCAGTCGTTTGCGTGAGGCTGATCCTGAATTGTATGAGGAGATGGCTAAATATGGCCGTCGTAACATTGCCTGTCTGACGATTGCTCCTACAGGAACAACCAGCTTGATGACGCAGACCACTTCGGGCATCGAACCGGTATTCCTTCCCGTTTATAAACGCCGTCGTAAAGTAAATCCTAATGATACGAATGTTCGTGTCGACTTTATTGACGAAACAGGTGATGCTTTCGAGGAATACATTGTTTTCCATCCCAAGTTTGTAACATGGATGGAAGCACAAGGATATAATCCGGCAAAAAGATATACCCAGGATGAAATTGATGCTTTGGTTGCCAAGTCTCCTTATTATAAGGCTACTTCTAACGATGTAGACTGGCTGATGAAGGTCAAGATGCAGGGACGTATTCAGAAATGGGTAGACCACTCCATCAGTGTAACCATCAATTTGCCCAGCGACGTAGATGAGGAACTTGTCAATCGTCTGTATGTAGAGGCATGGCGTTCCGGTTGCAAGGGATGTACGGTTTACCGTGATGGCTCTCGTTCGGGTGTGCTGATTTCTACAAAGAGTGATAAGAAAGAAGAACTTCCTCCTTGCAAACCGCCTACGGTTGTCGAAACGCGTCCTAAAGTGTTGTATGCCGATGTTGTACGTTTCCAGAACAACAAGGAAAAATGGGTGGCATTTGTCGGTTTGCTCGACGGGCATCCTTACGAAATCTTCACTGGTGTGCTGGACGATGATGAAGGAATTATTTTGCCGAAGAACGTTGTTTCGGGACATATTATAAAGAATGTCGATGAAAACGGAGTGAAACGTTACGACTTCCAGTTTGAGAACAAACGAGGATACAAAGTTACAATTGAAGGCTTGTCCGAGAAGTTTAATAAAGAGTATTGGAACTATGCCAAACTGATATCTGGTGTGCTCCGCTATCGTATGCCGATTGAACAGGTGATGAAACTTGTCAGCTCGTTGCAACTGGATAGTGAAAGCATCAATACCTGGAAGAACGGTGTGGAACGTGCTTTGAAGAAGTACGTAACTGACGGTACGGAAGCCAAAGGCAAGAAATGTCCGAACTGCGGTAATGAAACACTTGTTTATCAGGAAGGCTGTCTGATTTGTAAAACTTGCGGCGCATCGCGTTGCGGATAAAGAACCGGAATGAAGCAAACGTTTGCATAGGATTTTAAAAGGCTTGGATAACAATAGCTGCATGATTATGATTTATAATTTTTATACTTGCATAATCGAATGCAGCTATTGTCGTTTCTAAATCTAATATATATGACGCTATCATTTAATATTGAGTATCGCACCAATTGGGGAGAAGAAATCAGAGTCTTGGGCTCTGTCCCCGAACTGGGTGAAAACCGGCCAGAAGGAGCAATTCCCTTGAGCACGGTTGACGGCATTCATTGGACAGCAGAAATAGAAATCCGGATGCCGGAAAATGGCAGCGTGCAGTATGGCTATCATGTATATCGTGAAGGTAAGTCTGTACGTGCCGAATGGAACAGTCTGCCGCGTGTGTTGCACGTGTCGGGCGCTGTTGCCGAAAAAGTTTATAACTTGTATGACTGTTGGAAGGATCTGCCCGAACAACAGTATTTTTATACTTCTGCATTTACCGAATCTTTACTGGCACACAGAGAGCGTCAGGCTGCTGTAACAAGTCACGAGCGCAGTATCCTGATCAAGGCTTATGCGCCTTGTATCGATGCCGACCATTGCTTGGGTATTTGCGGCAATCAGAAAGCATTGGGCAATTGGGATCCTGATAAGGCTATCCTGATGACTGATGCTGATTTTCCCGAATGGCAGATTGACTTGGATGTCGAAAAGCTGACTTTCCCCTTGGAATACAAGTTTATTTTGTACAATAAGAAAGAACAGCGTGCTGTAGCCTGGGAAAATAATCCGAACCGCTATCAGGCCAATCCGAAGCTGGGACCGTGCGAGACATTGGTTGTAGGCGACCGTTACGTTTACTTCAACCTTCCGGCATGGAAGGGAGCAGGCGTAGCCGTGCCCGTATTCTCGCTTCGTTCGGAGCAGAGTTTTGGTGTGGGTGACTTCGGTGACCTGAAACGTATGATAGACTGGGCTGTAAAGACCAGTCAGAAGGTTGTGCAGATTTTGCCTATCAACGATACGACCATGACGCATACGTGGGTCGACTCTTATCCTTATAACAGCATCTCCATTTATGCTTTCCATCCGATGTATACTGACCTGAAGCAGTTGGGTAGTCTGGAGGATGCCGGACTGATGGCCGACTTTGAAAGACGGCAGAAAGAACTCAACGCTTTGCCTGCTGTGGACTACGAGGCCGTAAACCGTGCCAAGTGGGACTACTTCCGTCTGATATTCAAACAGGAAGGCGAGAAGGTATTGGCTTCGGACGAATTCAAATGTTTCTTCGAGGCCAACCGTGAATGGTTGCTTCCTTATGCAGCATTCAGCTATCTGCGCGATACGTACGGCACACCGAACTTCCGCGAATGGCCCCGTTATCAGGTGTACAAGGCCGATGAAATCGAGGCGCTTTGCGATCCTGCTTCCGAGGTGTATGCAAGCATTGCCATCTATTATTACATACAGTTCAATCTGCATAAGCAATTGCTGGCAGCTACCGAGCACGCCCGTGCACACGGTGTAGTGCTGAAAGGTGACATTCCTATCGGCATCAGCCGCAACAGTGTGGAAGCCTGGAAAGAACCTCACTATTTCAACCTGAACGGACAGGCCGGTGCTCCGCCCGATGATTTTTCGGTGAACGGGCAGAACTGGGGATTCCCGACTTACAATTGGGATGTGATGGAAAAGGATGGTTATGCATGGTGGATGAAGCGTTTCCGCAAGATGTCCGAGTACTTCGACGCTTATCGCATTGACCATATTCTTGGCTTCTTCCGCATTTGGGAGATACCGATGCATGCTGTACATGGGCTGTTGGGTCAGTTTGTGCCTGCCCTGCCTATGTCGCGCGAGGAAATCGAAAGCTACGGCCTGCCTTTCCGCGAAGATTTCTTCCTGAAACCTTATATACATGAGTATTTCTTAGGTCAGGTGTTCGGTCCGCATACCGATTATGTGAAGCAGACTTTCATCGAACCGACTGATACGTTCGAGATATATCGCATGCGTCCTGAGTTTGATACTCAGCGTAAGGTTGAGGCCTATTTTGCCGGAAAGACCGATGCCGACAGCATTTGGATACGCGACGGACTTTATTCGCTGATTAGCGACGTACTTTTTGTCCCCGACCGTAACGATCCGTATAAGTATCATCCGCGTATCGGCGTGCAGCACGATTTCGTTTACCGTGCACTGAACGATTGGGAAAAAGCAGCTTTTAACCGTCTGTACGACCAGTATTATTATCGCCGTCACAACGAGTTCTGGCATCAGCAGGCCATGAAGAAGTTGCCGCAACTGACGCAGTCGACCCGCATGCTGGTTTGTGGCGAGGACTTGGGTATGATTCCCGATTGTGTAGCGTGGGTAATGAACGACTTGCGTATCCTTTCGCTCGAAATACAGCGCATGCCGAAAGATCCGGCACAGGAGTTCGGACGTCCCGACTGGTATCCTTACCGTTCGGTATGTACCATTTCGACCCATGATATGTCCACCCTGCGTGGCTGGTGGGAGGAGAACAGCCAACAGACGCAACGCTACTTCAACTCCGTGTTGGGACGGTATGGCACGGCACCGGCCGAAGCTACACCGGAAATCTGCGAGGAGATAGTGTGCAACCATCTGTACGGCAACTCCATTCTTTGCATCCTTTCTTTGCAAGACTGGTTGTCGATAGACGGCAAGTTGCGTAACCCCAATGCGCAGGAAGAGCGCATCAACGTGCCGGCCAATCCGCGTCATTACTGGCGCTATCGCATGCATCTGACGCTGGAACAGCTGATGCAGGCCGACGGACTGAACGAGAAGATTAAGAGTCTGATTGCAAATACCGGTAGAAACTGTTAAGATGAAAAGTTATATTTTTCTCGACGACCTTTGCTTTTATGCCCATCACGGTGTGGGCGGACAGGAAACTTTGGTGGGTAATGAGTTTACTGTGAGTTTGCGCCTGAAAGTAGACGTTGCCCGTGCGGCGGCTACCGATGAGGTGGATGATACGGTCAGCTATGCCGACGTTTATCAGTCGGTGAAGGCCGAGATGGATGTCCCTTCCAAACTGTTGGAACACGTGGCAGGCCGGATTATAAAGCGGCTGTTTGCCGATTTTCCGCAGGTGGAGCAGATTGAACTAAAACTCGCCAAACGCAATCCGCCGATGGGTGCCGACATCAAGGCAGCAGGTGTGGAGCTGGAGTGCGGACGCGCTGACTGCCCGCTGCTCTGAGTGTTCAGAGGCTGGCTTTGAATGCCTGGAGAAAGCTATATCAGACTTTGTTTTTCAACCTATAAATACGGCTCGTGAACCATGCAAGTGTGGTTCGCGAGCCGTACTTGTGTTGCTCGTGAGCCGTGCAAGTGTCTCTCACGAGCCGCACTTGTGTTTCTCGCGAGCCATGCAAGTGTCTCTCACGACCGTGTAAAACAGCCCCTGTACGTCGTGTCAGGAAGGGTAAGAACGCCCTTATGCCGGGCGGATATTCATCAGTCGGGCGAAGGTCTTTTTGCCTTGCAGGTAGAAGGCTTTCAGAATGCTCTGACCAATCCGTTCGTGAATCTGTGTCAGCACGGCTTTCTGCTGGTTCTCTTCGCGCGAAGCAGCAAAATCCTTGCGCAGGGCGTGGTAGGCACGGCGGGCACGGAGGACGGCCATTGCGTTGGGACCCTGCAGTTTCAGCAGGAAGTTCAGTGCGGCTACATAGTCGAGTAGGGTGCGGATGCGCATCACGTTCTTCAGCTCGTTTTCGGGTAGGTTCTTGTAAAGCATCAGCAGGTTGTTGCGGAAGTTCAGGAAGGTCTTGCGCGGGTTTTCCTTGCTCAGTGTGGCACCTCCCAGGTGGTAGACTACGCTCTGGGGGATACATACCAGTTCGCGGCCGCGTGCACGCAGTCGCCAGCACAGGTCTATCTCTTCCATATGGGCGAAGAACCGTCCATCCAGTCCGCCGGCTTCGCGGTAATCCTTCAGACGGATGAACAGGGCGGCACCGGTAGCCCAGAATACGGGAGCGATGGTATCGTACTGACCGTTGTCGGCCTCGACTGCCCCCATGATGCGACCTCGGCAGAAGGGGTAACCGTACTTGTCGATGTATCCGCCGGCGGCTCCAGCGTATTCGAACAGGTTTTTCTGCCGCAGACTCCTGATTTTAGGTTGGCAGCCCGCTACTTCGGGGTGGGCGTCCATGTACTCGGCCAGCGGGGCAAGCCAGTGTTCGGTGACTTCGACGTCGGAGTTCAGCAGGACGACGTATTCAGCCTCCACCTGCTTCAAGGCTTGGTTGTAACCGTCGGCAAAACCGTAGTTGCGGTCTAGCGTGATGAGGCGGACGGTGGGAAATTCGCGGCGTACCGTCTCAACGGAATCGTCCGTCGATCCATTGTCGGCCACGTAGACTGTGGCTCCGTCGGCCTCGGAATAGGACACTACGGAGGGCAGGTAGGAGCGGAGCATCCCGCATCCGTTCCAGTTCAGAATGACGACTGCTATTTTCTTATCCATGTTGTATGACGTCTTCACGTTTCAGTTTCCAGCGTTTGTGCGACCAGAACCAGTAGGGCGGGTCGCGTCGGATGGTTTGCTCCAGCCTTCGGGCGAAGCATTCGGTTATCTCGCCGTCGGCAGTTAGCTTGGGCGTTTCGGTGATCAGGTCGAAGATAACCCGGCAGTGTCCCCGCTTTTGGCGTATCAGTTCGCAATAGAAGACGGGAAAGCCCATCATCCGGGCAATACGTTCGGCTCCGTCCATGAACACGGTGTCCTGATGGAGGAACGTAGTCCAGTAGTGCGCTTCGCTGCGGTTGGGCGACTGGTCGGTAATCAGTCCCACGGCCATGCGCTTGTGTTCGCGGCGCAGCTTTATCATTTCGCGCGCCGTGGAGTGTTTGGGCACGTTGTATCCGCCGAAGCGCGAGCGGATGCGTTTGAACATTTCGTCCAGATAGGGATTGTGCAGAGGTTTGTATACTTGTACCGGAAGGTCGCCGGGTTGCATGATGGCTCCCATTCCGATAATCCATTCGAAGTTGGCGTAGTGGGGAATCAGGAGTACAATGCCTCCGTATTTGTCTATCATGTTAAGGTACTCTTCCTTGTTTTCGTAAGTCATGCGCCGGGTCAGCTCTTCGAAGGAGATTCGCAGGGTTTTCACTTCTTCGAGCATGTAGTCGCAGATGTAGTGGTAGAATTTGTTTTCTATCTCTTTCAGCTCTTCGGCGCTTTTTTCAGGGAAGGAGTTGCGCAGGTTGGTGCGGACCACCTTCCGCCGGTAGTGGATGACGTGCTGCATCAGGAAGGCAAGTCCGTCGGACAGAACGTAGATGGCTCTGAAAGGAAGCAGAGCCAGCAGCCACATTCCGGCATAGGTCAGCAGATATATAAGCTTCGATTTCACGGTTGGATGTTTCAGTTGTTCTTAAATTTCTGGTTCGAAAGCTGGCGGTTGGTTTAAAGTTTGATTTGTCCCAGCAGGGCGGTACCGTCGTCGTTGAAGTCGCCCAGCGTGATGGGAATCACCTGATTGTCGAGGCGATCGTCGTGGGGCACTTCCACGCGTATGTAGTTGGCCGTGAAGCCATGCATGGGGGCACCGGCCTTGGAACGTTCCAGCAATACGGGCAGGGTTTGTCCGATGTGGCGTGCGTAGAAGGCATGCGTCTTTTCGTCCGACAGCTCCAGCAGGCGTTGGCTGCGGCGGTGTTTCTCCTCGGGCGGGACGATGTAGTCTATCTTCAAGGCCTGTGTGCCGGGACGTTCGGAGTAGCTGAATACGTGCAGCTGGGTGACGTCCAGACTACGGATAAACTCGTACGCGCGTTCGAAGTACTCTTCAGTTTCGCCACGCGTACCTACTATTACGTCCACACCGATGAAAGCATCGGGCATCACTTCCTTTATTTTCCGTACTTTGGCGGCAAACAGAGCCGTGTCGTAGCGTCGGCGCATCAGCTTCAGCACTTCGTCGCAACCCGATTGCAAGGGAATGTGGAAGTGAGGCATGAAGCGTTTCGAACGCGATACAAAGTCGATGATCTCATCGGTCAGCAGGTTGGGTTCGATGGAGGAGATGCGGTAGCGTTCGATGCCCTCTACTTCGTCCAGTGCTTTCACCAGGTCGAAGAAGGTTTCGCCGGTCGACTTCCCGAAGTCGCCAATGTTGACACCGGTCAGCACTATTTCACGCCCGCCCTCGGCAGCGGCCTGGCGTGCCTGTTCCACCAGCGATGCGATACTGCCATTGCGGCTGCGTCCGCGTGCAAAGGGAATGGTGCAGTACGAACAGTAATAGTCGCATCCGTCCTGTACCTTGAGGAAGAAGCGTGTGCGGTCGCCCCGCGAGCAGGAAGGGGCAAACGTGCGGATGTCTTTCAGTGCCGAGGTATGGGCTTCGCCGTGTGCATGTTTTTGCAGGTCACCCAGATAGTTCAGCACGTCTTTCTTCTGTTCGGCACCCAGCACTACGTCCACACCTTCGATGTCGGCCACGGTGTCGGGTTTCAGCTGCGCGTAGCATCCGGTCACCACCACAAAGGCACCCGGGTGTTGCTTGATGAGCCGGTGGATGGCCTGCCGGCATTTCTTGTCGGCCACTTCCGTCACCGAACAGGTATTCACTACACAGATGTCGGCCTTTTCCCCCTTGCGTGCGGTGCGTATACCCGCTTCGCGCAAGATGCGGCCGATGGTCGATGTTTCGGAAAAGTTCAGTTTACAGCCCAGTGTATAGTAAACTGCTGTCTTATCCTGAAATATAGTTGTATCTATCATAAACTTATAAAAAATCACTTTCAGGTCGCAAATATACATATTATTCATCTAAAATCCCTATTTTTGCACACTCATCAATTATCTGTGCAATGATACAAGAAAATTTCATCAAGCTGTACGAACGCAGCTTCCGCGAGAACTGGGATCTTCCGTGCTACACCGATTATGGTGAAGACACAACTTATTCGTATGGCGACGTGGCTCGCGAGATAGCCCGTTTGCATCTGTTGTTCAAGTATTGCCAGCTGAGGCGTGGCGATAAAATAGCCATCATCGGAAAGAACAATTCGCGTTGGTGCATTGCCTATATGGCCGTCATTACCTACGGAGGAATTGTGGTGCCTATTCTGCAAGACTTCAGTCCGAACGATGTACATCACATTGTCAATCACTCCGAGTCGGTCTTCCTTTTTACAAGCGACCTTATTTGGGAACATCTGGAGGAAGAACGTCTGGCAGGGCTTCGGGGTGTTTTTTCACTTACCGACTTCCGGTGCCTGTACCAGCGCGACGGCGAAACCATCCAGCTCTTCCTTAAACATCAGAACGAAGAGATGGACAAACACTATCCTAATGGTTTTCATAAAGAAGATGTCATTTACACAGAATTGAGTAATGACAAAGTGATGTTGCTCAACTATACTTCGGGTACAACCGGCTTTAGCAAAGGAGTGATGCTGACGGGCAACAATCTGGCTGGCAACGTGACTTTCGGTATCCGTTCACAGCTGTTGAAGAAAGGCGACAGGGTATTGTCGTTCTTGCCCTTGGCACATGCTTACGGCTGTGCATTCGACTTCCTGACGGCTACGGCTGTCGGAACCCACATCACACTGTTGGGTAAGATTCCTTCACCGAAGATCCTGATGAAAGCATTCGAAGAAGTGAAGCCCAATCTGATCATTACCGTGCCGTTGGTCATCGAGAAGATTTATAAGAATGTCATTCAGCCCATCATCAATCGCCGCAGTATGCGTTGGGCACTTAACATTCCCTTGCTGGATAGTCAGATTTATGGCCAGATCCGTAAGAAGCTGGTCGATGCGCTGGGAGGACGTTTCAAGGAAGTCATCATCGGTGGTGCTGCCATGAATCCCGAGGTGGAAGAATTTTTCCATCGCATTAAGTTTCCTTTCACCATCGGCTACGGTATGACCGAGTGTGCGCCGCTCATCAGTTATGCCCCGTGCGAAGAATTTGTTCCGACCTCATCGGGCCGGGTACTCGATATTATGGAAGCCCGTATCTGGAAAGAAGATCCGGAGGCTAAATACGGAGAAATCCAGGTACGTGGCGAAAACGTAATGGTGGGCTATTACAAGAACCCCGAAGCTACCCGCGAGGCATTTACCGAAGACGGCTGGTTGCGTACCGGCGACCTTGGTTTGCTCGACGAAAAGGGCAACCTTTACATTCGCGGCCGCAGCAAGACGATGATTCTGGGCTCGAACGGGCAGAATATCTTCCCCGAAGAGATAGAAGCACGCCTTAACAACCTGCCTTTCGTGTTGGAGAGTCTTGTAATAGAGCGCAACAAGAAACTGGTTGCACTGGTTTATGCCGACTACGAAGCACTCGACTCGTTGGGACTGAACCAACCGGATAACCTGAAAGCCATTATGGACGAAAATCTGAAGAGTCTGAACGAAAGCGTAGCCGCTTACGAGAAGGTCAGCCAAATTCAGCTTTACCCGACCGAATTCGAGAAAACACCCAAGCGAAGTATTAAAAGATACCTCTATAATAGCATTGCTGTAGAGTAATATGTTTTTTAACATATAAAGAATATCCTCATATACAGTCATTTGCGAAAAGTTACAGAAAAACTTCAAAAAAAACTCTAAAAAAAATGGGTGTTTGGAGAACAACATATTTAAAAAGTGCATACCTTTGCAGCGTTTTAATAAAGCAAATGATTGTATTACGTTTTAAAAAGTAAAGGAAATGAAAAAATTAGTTTTGATGGCAGCAGCTATCGTAGCAGTATCTTTCGCATCTTGTGGTAACAAAGCAGCTAACGCTGAACAAGCAGCAGCTGATTCTATCCGTATCGCTGATTCAATCGCAGCTGTTGAAGCAGCCGCAGCAGAAGCTGAAGCAGCAGCCGCAGCAGCAGCCGCTGACACTACTGCTCAAGATAGCGCAGCAGTTGTAGCTGAATAATTTTAGCGCAACCTTAAGAGAGAATTGAAAGTCTGACGTGCGAAAGCACACCAGACTTTTTTTATTTTATATATCCTCGATGTAGCCCTGTCGGGACGACGCGGCGAAAAGGGCATATTTTTTCCCAGTTAGGAAAGTTTTTTTTCCTAACTGGGGAATTTTTTTTCTCTAACTGGGGAAAAAACGGGGGATTTCAGGGACGGGAACCGCACCGATAAAGAGGAACATCCTCAACCGGTTGGTCAGACCGCAGGCGTGTTCAGGTAGAAGAATACGGCAGTACCTATCAGGATGAGGCCCAATACTCCGTAGAACCAGCGTGCCTGTCGGCGTCCGACGTTGTTGACGATGAACTGCGTGTTGCGCGCCGTGAAGAACCAGTCCCAATTGAAAAGAGCAGCCAGCAGAGCTGTAACTCCGGCGGCCGCAAAAATGCCTTGTATGATGTATTGACTCATGGTGCGCGGTTTTATCCGAGTTCTTCCATGGTCACTTTACGGGCACCGTTTTCTACCTCTTCGATGGTGACTTTGATGGTGTTGCCGGGCAGCAACTCTTCGATGAGTTCGGGCCATTCGATGAAGCAGAGCGCACCGCTGTAGAAATAGTCTTCGTATCCCATGTCGTATACCTCTTCGAGTTTCTTGATGCGATAGAAGTCGAAATGGTAGATCAGTTCACCGGCAATGTCGGAACGATACTCGTTGACAATGGCAAAGGTGGGCGATGTGATAACGTCCGATACTCCCAGCTCTTCGCAGATGGCTTTGATGAAAGTGGTTTTTCCTGCTCCCATTTTCCCGTAGAGGGCAAAGACGGTATTGTCGCCCATGGCTTCGATGAACTGGCGGGCGGCTTCGTGAATCTGGTCTAATGACTGAATTGTTATTTCCATATCTGATATGTTTTAATTGAACGATGTTTGTTTCCCAACCGTATCGTACTTGCTCCTGACGTCAGGGCTGTTATTTCCTTTCCTGTGGAACGGCGGCTGGGCTTTTCTTCCGCAAATATAGCCAAAAACTCTTTCCTGCCTTGCAAAGCGCATAGATAATGATGGAAAAGAAGATGATGGAGGCTCCCGAAGGCACGTTGAGGTAGAACGAAATCAGCAGCCCTCCCAGGCAGCTGAGGTAGCCTATACCGATGGACAGCCAGATAATCTGGTGAAAGCGGTAGGAAAAAAGATTGGCCGTCATCTGCGGAATGGTGAGCAGCGAGATGACAAGTACAATGCCTACCATGCGCAGGCAGGCCACGATGGACAGGGCTATGAACATCATCATCGCATATTCGAACAGTTGTACGGGGATGCCTTGCGAACGGGCAAACTCGCGGTCGAAAGCTACGTAGACAATGGGCCGCAGGTAGAGTGCAAAGAAAAGGGTGAGCACCGCAGCCAGTGCTGCCAGCAGGGCAATATCGGCCAGCGTGATGGTGAGAATGTTACCAAACAGATAGGCCGAGAGGTCGGGCGCAAAACCGGGCGAAAGGAAAGTGAACATGATGCCCAGTGCCATGCCCAACGTCCAGAAGACGGCGATGGCCGAGTCTTCGCGCATGTCTTTCCGTTTGCTGAGCCATTCGACACCGAAGGCCGACAGTACTGCAAACAGGGCGGCGGAAAGGATGGGCGGGATGCCGGTGTACAGTCCCAGTCCGATGCCTCCGAACGAAGCATGGGTCAGACCACCGCTGATGAACACCAGCCGACGGGTGACGATGTACGTGCCCACCATGCCGCAGACAATACTTGCCAGCAGGCTGCCGATGAGGGCATGTTGGAAAAAGGTATATTGCAACAGATCCATGTTTATTAATGGTATATGATGAATGGTAAATGGTTAATGGTGAAGGTCTGTATTGGCTTGCGGCTCCTTCTTATTCCATTTGCCTCCTTTTAACTTTTTACTTTTTGTGCGGGTTGGCTCTCAGTTCGCCGACAACGAGGAACACTTCGTCCTTCAGGTTGTCCGGCAAGGCAATGCCGCGCAGTTGCAGGCTGCGTACCCAGCCAGCCACGTCTTCGTCCTGCATGGTGTAGAAGATGTCGCGGAATTCGTCTTCCTGCTGAGGGGTATACGAGTCAGGTGCCACGCCGGCGTATTTATCCAGTTCTTCGTCGTCGTAGTATTCTATTTTCCGGCTGACGGCTGCCAGCAGGCTTTCTTTCTCGCAGACTTCGTGCTGCCCGCAGCATTCGCTGTCCACTTCAACCACTTCGGGCATGGCTTCGAGTTCTCCGCTTTCTACCTGACGGCGCAGGCGGCGGTTGCGTATTACTCCGGCTACGGCTGCTACCACGGCCAGAACTATCAGACTAACAATCAGTATCCACATACCTTATTTAATATATAGAGTGTCGCAAAGATACACAGATTTTGGGCATGAAGAGGCATGACAGCCTTAAAAAAGCGGAAACACACTGTCCTTTTCAGCTTTCTGTGCCTTCGGTGATGCGGAAACCTGCCACTTGCAGGTCTTTCCAGTAGTTGGGGTACGACTTGGACACTACCTGCGGATGGTTGATGCGGATGTCGGGACGCACCAGGCAGGCGGGGGCGAAGGCCATGGCCATACGATGGTCTTCGTAGGTGTCGATGGCGGGAGCGTCGGAGGCGGGGCAGCGTTCGCCGTCCCACGTCAGGATGCTGTCTTGCTCGGAGCGTACTACGTAACCCAGTTTGCGCAACTCGGTGATGAGGGCGCAGATGCGGTCGGTCTCTTTGATTTTCAGGGTTTGCAGACCTGTGAAACGGAAGGGGATACCTTTCAGACAGCAGGTCACGACGAAGGTTTGTGCCAGGTCGGGGATATCGGTCATGTCTTCGTCGAGGCGGTCGGCACAGGTGGAGGTACGGGTCAGGCGTACGCCCTGTGTCGTGTATTCGGTGTGGATGCCCAGTCGGGCAAAGACTTCGGCTCCGCGACTGTCGCCCTGATGGCTGTGCGGCAACAGGCCGGGCAGTTCGATGCAGGGGGCGGCAGTAGTGTCGTCGGTGTTGCTGCTCCAAAGGGCCAACATTTCGTACCAGTAGGAAGCGGCGCTCCAGTCGCTTTCTACCGTGAAGGGGACGTCTTGGTAACTGCCCGGCTCTACCTTGATGCGGTCGGGGGCGGTCCATTGGGCATTGGCTCCGAAGCTGTGCATCAGTTGCAAGGTCAGGTTGATGTAAGGGCGTGAGATGATGTCGCCTGTCAGATGCAGCTCCAGCCCGCGGGGCAGCACGGGACCTATCATCAGTAAGGCCGATATGTATTGCGAGCTGACGTTTCCAGCCAGTTCGATTTCGTGTCCTTGCAGGCGGCTGCCGGTGATGTGCAGGGGCGGAAATCCTTCGTTAGCGATGTAGTCGATTTGTGCTCCCAGTGTGCGCAGGGCATCCACCAGGATACGGATGGGACGTTGCTGCATACGCTCGGTGCCGGTGATGACGCGTGTGCCGGGCGTCACACTGAGGTAAGCGGTGAGGAAGCGCATGGCGGTTCCGGCAGCCATGATGTCGATGTGTTGGGGATGTCCGTCGAGGGCACGAACCATGACGCGCGTGTCGTCGCAGTCGCTCAGGTTGGCGGGCAGTGTCGTGCCCCCCGAGAGGGCGTGCAGGATAAGGGCACGGTTGCTGATGCTTTTCGAAGCAGGCAGCTGTATGGTGGCGTTCAGGCTGTCGGGGCGGGTCAGTAGATATTGCATGTGTGGCTTTTGCTTTGGTTTAACGGTTGCAAAAATAAGAAAAGTCGGATGCAGAATAGATATACTTGCCCGTTTTTTTGCAGCCGACCTCTCTTAATCTATTTTTTATACCTTCACTCATCCAACTTATAACGCAGGAAAGTGTCCGGCATGTCGTAACGATATCCGTAAATGTAATGGTTCTTTTCGTCTATGCACAATAGGACAGGAGCTGTGTCGAAGGTGTAAGTGATGACAGGTTCTCCCTCGGAAGAATAGACTTCCAGTTCCCATTGGGAATTGGCATTGCCATTTTGGCAAAGGGCATAAAACTTGTCCTTTGTTGAAGTGATATTGGTATAATAGGGCTTTAGGTCTTGATTATTGACAAAGCTGGTATTTGTGTTTTGTTTGTCTCCTATTCTTTGGATGATTTGCAGTGTTTTTCCCTCTTCATTTAGTCTGAAAAAGTCGATTTGGTTTTTGTATCGGTAGGCATAAGCTATGGTACCTTGGGCAGTGGCGGCTGTCATACCTCTGTTCTCCTGATAGAAATCTTCTTTAATATGTTCATTCAGTTCCAGGGGCGTGCGTTGCAGCAACGTGTCCCGTGCCAGGTCGTATATCCATATTGCGATGTCTGCATCGTGCTTGTAGCCCACCAGGATGTCGTTGGATAGTACGGTGCCGAAATTGAGACCTAATAGCGCATTGGCCTGTAGGTACCGTTTCACAGGGGTATAGTCTTTATCGGCAATGCCGAATGCTGCTGTTATGTTGGCTTTGCTGTATCCTCTTACATATAGGTGCTGGTCGAAACTGTTGTATAGCCATGGCGACGTGAAATCTTCTGGGCCTTCTCCTTTCGAGCCTTTGCCGAACGAGAACTTCAGACTGTCACAAAGGAAAAAGGATAATAGGGTGTCACAACGACTGCTGCAAGTAACTAAGTAGTCGCCACACACCACCATCTGGTCCGGATCGATCAATGGTTGAATGGGGATTTGTTCGGCTGTTAATGCTTTCTTTCGTTTTCCTTTTTCATGAATTGGCGTTTCTTTCGAGACACATGAACATAGCAATAGGAAAGTAGTGCCTACCACGTAAAGCATTCTCCAGACCTTGTTTTTCATTTTAGGACTTATTATTTGATACATGTACTTTCGTTGTACTAACTTGTACAGCCTGGTAGAAGTACGATTTCCACAATAGATTTTTTTCTCTTACTTTGTGTTCAACACCTCCCAAAACCGCTGTGGCAAGTGTATGTTTTCCACATCGACAGCATCACGGAACAGCGGAGCTATTTCGGCAGGACGGAATCCGGCAATGCCGCAGCCTACTTCGGTGACGAGGAATGTCAGTTCGGGATGTTGGCGGGCGAAGCTGATGAATTCGTCCACATAGGGCTTGATGCGGTCGGGACCTCCGTGCATGGTCGGGATGCCATAGGTCTGTCCTTGCAGGCCGGCGCCCTGTCCCCAGATGGCTCCCCACTTTTTCCAGGCCAGCAGTGCGGCACCTCCGCCGTGGTGGCCTTCGAGGTTGCTTCCGAAAACGAATATTTCACCGGGCTGTAACTCGGTGATGCGGGGTGACGTGATTCTTCCGTTCATGGCGATTGTTTTTAAGGGTGTTGCTTATTTCATGCCTCGGGCTTTGTAAATCAGTTCCTTGGCATTGTTGATACTTTGGAATTTCTCTTCGGCTGCCTTCTTGATGTCTTCGCCCAGCGTAGCTACACGGTCGGGGTGGTGCTTCAGGGCAAGGCGGCGATAAGCGGCGCGTACTTCGTCGTTGGAGGCCGATGGATCGATTTCGAGCACTTTGTAGGCTTCTTCCAGCGAAGTGCCGCCCATGTTGAGCATCGACTCCACTTCTTTCGCCGACAGTCCCATGTAAATGGCTACTTCCTTCAGCGCCTCTAACTCTGCTGTGCAGACGTGGCCGTCACTTTTGGCAATGTTGGCCAGGAAGGCGAGCAGTTGCAACCGTTCTTCATAGCTCAGGTTAGTGGCTATCTGCTGTCCGCAGTCGTGTATCGTATTCTTGAAGGCCATTGGGTCCTGACTGTCCATACGCTTGCGCTGTTCGAAGAGGTTCAGCAGAATCTGCTGTCCTTCGCTGACGGCTGCTTCGCCGAAATTGGTGCGCAGAAAGTTGCGTACGTACTCCATTTCGCTGTGCATGATGCGACCGTCGGCCTTGATGATGTACGACGCCATGACAAGCATGGAGAAGAGAAAGCTGTTGCGCTGTCCCCGGTATGTGTCGTTGGCCGTCTGATATTCGTCACCGTAGTAACTGCCTTGTGCGGCGGGGCGGTCGAGGTCGAATAACGACCCTACTGCAAATCCTGCCAGTGCGCCCAGCGGTCCTCCAGCCATAAAGCCGATGATGCCGCCAATCCATTTTCCTGCTCCCATAGTTCTTTCTGATGTTTTTAAATGTTCATTTTTCCTGTTTTCCGGTTTCGTTTCCCGATTCTGGCTTGATAGGACGTATTTAGTTGGTAAACAATCTGTTAACAACTTGTCATAGTACTTCCCTATAGGCCTTCTGAGCCGTGCAAGTGTTGCTTGTGAGCCGTGCAAGTGTTGCTCGTGAGCCGTGCAAGTGTTGCTCGCGAGCCGTGCAAGTGTTGCTCGCGAGCCGTACAAGTGTCTCTCACGAGCCGTGCAAGCGTCGTATATCGGCCTCTCGGGCGAGGAAGTTTCAACTACGTTCCGTTGTCCCTTTTTTGGGTACGGGCGAACCGGTTTCTTGCTTTTTATTTTTGCAAATGTAGGTATTTCCTTTGTGGCATGCAACCAAATGGCGGGTGAGATTGTTGATAAAGGAAAAAACTATTTTATGAATATCTTTCAATTTATCGTAAGTATGGGAACAGCTTTTACATTGGCTTCAACGCCAGTTGATACTACAGCCGGAGTTAGAAACGGAAACCCGGAGGGAGAAAAAAGAGAAATTGTGATTTGTCGCGGGTTCGAGGCTCATACCTGTGGCCCAATGGTGGAAGTAGGTCAGGAGGCACCCGACTTCCGGGCGGTGAATGCTGCGCTGGAGGAAGTCAGCCTGTCGTCTTATCGCGGGAAGCGTTTGATACTGAACATCTTCCCCAGCCTCGACACGCCGACGTGTGCCATGTCCGTCCGTCAGTTCAACGCCCGCGCTTCGGAACTGGAGAACACCGTGGTACTTTGTCTGTCGATGGACTTGCCCTTTGCACAGTCACGCTTCTGCACCACCGAGGGGCTGGAAAACGTAGTGCCGCTCTCGTTGTTCCGCAGCCATGATTTTGTAGAAGGCTATGGCCTTCGCTTGGCCGACGGTCCGCTGGAAGGGCTGATGGCACGTGCAGTCGTAGTGATAGGCGAGGACGGCAAGGTGCGCTACACGCAGCTGGTCAAGGTGATTTCCGACGAGCCTGACTATGAGGCTGCGCTGAAGGCGTTGTAACGATAGGCACTTGAGTCTGCTTTTTATCGGGGAGCCTGCCAGAAGTACTGGTCGTCGTTGACGGACAGGTTCCTCGAATTCCGTTGACTGCTGTCGCAGCCGGTGGGTTGCAGGAAGATGTAGTTGATGAGATTTTCATAGTCGCTTTCCGTATTGAACCCGTAGCGTGTCCAGCTTTCCAGATAGAACAGGTTCTTGGCCATGTATTCGTACAGATAGTCTTCTGTCGTGGTCTTCTTTTCATTGTTCCAGTTGGCCTCTTCGTTCACTTGGACGGGCAGGCCGCTTCTGAGGCGTGCGCGCACTTCCTGTATGCTCAGCAGGTTGCCCTGTTCGTCGGTCACCCAAGCGTTGTTCGTGGGGTCTATCCAAAGCCACTTGCCGAGGGTGGACGAATAAACGGCGTTGATGACATGGCAGTCGCTGATGTACGTCTTCGGCATGCAGGTGATGACGCGCGATGGGATACCCATCGACAGGTAGCACTCGTTCAGCACCGTGGCCAGTCCGCGGCAGTTCAGGCCCCGGCTGCCGTCCTTGCAGGCCTCGGCAAAGTTGATGGAGTTGTTTCCACCTGTCGGATTGCCGTTCCCGCCGTCGTGGCGTATCTTGTCGTGGATATAGGTCAGGATACGTTTGATGGTGGCCAGTTCGTCGCCCGCCACGGCCACGCTGTCCAGCCGGAAATAGTTACGGACGCGCTTCAAGTCGGGTTCGTCGGCCTGCGCATAGACAATCCGGGGCAGGCTGTCGGCCGGCTGCGTGCGGGTGTATTCCGGCGCATTTTGCAGGATATAGAGGTAATCGGTGGTCTCTTTCAGTCGCTGCAGGGCGGGCTGTAGTTCAGGTGCGTCCAGAATGCCTTTCAGGTCCTCATCATTGACTACCCTGTTGTAGCTGACTTCCATCTTATTGCTGTTCAGGGATTTGAGCAGGCTGCTGACGGCTTCTTGCTTTTTCCCCCGTATTGCCTGGACGCTGGCCATGTTATAGTAATAGGAGTATTTGACGTAAGCATAGCCTTCGGCCAGTTGCGACGCATGTGCGTCGTAGAGGTTAATAACCTTTTGGCAGAGGGCTTCGGCTGCCGGATAGTCCTTCCAGGTATATGCGTTGATAAACTGTGTGTTCAGTGAGTCAACGGAAGCCATGAATTTCCGTTCAGTATCGGTTTGTGCCGACAGACTTGCCGGGATGACCAGGGCCAACAGCAGATTCAGCAGGATTGTTTTCAGTCTTTTCATTGTGTGTTCTGTTTAAAAAGTAGTTGTCAATAGGTTGTTCGGGCTGCAAATGTAGGGCTAATAATTCAATATCACTCTATTATTGTCGAATATTCTTTTCCAGCACTTTCTGAATGATTCCCTTCACTTCCTCTTTGCTTTTGATGGCAGCCGGATAGGCATGAAAAACATTATATTCGTCTATGGCAACATCCAGGGGTATTTCTGCGCCGGGTTGTGTTGCTTGGAAAAATAGGGTCAGACATATCATCGTTTAGTCCTGATATATCATTATGTAACCGACTTATACACCCAAAGATAAGTACTCACTTGAAACGATGTTCTCCGGTTGTATATTATGGCAGTATTCCAATAGGAATATATTCCAAGTTACTTCTTCTCCGAGCTCTTGCTTTTTACTAGTTCTATCATTTGAAACTCTAGTATATCATCACTGTAATTGGGATTCATAATATGACTGGTACTAATATATAATTTCCCCCCTGTTATAAAACATAATCTTGGATTATACATATACGGTGGAAATAAATGCTCTCCAATTACATTGAACTGCTCATCAAGAATTATTATAGAAAACTGTTTCCGCCCACTACGAATTAAAGAAACAGGATTTATGTCCCTGTCTATCTCCTGAGGAACATATACCACACGATAATAAACCTTGTTATATGAATCATACATTATATTTCCATAAGCTGGATATTCACAAATTTTCCTTTGTAAAGTTTCGCTGTCAACATTTTGAGAAGAGGGGGGAGCTATGTGACCGGCATATTGACTTTTAGCTGATTTATATTCAATTTCTGACGTCAAAGGATTTACCACCATCAATTTATCCATATATGCAAAAGAATAAACAAAGCGACGACCATCATAACAGTATTTATATTCTGAATTAATGGATGCAGATGTTCCTCTAATTATAGAATGATCATCCAATGGAAATTTAAAGGGAAGTATATTTACATCTCCTGCCAGCGTATCTATACAGCAAAGTAGCACGCTTTCCCTAATTACATCCTCTCCCAACTGCCAATTAAGACTTTGCGGCAAATACAGTTTCCCGTCTATAAACTGAAAGGTACCATTATCTTTAAAACAGCATACGGGTTTATATCCTTCAACAGTCTCTGCATAACTTCTTGTCTGTTTGATATAACCTGTTGTATCTGTTTCATAAAGTTCACGACTGGCCAAACCTGCAATATAAATTTGATTAAAATCAGTCATCATAAAACCATTCAAGAAACCACCCTTTATGGCATGTTGACCTTCCACCTCAAAAACAGTTCTTTTCACCAAATTCTCATTCTGTATATCATATATTAATAATTCCGGGGAAACCCCATTCTGAAAATACAAATATTCCTTACCTTCATTATCCATAAAGCTACGTACAGATAAAGGAATCTTTACATCCGAATCCAATTTATAGCTCAAAAATGAATCCACAGCTTGTAGCGTATAAGGATAATTTCTATCTTTTTTGCTACATGAGCAAAGAAAGACTATACAAAAAATCCATATCAATTTTTTTATCATAACTAAAATCCTTGTTATAAATTACTGACAAATAGCATTTAGATTAAATGATAATGTAAATTCGAGAGATAAATTAAATGGTTATAGAAAAAGCAATAGGACAACTGAAAAACAAATATCCTGAGAACTTATTTCATTTATTGTTTAATATATTTAATATATGGCCAGTCCCTTGAAGAGTTCCTTCTTTCCCAGGAAGTAGTCTTCCAGCGTAGAGATGAGCAGACTCTTGCCGAAGCGGCGCGGACGGCTCAGGATATAATATTTGCCAGTCTTCACCAGTTGATAAATCAAGGCGGTTTTGTCGACGTAGCAATAGCCTCCCCGTCGTATTTCTTCAAAACTCTGTATGCCTACCGGATAAATCTTGCTCATGGCTTTTCTGTGATTAATGGTTGTTTTTGCAAAAATAGAAGGAAAACGGCAGAAAGAAAAAATTCTATTCCCTTGCGATGGGCTGTCAGATGAACGCGCATGATTCCGAAAAGCTGGAAGGGATGCTTGACGAAATGGGCTTTGACAGAACAGACGAGGAAACAGAGGCCGATTTTATCATCTACAACACCTGCTGTGTGCGCGAAAACGCGGAGCAGAAGGTATACGGCAAGCTGGGCTGGCTGAAGCACTATAAGGAAACAAAAAATCCCGATGCGGTGATTGCGCTTTGCGGCTGCATGATGCAGCAGGAAACGGTTTTGCAGACCCTGCGGCAGAAATATCTCCATGTGGATATCGTCTTCGGCACGTTTAATCTCTATAAGCTGCCGGAGCTTGTGGCAACACGCATGGAAAGCGGCGAAACGGTGTATGAT
>ENA-OPBO01000405-OPBO01000405.1-human-gut-metagenome-genome-assembly--contig:-NODE-405-length-37627-cov-7.709065_pt1 | contig 37627 bp, 29 predicted proteins | sample MGYA00241071_ERZ501458 | MGnify/ENA primary metagenome ERZ501458 (study PRJEB25962, sample SAMEA2042509) | human gut metagenome | biome: human gut; feature: human-associated habitat; material: faeces... | reverse complement strand
TTAATCATGTCAAGATTATGTTCAATAACAACAACACTGTTGCCCCCGCTTACAAGCCTTTGCAAAATGTTTATAAGTTTGTCAACATCATATGTGTGAAGCCCTGTTGTTGGCTCATCTAAAATATACATAGTTTTGCCAGTTGGTCTTTTTGAAAGTTCGGTTGCAAGTTTAACCCTTTGAGCCTCTCCGCCTGAAAGAGTTGTTGCAGGTTGCCCAAGTTTAATATATCCAAGCCCAACATCATAAAGCGTTTGTATTTTATTTAAAATTGATGGAATATTTTCAAAATATTTAAGCGCTTCTTCAACCGTCATCTCCAAAACATCATTTATGTGTTCTTTTAAATCCAGTTTACCACTACAACTCAGGACTCCTACTTTTTCATCACACACAATGGATACTGCATAATAGCGAGACAAACGCTTGAAAAGAACAGATAATTGCTGACCAGCAAATTGATAATACCCGTTTTTCCAAGAGATATAATCTGTGGCATCCACCTCTTTTATGGAAGTTTCTTCCGTTTGTTTATCATATTCATATAATTCGTTTGGAGCCAATACTTCTGCCGTATGTGCCTGCGACTGTACTTCCACTTTTCCATTTACCAAGACAACCTGTTGCTGAATGTCTTCTGGATAAGCACAAACATTGAAACTGGTTCCTAATACCCGAACTGACATTTGTTCGGTCTTTACATAAAATGGTTTGTCAGGATTCCGTGTCACCTCCAAATAAACTTCGCCATCCACATAGATTTCTCTTTTATCTCCTTTAAATAAATGTGGATATACAACTTTAGTCGATGAATTAACCCAAAGCTTTGTTCCATCTGATAAGGTTAAAAAAGAACGTTTTCCTGCCGGAACAATCAACTTATTCAATTGGACTTCATCTTCGTTCTTATGCTGGACGGATTGTTTCCGTACACTTTCTGAATTGACGCGTACTTCACCTTTTTCATCATAAGAAATTTGACTTTCCTCTTCGGAAATCAATACTTTCTCCTCATTCGAGAAGACTAACTGAACTTCATCTTGTTCCTTTTCCGCCGGTAGATCAGCAATGATCGTTTGATAATCAATTTCTTTTTCTGGTAATAAATAAGGTATTGTCAAAGCTAGAACGAGAATAGCTGCAACGGCTGCCGCCACACCATACCGGAATAGCTGGAATCGTTTCTTTTGCTGATTTTCCCGTTGAATCTTATTCCAAAGGTCCGATACTTCCGATGCCGGAAGAAGTGGACGACTTACATCTTGCCGGAAACGGTTCATGAGCATACGAGCCATCCGTATTTCTTTTGCCAATGACAAATCTGTCCGTTCCAAATTCAACCAAAAAAGACGTGTTTCTTCCGTTGGATGCAATTCAGAATGGATGAAGAAGTCATCATTCAACAATTGTTCTGCGGTATATCCGGTATAGTTCTTATTCATTTTTTATCCTGCTTTGCTTATAAGAGTAAGAGACCGGATTTTTATACTCAGTAAAAAGGAACTTTTTTTTCAAAAATCAATAAAAAATTTTTCCGGATAAATAAAACACAGAAATAAGAACAAATCTCCGCACGCTTCGCGTATTTTTTTCAGGGAACGCTGAATCAAGTTTTGGGCTGACTGATAATTCAAATCCATCAATCGGCATATATCTTCCATAGGTAGCTCTTGAACAAAACGATAATACATGATTTCTTTCTGACGAGGCGTCAGAACTGAAAGCATCTTTTGTACCTGATGAGTTTCATTATGCAAGGATTCGTCTTCAATAAATTGGTCTTCCACACTCATTTCTGCAAGGAAAGGAACCTCTTCCTCAATGGAATCATACTTCTGGCTACGCAGTAAACTTCTACAAATATTATGCTTCAAGGAAACCAGCAAGTAGGTTTTAACTTGACAGGATATCTCTAAATGGCTCCGATTGGCATACAGATAGACAAACAGATCCTGAATACAGTCTTTCACCAGCTCTGTATCCGAAGTAAAGCACAGCCCATATTGATACAGGTCTTGTACGTATTCTTCGTAAAGACTAGCATAAGCGTTATCATCACCTGCCATAAACCGATTCCACATATCAAGAGATTCCATGTCTTATCTTCTCTGCAAACTTTTTCACGCACGAAGAAAAAAGATTTGACAAAAATAACTCTTTCTCCAAAAAAACAAATACACAGCTAAGAATAAATTCCTAGCTGTGTAACTAAAAAACAAATGTATACTATCCTTTCAATATAGTTAAAAAATGTGTATTTACAATCAGAGAAGTACGTTGTTTTTGAAGTGCACTTCACTTTTCTACACTTATAGATAACAATAAATCATACCATCAGACTAAACTAATTATTCTATCAGCAGATCAATACAACTATTTTCCATTAAAAGCACCTATCTTTTGCCATTCATTCTGCCATAAATCGGGATATGACTGTAACGATTTTATAATATGCAATGAATCAATTCTTATATCCTTTTCAGCTTCCACATTATCTTTCCAAACGATCCACTTTGGATTATCAGAAGTCTGCTTAACATTATAAAACATATTATTATCAAACAAATTTCGTTTCGGAAAACTATCATTTGGAATATAATCTTTTAAATAAGGATAAGCAGAAGCATATGGGTCATTTAAATAATCAATTTCTTTCAACCGTTTTTCAAACAAACCGTCTTTTTCAATCAATGCTTTTCCCCAATTTTGCAGGCGGTTGTCAATATGCACTCCTATTTGTTCATTCATAAATAAATTATTCTTATAGGTATTATCTGAACCACCTCCCATCAAAACAGCGTACTTACCAGCTTTATAAAAGATATTATTTTCGACCGTCAGACCTCCAGCCCCATCATCATGATAAACAGCACAAGTGCTATAAATATCAGGAATATGAGCAAACAAATTATTACGTAATACCGTTCCACACTCTGACGGATTCCTGCCATAATAAAACGCACCTTGATCCTCTACTTCCAGACAGGCATGATGAATATAGTTGTATTCCAGCAAATGATTATTTCCATGCATCAAGACAGCCATACTTGGTGTATTGTAAATCTCACAATTAACGACCTGATTACCTGCATCCGTTAAATGAATTGCCGGACGATATGAACGTTCTATCCGATTATTATCATGAAAGATACAATTACTTACCATATTATTACCAGGAATTAGATTCTTCCTGTTTCCTCCAGCCAAAGAAATACCTCCTGAACCCAAATTATAAAAATTACAATGATCTATCCGATTATTCTTTCCTCCTTTTCTATCAAAATCTGTATCAATATAAATATGTTGTTGTAAGTTTCCTACACAACCTCGAACAGGTTCTCCTAGACCTTCGTGTTTATAATCTTTGAAAGGTTTAATTCCTAAACCAACCTGTATGGCCCAACTTCCCGAATTCCGAAAATTACAATGGGCAATTTCTACCTCTTCCGTTTCGCACAGCGAAAGCATTACCGCCCGTGAACATTCAAAAGTAATATGCTCAATACTTACATTCCGGGCTTTCCACAAATCAAAAAACGGCTCTTCCAACACCGAGATTTGCAACGACTCGACTTCTTCATCTGGTGATATAAAATAGAGTTTATTTTCCTGCTTATCCAGATAATATTCTCCCGGAGCATCTGTCTCTTCCTTGATATTGAAAGCATACCATTTATTCCAGGCATAACCAGAATAAAAACCATACAACGTTGCTCCATCTGTGTGAATCGTCTTTTTCGCCTTGTCTATTTCCTTGATACGCAAAGCATCATCGGCATAGCCCCAACGGAAATATCCCGCCATCCACATATCCGGACGGAACTCCCAACCTGAAATACGAGCCGAATCGTAGGCCATCACCGCTCCCCGGTTGGAGAAATCGTTATAGCGCGGTATCGCACCCTCGTCCAGAATCTTTCCCATGCGGATCATGCCTTCATTGGGCCAGCGGGACAGATGCATCGGCTTACCGTTGACAAACAACTCCGCCCACGAATTTTGAGAAGGACGCAAAAAACCGACATTCTTGATTTCACCCCAATCCGACACCGGCAGATCGCTCAAATCGGCTGTCAACACCTCGTTATCGCCAATCTTGCCCGGCCGGACATGATTGAGCGGAATTTTCACCCCGCCGGTAAAAACCACCATCTCCTGCGGATAAGCCTTCAATTGCAGATTCGACATCGCCTCATCCAGTAAAAAACCTCTATCAAAGAAATACTGACCGCTGCGGAATACCACGCTGACCGCATCTCGGTTTCCGTCTTCCCTCAACTGCCTTACCTGTGCCAATGCTTCCTCAACCGTCGTAAACGGGGCATCAATTCCCCCGTCAGCCGTCGTTGTTTTGGCGGATGAATCTACATAAATCACGGTCTCGTTGGCGCACGATACCAGAAAAAAGGAAGATAGCATCCACGCCAGTGTTCTTCTCAAATTCTTTTTTTTCATTCGTTTATCTGTTCTTTTAAAAGAGCATATTGACGAGAATATAAGGAGACAAGACTGCAACCGGCAGTTCCTCATCTCCTCATTTCCCCGTCAACACATCAACTTGTCAAACGTTTCTCTATTAATATCCCGGATTCTGAGTCAACTCAGCTTCTAAGTTCGCATCAATAGCTGACTGTGGTATTGGGAACAAATTATTATATTCCTGAATACTTTCTGCCGAATATTTCCAACCATGCTGTTTCACACGATCATAAACTTTATTCATTCGGGAAAGAGTCATAAAGCGATATTCCTCACCTAGCAACTCACGGGCACGTTCATCTAGAATATAATCCAGTGTAACATCCGCTTCCTTCGCCGGCGTAGCCTGAGCACGGTTTCTTACCTCGTTGATATCCTGACAGGCTGCCCCTTTATTACCGTTCTTCAAATGAGCTTCCGCTCTCAGCAAATAAGTTTCAGCAACACGGAATACATAATAATCCGGAATATATCCATTATCTGGCTTAGCATCAATATGTTTATCCGTACCAAACTTAAAGAACCGAGGAAAATAAAGCTCCATTGTATCTTGGCGCGTTGTCAACCATTCCCTCTTTATAGGGTCACCCGGTTTCAGTTTAACTTCAATACTTGTTCCATCTGGCATTGTCACCGGAGTTATATAAGTCGTATCTCTATCCGATTCTATCCCACCAATAATTGGTTTCGGAGCAAAAAACTCACGATCAATATTAGCTTTTGAATTACGGATATCATTACCAGCATCTTTCCATATCGTATATAAAGAAAAATTAGTAGGTCTTGCCCAAGCCACACCACGACCTGTCCAATCACGAGCTACACCATCGTAACCAAATTTTTTATTTTGCCAAAAACTAGGCCAAAATGTGCGTTCTATCAACGGACGATCAAAAACATTCGTACCTCCTGGCGTATTGAATTCAAATTGTACCGCCCACAAGCATTCTGTATTACCAGCTTCCAAATAGTTTTGATTACCCATGCGGAACAAGTCCCAATATACATCTTTACCTTCCTCCGAAGCACGAGAACCAAAACGATTTTTCATCAAAGCATAGTTACCATCTGTACCATCAATAACTCGAGTTGCAGCAACTATCGCTTTTTCATAACTTTTTTCTCCCCCATTATCAGAGTATGCAATATACAACTCTGACAATAAGTGATCTGCCGTTGCTCTTACAACGCGTCCGTCTTGCTTAATCTGTATAGGTAAATATTGAGCTGCAAATTCAGCATCTTTAATGGCAAAAGCATATGTCTCCGTACGCGTAGAACGAACAAAATTAAGTGTTGGCTCTGTTATCGGAGCTTCCAATAAAGGTACACCACCAAAAATATGACCTAAACAACGATAAGCATAAGCACGGAAAAAACGGATTTCTGCTTGAATCTCTTCTTTCTGACCCTCCTGAGTCCAAACTACATTTGGATTTTCCGTCTGATGCAACAATTCATTACAATTCTTAATTATTCCATAGCAGGCTTCCCACCAACGAGATGCTACACCATTAAAGGTATCCACTCTTCTCCAATCATTAAAGGGGCAATCGTAACCATTTCCTCGAGGAGTCATAAATACATCAGTACCCACACCCATCATAATCCAGTCCGCATCTCCATCATTAGAATTATATAAAGCCCGTACCTGTGCATACATCTGATTTATACCTGTCCGAAACTGACGTACATTCAAAAATCCATTTTCTGTTGTCAAAAAGTCTTCCGGCTTTTCCCGTAAAAAAGCATCATCATTACATGATGTGACAGATAAACAAACTAATCCTACCAAAAGTATGATATTTTTTTTCATCACTTAATCCTCCTATTTAAAATGATACATTTAATCCAACACTGAATGTTTTAAAACTTGGAGAACCTTCTCCTATACGTTGTCCAGCTTCCGGATCTAATCCACGCCAACCAGTAAAAGTCAATAAGTTTTTACCACTAACAAAAACGCGAGCATTGGTAAAGAAGTTTGTCTTTTCCAATAGGCTATTCGCAAATCGATAACTCAAAGTAATATCCTGTAAACGAACAAAAGAACGAGATTGATAGAATCCTAAACCATACGTATTCTGATAATTGGCTCTTGGAGATATATTAGATGGGTTCTCTGGTGTCCAATATTCTTCATTAATCCAATTAGCGGACGGTAATTGATTCGGATTAAATCCTTTTGCATTATTCGCTATATAATAATTGTTTTTACCACCACCTGCAATATAATCCAAACTGAAATAAAACTGCCAATTTTTATAAGTAAAGGTATTACGCATATTCATGGTAAAGTTAGGTTTAGTATAACCAATTATCTTCTTATCTTCCGAGTCTATCTTCCCATCACCATTTTGATCAACAATTTTTACATCTCCCGGGAGCATATTATACGTTTCCATATATTCTTTATCCTCTTTTTGTACGATACCATCTGTCTCAAAAGTATAAACTGCTCCTAAAGATTTACCAATAAACCAACCGTTACTTAAATCATCATCTTCTATTCCATCACCATCTGAATCAATTCCATACAATGATATGATCTTATTACGATTTAACCAAAACGAAAAATCCGTGTTCCATTGGAAATCTTTTGTCTCTATATTTACAGAATGTAAACCTAACTCAACTCCCCAGTTGGCAATTTCACCCATATTATCCAAAATTTCTTTATAACCACTGGTTGATGGCAATCGACGAGAAACTAATAAATCGTGAGTACGTGAATTATAGTATTCTAAGTTACCAGACAGACGATCACTGAAAAAACCAAAATCAACACCAACGTTCAAAGCATTTGTTCTTTCCCAACCTAGCTTCTGGTTTGAAAGCGAAGTCTGATATAACGTCTTCATATAATCTGCTCCGAAGATATAACCACCTTCCCCTACTTTCGGAAAAGTGGAGTAACGATCAATAGATGGGTTACCATTTTCGCCATACGATAAACGTAACTTCAAATAGTTCATTACATCATTTTCCATAAAATCTTCTTCTGATGCTGTCCAAGCCAAAGCTGCCGATTTAAAGCTTCCGTATTTATGACCTTCGGCAAAAGCCGAGTAACCGTCCCGACGCCAGCTGGCAGAAACATGATAACGATCGCGCCATACGTAATTCAAACGGAGCATATAAGCCAACTGAGAAGTAACTCCTTTCCAAGTATCTACTTTATATTTGTTCGGATCTCCTTTTTCTAAAGAATTATATCCCAAAACAGTTGTTCCTGCTTGTTCAAAGTCATTTGCATTAGCCTGAGTTCCTTCTGAATACGAACGCTGACGTTCCGACATAAAGGTGAAATCTATCTTATGCTCACCAAACTGGCGATTATAATTTAAAATTTGGTTCATCAACCAGCTTCTACCATTACTTTCTTTTCGATAGCCATTAGCGTTTTTTAGGAATTGCTGTGGATCACGTAATTCCTCTTCTTTCAACGTATTCACATATTGTTCTTCATGATTAAAACGGGCCTGTACAGAATGACTGATATTATAAGCCCCGTTCAACCGCCAACTTAAGCCTTCAATCCAAGGTAATCGAATATCTAAGAAACCTTTTGCACTAAAACCATAACGCTTATCCAAATCATCTACACCATTAGTAGGCCAAAATGGATTAGCCCATGTTGTACTGCCTGATGGATATCGCTCCATTTTATCTTTTAATCCTTCAAAAGTTGAATTCATAAAACCCCAAGGACTAATGTAGGTTGCAGTGTACATATCGGGTGAAACACCTGAATAATCACGCAGGTTTCCACTTAAATTAACACCTGCCTTTAACCATGTTGTCAAGTTTGCCTCCAACTTAGTTAAAAATGATGCCCTAGAAAAGTTATCCCCCACCATCAAACCTTCCTGATCCAAATAGTTTCCGGAAATATAATAATTAAATTTTTCATCAGCCCCCGAAACACTCAACTGATAACTCTGCGTAGGCGCTACCTGTGTCGTTTCGTCAAACCAGTTGATTTCCGAACCCTGCTGATAAGCGGCATATTCTTTTGGTAACAACAAATATTCCGGATCCAAATCTACTCCTTCTCTACCTTCTGCTCTTGCCCAATCTTGACGTAACTTAACATATTGTTCTCCATTCATTAACTTTGGTTTTCGTGTCCATGTTTGCAAACCATAATTCATGTTAAAGTTGAACTGAGGTTTATCGGTTTTACCACGTTTCGTTGTTACAATAATAACACCATTAGCTGCACGCGAACCATAAACGGCTGTAGAGCTGGCATCTTTCAAAATATCAATCGATGCTATATCCTGTGGATTCAGTTCATCAAAACTTCCTCCAATAATTCCGTCCACTACCAATAATGGAGCAGTGCCGGCTTTAATTGAGTTCTGTCCACGGATAGAAAAATCTGGACTACCTCCAGCCGATGAAGCCATGCTGATATTCACACCCGGTAACGAACCTTTCAATGATTCCAATACATTATTATTAGGCATCGACATCACCGGAGAATCTTCTAACTTCAATGAAGCCACAGCTCCTGTCAAATCTTTCTTCTTGGAAGTACCATAACCAATAACAACAATATCATCCAAGGCTTGCGATTCTTCCAACAACGTAACATTTAACTCTGCCTTTGTAACAGTTATTTCCACATCTTTCATACCAATATATGAGAAACGTAAAACATCTCCCTTTTTGGCATCTACTGTAAAATTCCCATCCACATCTGTTATAGACCCCGTATTGGTAGTAACATTAAGAATATTGACACCAGGAAGGGTTAGACCAGACTTGTCTACCACTTTCCCTTTTACTGTTTGGTTGGTCTGAGCAACACCAACACCACATAAACTGCATAACATCGCAGATAAAAATAAAGACCTGTTCATGGTATACTTTTTTTGAATTTGTGAATACAAAGATTAATTTTTTGTATTTATTTGATTAACACAAATTCGGATAAAGAATAAAACATTTTACAAGTCCTTATTTATCAAATAAATAATAACCAAATTAGTCTTTTTTTTAAAAGTTTATCAAGCGATAAATAACCTACAGAGGAAAACATTCACTCTATATATTCCACACTTATTTGTCAGGTTGAACATCCCAAACAATTTGCTCAAAAGGTTTGAGAACAATTGTTTTTTTCTTATTCACTTTCATATTGAAATCATATCGTTGTTGCGAATCTTTCCAAGGACATTGTAAACAGAAAATTTTATCTTTTGGTAAGTTATCTTCCATAATCTTATCTAAGTCTATAACAAAAGTCTGTTCTTTCGAACTTGGATTCCGTAAAGATAAAATACCATCCGTTCCATTCCAGGAGGCAAAACCATAAACTTGCAAATTAATCGGACTTCCACCAACCCAATGCGAGTCTTCCAATAAATTCTTTCTTTTTTCCGCCCAATGTACTGCCTCAGCCAAAATTGGCCAAAATTCATCTTTCATCTTATCATGACTGATATAGAGCTCTTGTAAACCTGAGCCCATCGAGAAAAATGAACGAACCATATCTTTAAACCCCTTTACATCATCCGATACAAAGCGACTGGGATGACCGAGATGAGCATAAGCTATACCAACTGTCATAATCGAATTTAGTGGATAATAAGTAGAACGGGCAATAATATTATTATGTAGAGTTCCATCCCGATAAGTCATAAACTTCTGCGTAGGATTTCCTTCACCGGCTTGATGTAAGTCTCCTGATGAACGCCAAGTACAATCGGCATATCTCAACCAAAAAGGAGATGGCCATGTTCCAGCTGTAATATTAATAAATAAATTAGGATCTTCTTGGCGTAAAGTCTGTATCAAACGTATTCCGGCCTCCATATCTGGAAGGAACTCCGGTTCAGAACCTCCAAAGCCATCATACTTAAAGTAATTAACATGATAGTTTCGTATCATATCCAAAGAACGATCTAAAAAACGCTGATAGTAGCGTTTACCTGCCAAACTCAAACCTTTCCTGTTTACTTCTAAGCCTTCTCTTTTTGCTGCTTTTATTCTTTCTTGTTGAGCCTGTAAATAACCTCCAAATGGAGACATCCATACGCCTATTCCGGAATTGTATTTCTCACATAAAGCAGCTTGTTCAGTAAAACCTTTCGGGAAACGTTCTGGATGAAAATACCAAACATGATTCGTATCGTCCCAACCATCGTCAAAAACAAAAGAGTGCAACTTAATATGATATGGTTCAATAAACTTTTTATTCCAAGCATGCATCCGCTCTATCAATTGCTCTGATTCAAAATAAGAAGCACCATCATCTGTAATATCCCACCAACAATTATAGTGCAAAAAATGACGATATGGACAAGCACGTTCACGAGAAATATAATACTGAAAATAACGCCGCATACTCTTATCCGGAGCAACTCCAATAACGGCAGACTCTTCGATCTCTTGTCCCAAGTGAATTTCATCTTTCCGTTCTACATAAAAGTTTAACAAATCAGGCTTCTTTTGATAAATAAAAACTCTACCAGTTGCTTTTTCCGGATTTTTCAATGTTAAACGTAATTCATACGTCTTATTTTTATCAATATCACGCTGTCAAACCGCATTGTAAAGCCAAATAATCGCTATACACGGCAACCCGCTTCACACGATTTTATGTTTTACTCTGCACCTGACAAAGTATATGTCTTAACCACCACAAAACCGCATTGCTATGCGATTTGCAGTGCGTTCAGTCCCGCCGTTTAGCTATCGCACGAAACGCACCGACTATTCCAAAGGCGGAATTTGGAGCGGCACGTTGCCGCAGGCGGAACTTGAAGCGGCACACAGCCGCAAAAACGGCAGGCACATTTTATCCGTGCCTGCCGTCTTATTTTTATCTATATCACGCTGTCAAACCGCATTGTAAAGCCAAATAATCGCTATACACGGCAATCCGCTTCACACGATTTTCTGTTTTACTCTGCACCTGACAAAGTATATGTCTTAATCGCCACAAACCGCATTGCTATGCGATTCGCAGTGCGTTCAACCCCGCCGTTTCGTTATCGCACGAAACGCACCGACAATTCCAAAGGCGGAACAGTCAGTGGCACAGCCACCTTAGATCATGCTTTCCTGCCAGCAGTCAGGCGCTGTAAGACCGAGCATCTTAACGATGGTGGGAGCAACGTTTGCCAGACCGTACTTGGTTGGAACGCCGGGAGCGTACTTTGTATCGTCCTTGATAGTGTACTTGACTTCTTTATCATAGATGATGAAAGGAACGGGGTTGAGCGAGTGGGCTGTTCTTACCTGAATCTCACCCTTCTTGTTCTTTTCAAGCATCTCGTCTGCGTTGCCGTGATCGGCGGTTACTACGAGCGTAACACCGTACTCATCGCAAACCTTGATAAGTCTTGAAAGGCCGAGGTCAACCGCTTCAACACCGATTATTGTTGAGTCGAGGCTGCCTGTGTGTCCGACCATATCGCCGTTGGGGTAGTTGCAACGGATAAAGTCGTACTTCTTGCTCTTTATTACTTCGATAAGATCGTCTGTTATCTCAGCGGACTTCATCCACGGACGCTGATCGAATGAAACGTTGTCGGAAGAAATTTCCTTGTATGTTTCAAGCTCTTCGCTGAACTTATCGCTCTTATTGCCGTTCCAGAAGTAAGTTACATGGCCGTACTTCTGTGTTTCGGATACGGCATATTCGTTAAGACCTGCGGCAACGAGTACCTCTGTGAGAGTGTTTGTAATCTCGGGAGGATTTACAAGGAAGCGTGCAGGAAGCTTTAAGTCGCCGTCATACTGCAGCATACCTGCGAAGCATACGTCGGGCTTTGCGCCTCTGTCAAATGCAGTGAAGTCGTCATCGTCGAATGCCATTGAAAGCTCGATAGCACGGTCGCCTCTGAAGTTGAAGAGGATAACGCTGTCCTTGTCAACTATCTTGCCTACAGGCTCGCCGTTCTCAGCGATTACGAATGCAGGGAGATCCTGGTCGATGATGCCATCGTTTTCCTTACGGTAGGTTTCAACAGCTTCCATAGCTGATGCAAACTGTCTGCCCTCGCCCTTGACGTGAGTCTTCCAGCCAAGCTCAACCATAGGCCAGTCAGCCTGGTAACGATCCATAGTAACCTTCATACGTCCGCCGCCGCTTGCTATCTTACCGTCAAAAGCGCCGTCCGCATTAAGCTCCTTGAGGAAGCTCTCAAGCTGTTCGATATATATCGGAGCAGAAGTAGCGGGTACATCTCTGCCGTCAAGCAGAATGTGTACTCTTGCCTTCTTGATGCCCTCGTTCTTAGCTTCTGTCAGCATCTTGAACAGGTGCTTGATATTTGAGTGAACGTTACCGTCCGATAAAAGACCGATGAAGTGCAGGGTGCTGTTGTTAGCCTTGCAGTTGTCAACGAGTTCCTTCCAAGCCTCAGACTGATACATCTTTCCGCTTTCGATAGATTCGTTAACAAGCTTTGCGCCCTGTGAGTAAATCTGACCGCAGCCGAGTGCGTTGTGACCTACCTCTGAGTTGCCCATATCATCATCTGTAGGCAGACCTACAGCGTCACCGTGAGCCTTTAAACGAGTGTTGGGGCATTCTCTTAAAAGTCTGTCAAGAGTAGGAGTGTTGGCGAGTGTAACTGCATCGCCAAGACCTGTCTTTGAAAAGCCTACGCCGTCCATAACAACGAGTAAAACGGGTTTTGCCATTTGTTTAGTCGTCCTTTCGTAAATATCCGATTTTTGATTAGCCGTTTACGGCAGCCTTGATGATAGTTGTGAAATCAGCAGCCTTGAGTGAAGCACCGCCGATAAGACCGCCGTCAACGTTTGTCTTTGAGAGCAGTTCTTCAGCGTTCTTTGCGTTCATAGAGCCGCCGTACTGGATTGTGATTGTTTCTGCAACATCTGCGCCGTAGAGCTTAGCGAGTGTAGCACGGATGAAAGCGCAAACCTCTTCAGCCTGATCTGCTGTAGCTGTCTTGCCTGTACCGATAGCCCAAACGGGTTCGTAAGCGATTATGCACTTCTTGAGGTCATCTGCGGAGATGCCGAAGAAATCGAGCTTAATCTGACGTGCGATAACTTCTTCTGTAATGTTGCATTCACGCTCCCAGAGAAGCTCGCCTACGCATACGATGGGCTTTAAGCCTGCTTCAAGAGCAGCCTTTGTTCTCTTGTTTACTGTTTCGTCTGTTTCAGCAAAATACTGACGGCGCTCGGAGTGACCGAGTACAACATATTCAACGCCCATTTCAGCGAGCATATCAGCTGAAATTTCGCCTGTGAAAGCGCCGCTCTTTTCAAAGTGGCAGTTCTCAGCGCCGATCTTTATGTTTGTGCCTGCTGTTACAGCGAGAGCTGTTTCAAGGTTTGTAAAGGGAACGCAGGCTACGACCTCAACGTCCTTTACATCGGCAACCATAGGCTTTAATTCTTCTAAAAGAGCCTTAGCCTCGGGTCTTGTCTTATTCATCTTCCAGTTACCTGCGATAACTGCTTTTCTTACTGTCTTTTTCATGATACAGTGTTCCTTTCGTTTTTTATTATAAATTGCTTATTACACAACAATAAGGGCGGAGAATATCCGCCCTCGTTATTTTTACTTGTCCTGAATGCAAGCGATACCGGGAAGTACCTTACCTTCGAGGTATTCAAGAGAAGCACCGCCGCCTGTTGAGATGTGGCTCATCTTGTCTGCATAACCGAGGTTGATAGCAGCTGTAGCCGAGTCACCGCCGCCGATGATTGTTGTAGCGTCTGCCTCTGCAAGAGCTTCGCAGACAGCAACTGTACCCTTCTTTAATACGGGGTTCTCAAATACACCCATAGGACCGTTCCATACAACTGTCTTAGCTGACTTTGCGGCATCAGCGAACAGAGCCATTGTCTTAGGACCGATGTCAAGACCCATCATATCAGCAGGAATCTTGTCAGCGTCAACAACGCTTACTTCGATCTCAGCGTCGATAGGATCGGGGAATTCCTTTGCAATTGTTGTATCAATGGGAAGAAGGAGCTTCTTGCCGAGCTTTTCAGCCTTTTCAATCATTTCCTTGCAGTAGTCGATCTTCTCGTTGTCAACGAGTGATGTACCTACTTCATAGCCCTTAGCCTTTAAGAATGTGTAAGCCATACCGCCGCCGATGATAAGTGTGTCGCACTTTTCGAGGAGGTTTGATATAACGTTCAGCTTGTCTGCAACCTTAGCACCGCCGAGGATAGCAACGAAAGGTCTTACGGGGTTTTCAACAGCGTTGCCTAAGAACTCGATTTCCTTGTTCATAAGGTAGCCTACTGCTGTTTCCTTAACAAACTTTGTAACGCCTACTGTAGAAGCGTGTGCTCTGTGTGCAGAACCGAAAGCGTCCATTACGAATACATCGTCGTCAACGAGATCTGCAAGCTCCTTAGAGAATGCTTCACCGTTCTTTGTTTCTTCAGCGCCACGGAAACGTGTGTTTTCAAGAACAACTATCTCGCCGTCCTTCATTTCTGCAACTGCCTTCTTTGCGTTCTCGCCTACTACTGTATCGTCCTTAGCGAAAACTACCTTTGTATTAACAAGCTCTGCAAGTCTTTCTGCAGCAGCCTTAAGAGAGAACTTGTCCTCGGGACCGTTCTTCGGCTTGCCGAGATGTGAACAAAGAACTATCTTTGCGCCGTTCTCAACTAACTTATTGATTGTGGGAAGTGCGGCCTGGATTCTGTTGTCGTTTGTGATCTTGCCGTCCTTCATAGGTACGTTGAAGTCTACACGAACAAGGACTTTTCTGCCCTTTACCTGTAAATCTTCTACATTCTTCTTGTTTAATTTGCTCATGGTAATGATCCTTTCGCTTTTACTTTATTTGTATGAGGCTGTCCTCAAGAAATACAAATTCCACGCATATTTTTATACTTCTGCGCTCATATTTTATTTTACCAAAAAAGCGGATAAAATGCAAGTACTTTTTATAAAGAAATCGAATAAAACAGCACGGCGGGAAAGTATTCCCGCCGTGTGTTTGCTCGTAGTAAAAGTCTGTTTTGAAAAATATAGCCTGATCTCAATCCCTAACCCAAACTCCATTCTCCTAGGTGAAGAGCTTTGCCTAAAGCAAGGACGCTTTGATTGCTTGCCAAAAGTTTTGCGCGACACAAAGCCTACAGAGCAAGCAACACTCAATACCCGTTTTAATTTAGTAGATATATAGATTTTCCGACAGACTTCAGCGCTTTTCCTGAAAAGCAGGACACTGTTTGCTGTATAGATCACTTATTCGTTTGTAATCGGAATTTCTGCTATCAGCTTTGGCACAGGATCTTTTGGGATAATGTCATAATAACGATCGTTATTGAATACATAACCTTTTTCAACGGCATTTGATACCGAGAGATAGTTCTTTCCACAGTACAGACCGGTAAACGTACTGACTCTTCCCTCAGAATCCGTGTTAGCTATGCAATAGTCGCCTGAAGCGTGAACGTTTGCGTTGTTATGTTCCAGATTATATGTGTCTATATCATCAAGATGTACAAAATATATTTCGCAGTTCTTTACAGGCTTTCCGTTGTCATCCTTAAGCACCATGTCGATGTCAATATCGCCATAGTCGGTGGCAATGTATGAAGAGTAAAATCTATCCCCGAGTATGACTTTCGGCTTACTGCTCTTTACAAGATCTTTGCGCACCATTATAGTGCTATAGATATGATTGTTTTCGCCTTGGATATTATCTATGCTTACAAGCAGGATATAATCATTTACTTCTTCTCCGGTGATAATTTTGCCGTCAACGCTTATGCTTGCATAGCTTACCGGAGTCTTTTTCACTTTACATCCCGTAATCCTACGACCGTCAACAGTGTCGATCAGTCGTGCTCCTTGCCATATGTTATCGTCTATATAGGTATCGCCATAATGGATAAGCTCAACCGGTATGTAAGTGTGTTCCTCATATGTGTAGGATTTTTCTGCAAGCGCATACTGCTGTTCGCTGTAATCGGGCAGAGTATCCTCCTCCTGAATACTTTCGTCTACAACCTCAAATTTGTCGGCAGGAAGAGTACCGGTTGTCAGATCGATATTTATAATGCTGTTGCTGCTGCTTTCGGTCACGGTGAATACGGCAAATCCGTTGTCGCCTGTAGTGGTCATCATAGGAGCAGCTATAACGTAAATGCCGTAGTCTATGCTGTCAAATGTGTGATCACTGCCATCGGTATTAAAATAGGGTACTTCTGATATTTTGGATTGCTTTATGGTTATGACTTCATCATTTGTAAGGAACGCTTTGTCAACCTTATAATAGTAAAGCATACTTCTGTCAAGATCGGCTGCGTTGCCTGTCATTCTGAGCGTTACATTAGTCGCAGTACCTGTCGGCTCGGGTGCGGGCTCGGCTGTTGTTGCAGCTGTTGTCTTAGTGGTCACAGTCGTTGTTGCGGTCGTCTGCGGTGCGGTCGTGCTCTCGGTTTCGGGAGTTGTTGATGTTGCGGCAGTCGTTGTCGTCGCCGTTGTTTCTTCGGGCTGAGATAAGTTGTCGCTGTCACCCGCCACAGAGGTTATATCAATGGTTTTTGCGTCTGATTCTATTTCGCTTGCCATTCCGCAATTATACATAAAATTATCGGAGAATGCGTTTACGTCCATAAAAATCGTGTTATATATCTCAACAACTATACGAAGTTTTCCGTCAACATATTTCATAGGTATATATTTAAGCTCAAACGTTTTGCTGTCGTTATTGCCCTCTTTTGCGGTAAGCGATAACAGTATCAAAGAATTATGGCTTTCATCGGTATAAATAGCCGTGCAATACTGTGTATGCACTGAGTAGGGTTCTGTTATCGGAAGCTCTTTGCCGATATTTATACCGAACTTTGATTTAGTGTTATTTTTATCCGCCGGCTGAATGTAATCGGGGCAGTAATCATAAAAATCTTTCGTGAAATTATCTGAGTAATTTCCCGTATATACCTGTGATACGGTGTTTATAAATTCCTCTGAGGTGTCAAAACCGAAATACGCTTTGTCGGCATAATAAAAACGTTCATTTTTATAATAGCCCGTGCCGACAAAGTAGTTGGCGCTGTTGTTTTTGAAGCTTTCTATTTTCTGCGCATTCATATCCGATGATATGCCTACCGCCGCATTGCTGTCGGTAAGAACGATATATTTGTTTGTGATTTCAATTGCATTATCGAACAGATTGAGCATCTCGCTCTGAACCTGCTTATCCGTACAGAAAAGGCTGTCAAAATCATCAGCCGCATTGATTTGAGCAGTATCTATGGTGGGTGTATTATCTATCCGGTGAAAAGTTATTTTTCCGAGCTGTGCCCAGAATGTCTTGTTGTCAACGAAAGTCATTCCGCTCTTTTCGGAATGTACCTTTGTGTTTTCCGAGGGTGTAACTATGCTGTCGGCGGCACTGTTGTCGCCTATTGATACGTTTATAGGTCCGCCCTGATTATTTATTACCGCAAAATGTATTCCGACACCTGCCGTGCCTGCGGCGACAACTACTGCGGCGGCCGCTGCGGCATAACGTTTTATCTGCGGTACGAAGCTGCGTTTCTTGTCGCTTTGCAACAGCCTGTCAAGGCCGTTTTTCTTCTGCTCGTCTGTAGCGTTTACTTCATCAAATGCCTGTTTAATTGTCATTTTATTCAACGCTCCTTTCATCACTGAGGACATTTCTCAGCTGTTCCCTCGCTTTCTGCAATCTTGTGCGGACCGCAGAAGAGCTTATATGCAACATCTGTCCTATTTCTTCGCTCGAGTATCCGTCATAATAAAACAGATACACGGGTATTTTCAGCTTGTCGGGCAGTTTTGAAAGCTCATTGAGAAGCTCCTTTGCTTCATTGCTTATATTGCTGTCGGGAATATTGTCGTTGAGCGGCTCGTTTTTTCTGCACGCCGCCTTGAGCATATTCTTGCAGATATTTGAAGCAACACGGATAAGCCATGCTTTTTCGTGATTTTCGCTTTCAAACTGTTTTCTTGTTTCGATTGCTTTCAGAAAAGCGTTATGTACAGCGTCTTCTGTATCCTGTATATTTTTCATATACATATAGCACACCCTGTAGAGAGTGTCGAAATTGCGTTCATAAAGCTCTCTTATGCTCTCGGAAGAATAATCTGACGTCATAAATCGTTCCCCCTGAGTTTTTCTCTTTGAATGTAATACAACTGACAGATGTGTTTTGTCTGTCGGAGAATAAAAAAATGCGGTTGAAAGCTCAACCGCAAAACAAGGACGGGAAAACCCGTCCTTTATATCATCTTTCTTCTCTGAAGTACGCTTCGCCGAGTGCCTTAGGCGGCTGATTCTCTTTCTTCTTTCTCATTGCTATGAAAATCAGCACTATAATGGTGGCAATGTAAGGGAGCATTGTTAAAAACTGCGAGGGTATCTGTATCTCCCAGCCCTGCATCTTGTAGTTTAAACCTCTCAGCATACCGAAAAGGTAGGCGGCGAATATCGCTTTGAGCGGATTCCATGTGCTGAATATGATGAGAGCAACGGCTATCCAGCCTGCGCCTGCCGTAACGTTATCCTGCCAGGTTGTCAGGAATGCGGTTGACAGATAAGCGCCGCCGAGTCCGCAAAGGAAACCGCCGAGCAGAATATTTATATACTTATGGAGCGTAACATTTATTCCCGAAGCGTCGGCCGCACCGGGATTTTCGCCAATCGCCCTTACATAAAGTCCGAGCTTTGTCTTGTTGAGGTAGAAATACGCAAGCACGGCTATGACAAGTCCGAGCCATACATATATATCCTGCGAGAAAACAGCCTCGCCGAGTATCGGAATATTGCTGAGAACAGGTATTTCTACAGGGCGGAATGCCGAGCTTACCGACTGGGGTATCTGTTCGCTTGATACCCAGCCGCCTATAAGACCGGAAACGCCCGTGCCGAATATGGTCAGCACAAGACCGGTAACGACCTGGTTTCCTCTGAGCGTGACGGTTATAAAGGCATATATAAGCGCACCTGCCGCACCCGCAGCACCTGCCGCCAGCATGGCGAGCAGAGGATTTCCCGTAGTGCACGCAACTGTGAAACCGAGTGACGCACCCATAAGCATCATACCCTCGACACCGAGGTTCATATGACCTACCTTTTCACAAAGTATACCGCCGACAATGGCAAACAGTATCGGAGTACCTGTCTGAATGGCGGTCTGTAAAAACAGACCTATCTGATGAAGAATCTCCATTATTCAGCCTCCTTTACTGCGGTATGCTTGCGAAACGATATTTTATAGTTTATAAAGAACTCGCACGCAAGAACGAAGAATATGATAACGCCCTGCATTATTTCCGTAATGGACGAGGGTATCTTCATTACCTGAAGCGAGCTTCCGCTCTGGAGAAGTATCGAGAACATAAACGACGCAACCACGATAACAGGCGGCTTCAGCTTTGCAAGCCAGGCGGTGATTACCGCCGTAAAGCCAAGACCTGCCGACATCGAATCGGTTATCGACTTCTCAACGGCACTCGACTGCATAAAGCCTGCCATTCCGCAAAGACCGCCGGAGATAAGAACTGCAATCACCAGTATTTTAACCGTATTCATACCGGCATATTTTGCGGTGGTTTCGCTTTCGCCGATAACGTCAATCTGATAGCCGAGCTTTGTGTAGCGGAGCAGTATCGTCATAATAATTACGAGTACCAGCATTATTATCCAGCCTGCGTGAATGCCGAATACATCGGGCAGTACCGCATTTTCCGAGAAGTTAGGCACCTTTGCCGCACCGAGTGCCGCAGGGTCTTTCCACGGGCCGTATTGCAGATAACTTATAAAGGCTATCGCTATATAGTTCATCATCAGCGTTACAAGCGTTTCGCTCGCACCGAACTTAGCTTTGATAACCGCAGGGATAAGCGCCCATAAGCCGCCGCAGATGAAGCCTGCAACGCACATAAGCGGTAAAAGGAGTATAGGCGGCAGATCGGGACACATAAAAGCCATTGATGCCGCACCGAATGCACCCATATAGAACTGACCCTCAGCGCCGATATTCCAGAACTTCATTCTGAACGCTATAGCTATACCGAGCGAAAGAGTGGTAAGCATTATCGTTTTGTTCATAACGTCCTTGAAACGCTTGAACGGGGTCTGTATTATTTTGCCGAAAACCTTGAAAGGATCATAGCCCATTATGGCAAGAACAATGCCGATAAATATCAGCGACAGCACGATAGCGCCTATTCTTATAAGAACGTCAACGAGCTTTGATGTGCCTTTCTGCCGCTTTGAAATCTGTATCATGCTCATACGGCTTTCTCCTCTCCCTTGTTGATATGGTCGCCCACCATCATAAGACCTATGTCTTCCTTAGTGACGGTAGTGGGGTCTACTATGTCGATTATCTCACCGTCGTGTATTACCATAAGTCTGTCGGAAATGCTTTTCAGCACGTCAAGATCCTCGCCTATGAACAGCACGGCAACGCCTTTTTTCTTCTGCTCGTTGAGCATATGATATATATTGTATGACGCACCTATATCAAGACCTCTTACGGGATAAGCGGTTATAAGCACCTTGGGCGAGAGCCATATTTCTCTGCCGAGAAGCACCTTCTGTATATTACCGCCGGACAGCTTCTTTACCGTGTAGTTTACAGACGGGGTGTAAATATCAAAATCGTGTACGATCTGCTCTGCGAGCTTCTTTGCAAACTTGCTGTCTATGAACGGGCCGGGATTATGGTTATAGGACTTTAAGATAACGTTGTTCGTTATGCTCATTCCTGCCACAAGACCCATACCGAGTCTGTCCTCGGGAACAAAGCTCATACTGATGCCCTTGCGGATTATCGCTCTGGGATCAAGTCCCTTTATGCTGTCGCCGTCAAACTCAATATCGCCGTCGGTCATTTTGTCAAGGCCTGCGATTATCTCGCAAAGCTCCTTCTGACCGCTTCCTGCTATGCCTGCAACACCGAGTATCTCACCGCCGTATACGTCAAAGTTCACGTTATCAAGCACGTTTACACCGTCTGTGTTTTTCTTCGTGAGATTTTTCACGGAAAGCATCGGCTTTGCGTTATAGTCACAGCACTGCGGACGCTCTATTTCAAGCGTTACCGCCTTGCCGACCATCATCTCGGTAAGCTGTTGAGGGGTGGTTTCGCTTGTCTTTACCGTACCGATACATTCGCCCTTACGCAAAACAGTAACACGGTCGGAAATATCCATAACCTCCGCCATCTTATGAGTGATAATGATTATCGTACAGCCCTGCTCCTTCATCTTTCTGAGAATAGAGAACAGTGCGGTTATCTCCTGCGGGGTAAGCACCGCTGTAGGCTCGTCAAGGATAAGAACGTTTGCGCCTTGGTAGAACGCCTTCATTATCTCTACAGCCTGTTTTTCGCTGACAGACATATTGTATATCTTCTTGTCGGGGGTAACGTTAAGGCCGTATTTCTCGTTCAGCTTGTTCACATGGTGAGCCATACGCTTTTTCGATGTGACAAAATGCTTTATATGACCCATTACCACGTTTTCTGCGGCGGTCATTACATCGACCAGCTTGAAGTGCTGATGTACCATACCGATGCCCGCCTTTATAGCGTCACCGGGTGAGCCGAAGTGCATCTTTTTACCGTCAATCGAGATAGTACCGCTGTCGGGCGTATATATGCCGCTGAGCATATTTACAAGGGTACTCTTGCCCGAACCGTTTTCGCCGAGCAGGGCAAGTATCTCGCCCTTGTATACGTCAACGGAAATATCCTTGTTTGCGTATACCGAGTCAAACGATTTGGTTATGTGTTCAAGTTTTATATAAGGGTCTGCCATATAACCTCCTTGAAAATAGCGATTTGTCTTTTTAAAACATCGCAGATATTCCGGTGCTTTAAAAAGACAAATCGGGCAGCCGCAATGGACTGCTCGTATTGTCTTTAATAGTCTTAAGATTCTGTGACCTGTCGATTATGCGGGGATAGTACCTGTTACGCCCTTAACAAACCAGTTCATGTTCCAGATTTCTTCATCTGTCATCTTAACGCCGTCGTCAACCTTCTTGTTGCCTTCCTGATCGTAAAGAGGACCTGTGAAGGGTTCGAGTGTGCCGTCAATGATAGCCTTCTGAGCCGCATCTACCTTTTCCTGTGTGCCTTCTGCGCAGAGGTCTGTCAGCTTGTCAAGGTATGTCATGTTAGCGGCAAGACCTTCCCAGTATGCACGGCTTGTCCATGTACCGTCCATAGCCTTCTTTACATCGTCTGTGTAGAATGTCTTCCAGTCGAAGCAAGCGGCTGTGAGGTAAGCCTTGGGAGCGGCGTCTGATGTGGGGAAGTTGTAGCCGATGCAGTATGCGCCCTTTTCTTCAGCGGCAACCTGAGGAGCTGTTGTATCCTGGTGCTGAGCGATTATGTCAACACCCTTGTTGAGAAGCTCAAGTGCTGCCTGCTTTTCAACAGTGGGGTCATACCATGTATCTGTGAATACTACTTCTACCTTAGCATCGGGGTTTACAGACTGTACACCGAGTGTGAATGCGTTGATACCACGAATAACCTCGGGGATACCCTTAGCGGCAACATAACCGATGTAGTTCTTCTTTGTCTTCATACCTGCAACGATACCTGCAAGGTAACGAGCCTGGTATACCTTACCGAAGTAGGTTGACATATTGTCTTCTCTCATATAGCCTGAGCAGTGAGCAAACTTTACATTGGGATGCTCCTTTGCCATCTGGTCTGTACCTTCCATAAAGCCGAATGAGTTTGTGTAGATAAGGTTGCAGCCTTCATCGATAAGTGTCTGGATAGCTTCCTTTGTGTCGGCAACGGTTTCGGGTACATCTTCAACGTAGAAGGTCTTTACGCCCATAGCCTCAACTGCAAGTCTGCCTGCATCGTGAGCCTGTGTGTAACCGCCGTCGTTGATCTTGCCGATGTAAACAAAGCCTGCTACAACATCGCTCTTGGCTGTGCTGTCGCCTGTGCTTTCCTTAGAGCTGTCGCCTGTGCTCTGTGCATCGGAAGTCTTGCTTTCGTCCGTACCGCTTGTTGCGGTATTGCCGGAGCAGCCTGTGAGTCCTGCTGTAAGTGCGCAGGTTGCCGCCAGTAAAATGGCGATAAGTTTCTTTTTCATGTTTTTCCTCCCTATTAAAACAGTAAAAGATATATTAACGGCATTTTGCCGCTAAATACGGTTATTTACGGCTCAGTGTCTGAAAATACAGCCGCCGTCAACGCTCATCGAGTCAACTATTGCGAGCGATTCTACTCTGATGCCTTTCGAGCGGACAAGATCTCCGCCCTTCTGGAAGCCCTTTTCTATAACGATACCTGCGCCTGCTATACTTGCGCCTGCGCCCTTTACTATGTCGATAAGGCCGAGTAAAGCACAGCCGTTTGCAAGGAAGTCGTCTATTATAAGCACGTTGTCATCGGGTGACAGGAACTTCTTGCTGACTATTACGTTATATGTACGCTTGTGCGTAAAGCTCTCGATAGAGGTCGAATAAACCTCGCCGTCTATGTTTACGCTCTGCGCCTTCTTCGCAAATACGACAGGACATCCGAAATACTGCGCCGTAACGCACGCAATGCCGATGCCCGACGCTTCTATAGTCAGTATCTTGTTTATGCTCTTGTCGGGGAACAGTCTGCGGAACTCCTTGCCGATCTCGTTGTAAAGCTCAATATCCATCTGATGATTGAGAAAGCTGTCAACCTTGAGTACGTTTCCCTCTTTTACTATACCGTCCTTGTTTATGCGTTCTTCCAGTAACTGCATTTTACATTTCCTCCGTTTATTTCAGTAATTCACGTCCCATAAGCACGCCCATTACAGACGCCATCATAAGTCCTCTTGTCCAGCCGCTTGAGTCGCCTAAGCAATGCAGTCCCTTTACGTTCGTGTTGAAATGCTCGTCCATCTTTATACGGTTGCTGTAGAATTTAAGCTCGGGTGAATATAAAAGCGTTTCACGGCTTGCGAAACCGGGAACGACCATATCCACAGCCTTTATGAAATTGATAATGTTAGTCATTGTACGGTAAGGCATAGCCGCCGTGATGTCGCCTGCAACCGCATCGGGCAGGGTGGGTCTTACGTTGGAGAAATTAAGCTCCTTAGGCCATGTACGCTTACCGTCGAGGATATCTCCGTAACGCTGTACAAGAATGTGACCGTTACCGAGCATATTGGTAAGCTCGCCGACCTTCTTCGCATATTCGATAGGCTGGTTGAACGGTACGCTGAAATTGTGCGAGCAAAGTATAGCAAGGTTTGTGTTGTTGCTCTTAAGCTCTTTATATGAGTGACCGTTTACAACAGCTAAATCGTTGTCGTAGTTCTCCTGACTCACAAATCCGCCGGGGTTCTGGCAGAATGTACGCACCTTGTTCTTAAACGGCAGAGGATAGCCGATGAGCTTTGACTCGTAAAGGACGGCATTTATCTCCTCCATTACCTCGTTTCTGACTTCCACTCTTACGCCGATGTCAACAGTACCCGGTGTATGCTCAACATTATGCGCCTCGCAGGTCTTTTCAAGCCAGTCTGCGCCCTTACGGCCTGTTGCGACTACTATCTCGTCGCCGTATACGGTTTCCTGTTCGCTGCCGTCACGGGCATTTGAAATGATAACACCCTTACATACGCCGTCTTCTATTATAATATCCTCGCAGTTCTTGCCGAACAGCACCTCAACGCCGCTTTCGATAAGATACTTTTCTATCTTGAAATAAAGCTCGTGCGCCATTTCCGTTCCTAAGTGGCGGATAGGACAGTCAACCAGCTTCAAGTTTGCGTTTATGGCTTTCTTTCTTATATCTCTTATCTTGTCGGGGTCGCTTACACCCTCAACGTGCTTATCTGCACCGAATTCAAGATATATCTTGTCTGTGTAGTCGATGGTTTCCTGTGCAAGCTCCTCACCGATAAGCTCGGGGAGCGTTCCGCCGACCTCGCACGACAGCGACAGCTTGCCGTCCGAGAATGCGCCTGCGCCCGAAAAGCCCGTTGTGATATGGCAGTAGGGCTTACAGTTCATACAGTGCTTTGTTTTTGCCTTAGGACAACTCCTTTTCTCTACCGAAGCGCCCTTTTCGATTATCAGAATTTTTTTGTCTGAGCCGTTTCTGACCATTTCAATTGCGGTAAAAATGCCCGCAGGTCCCGCTCCTACAATTACTACATCGTATTTCAATTACTTTTCTCGCCTTTCCGCTTAGCAACAATAAGGCGTTTTACCGCTCCTTTGCAGAAAAACGCCGAATTTACATTAATATAATTATTTTGACACAATTCGAGCCTAAAGTCAATATCAAACCGACACAAAAATGAACTTTTGTGAATAATTTTTGTATCGCTTCCGGTAAAGCGAAGAATATAGTACAATTTACAGCTAATTTAGCACAATACAGTAAAATAATACAAGATGGGCTTGACAAAAAAAACATAATATGCTATTATAAAGGTAATAGCAAATGCAATGCTTTACCAATGCCTGCAAATTGAAAGGAGTCCATTTTATGACCAAGATCGGAAAACGTATCATTATCATCGCAATACCTGTGGCAGTATCAGCCGTTTTGCTGTTATCATCTGTCTTTTCTGCGGCAAAATTCAACACCTTCAACTGTTTTTCTTCGTTCCCTGCATTTTTCGGAATTATAAGCGGCTCGGAGAATGTGACAGAGATAGACGGCGGAAAAATTATAATGTGTCCGCCTGCGGATTCTGTTGAAAAGCTGGCAGATTATCTGAAAGATAAAGGCATTGAGCGTGACCCCGAAAATGATATGGGCGGCAGAATCGGCTTTATCGAAAACGGTGAAAAAATTCAGTTTGCATCCCGTATAAACGGTTATTACGGGCTATTCACAAGGGTGTAAGGCGATAATAAAATTTGACAGCTGAACTGTGTCTGTTTCAGGCACAGTTTTTATTTTTTGCAAAAAAACTCTTGACAATAGTCCGAAATCGGATTATAATATCTCTCAGTCCGATTTCGGACTTAACCATTTGCCGACAAGGAGAATCAGCTTGGATAATAAAAACAACAGAAAAAAACTGTATGAATATAATAATGTACTGAAATCAATAGATGATTGCTACAGGAATATAGCAAAGCGCTACGGTTTTTCGGAAGCGGCTTTCTGGACACTGTACACACTGCGTATGGAGCCGGGCAACATAACGCAGAGCGATGTCTGTACCGTGCTGTATCAGCCCAAGCAGACGGTAAACTCCGCACTGAAAAAGCTCGAAAGCGAGGGCTATATAACGCTTACTCCGGCAGGTGCGCACACAAAGAATATCAGCCTTACAAAAAGCGGAACAAAGCTGTGCGAACAGACGGTAGATAAGGTGATAGAGGCGGAATGCGCCGCACTCGGCAATATGACAGATGATGAAAGCGAGAATATGACTGCGCTTATGAAGCTGTACAGCGTACTCCTTAAAAGTCAGACGGCAAAAATATAAAGATACAAAAGGAGAACAAAGGGAAAATGAGCAAGATAAAACTTTCGGATCACTTTACAGCAGGACGGCTTTTCAGGTTTGTACTGCCGTCGGTGGCTATGATGGTGTTTATATCCATATACGGTGTTGTTGACGGCTTTTTCGTATCTAATTTTGCCGGCAAGACCTCTTTCGCATCTATCAATCTTATAATGCCGTTTGTAATGATACTCGGCGGTGTGGGCTTTATGGTCGGCACGGGCGGAACGGCGCTTGTTTCGCAGAAGCTCGGTGAGGGTGACGAAAAGACGGCAAAACGCTATTTCACAATGATGATAATGCTGACGGTGATACTCGGTGCGGTACTCACAACATTCGGCCTTATCTTTACCGAAAAAGTTGCGGTGTTCTTCGGCGCAACTCCTGAAATGCTGGGCGACTGTGTGCTTTACGGCAGAATAGTAATATCCTTTACAACGGCTTTTATGCTCCAGAACGTATTCCAGAGCTTTTTTATTGCCGCCGAGAAGCCGAAGCTCGGACTTATTTCAACTATTATGGCAGGCTGTACGAATATCATACTTGACGCTGTATTTGTTGGTCTTATGGACTTTGGCGTTGCAGGTGCGGCATTTGCTACGGGCATCAGCGAATGTGTCGGCGGAATATTCCCTCTTATCTACTTTCTCCGTCCGAACTCAAGCATACTGCGTCTTACTAAGACAAGGCTTGAGATAAGACCGCTCCTGCGTGCCTGTGCGAACGGTTCATCGGAGCTTATGTCGAGCATTTCCTCATCGGTCGTAAGTATAATCTACAACTTCCAGCTTATGAAATACATAGGCGAAAACGGCGTTTCGACCTTTGGCGTAATGATGTATGTGCAGTTTATTTTCATAGCGATATTTGTCGGATATGCTATCGGATGCGCACCCGTGATAGGCTTCAACTACGGAGCGCAGAACCGTTATGAACTGAACAATATGCTTAAAAAGAGCCTTTGCTTTGCGGCGATAGCGGGAGTTACGCTTGTCGCATTGTCGGCAGTGCTTGCAAGCCCTCTCGCAAAGATATTTGTCGGCTATGACGCAGAGCTTTACGAGCAGACACGTCACGCTTTCAGAATATTCTCGCTGTGCTTTTTACTTGCAGGCTTCAATATATTCACCTCATCGTTCTTCACCGCACTCGGAAACGGTGCTATCTCTGCGGCTGTGTCATTTATGAGAACGCTTATATTCCAGGTTTCAAGCATACTTATACTGCCCCTTATTTTCGGTGTTGACGGTATATGGATGGCGAATGTTGTGGCGGAATTTTTCGCTTTCCTGCTGTCGCTGATGTTCCTTATCGTAAAGAGGAAGAAGTACGGATACTGGCAGAAGAATGTTGCTTTGCCGGTTGAACCTGAATCGGAAATGACAAACAAAAACGCAGATTAAGCGGTTATATAAAGCAATATAGAGCGGCGGCTCGGTAGTGTTACCGGGCCGCCGATGTTATTAAGGTCATTTTCTGAAAACAAACAAATATTCATGAGCAATCAGCAGAAAATTGTACTTTACACTGTTGGTTTTCCAATATCCTGTTGCTCTACAGTTATGCTGTTCCTTGATAATGAGCTCTTTAAGCGTAAATCCGGCATCCTGAAATATCTTCATTACATCAAAGCTCATCGGTATCATACATCCCTTCTGACGGGTATCGCCCATGAGAATAGCACAAAACTTCCCTTTTTTTAAAACTCGGTAACTTTCTTCAGCAACAGGCTTCATCTGTTCAAGGAATTCTTTGACTTTAAGCTGAGATAAGTCGCCATCAATGCCATCGCTGTACTTGATTATGTCAGCGTATGGCGGGTGTGTGCAGATAAGGTCTATGCTATCATCGGGTATACTATCAAGATGTCGAGCGTCTCCCTTATTGATATACACCTTTCCTTTGGCAGGTTCATAGTCAAAAGCCGTCTTTTCACAGCAGCGTTCAAGAGCAACATCGTTTATATCAATTCCGATAATACCACGGTTAAGTAGCTTTGCTCCAACAAGCGTTGTGCCGACTCCGGCAAACTGGTCGAGGACTAAATCACCTTCTTGCGAATATCGAAGAATGATATTTCTTGGTATATACGGCGACCAGTTTCCTCGCCATTTTGCATCGTGAGTAGCCCAGTCGCCTCGCTTTGGGAATGACCAGTGGGTGGTCATACTGACAATTTTCTATAATGTCCCCTTGTTGTGAACTCAATAAACCCTTTATCTCTTAATTGCTGTAACTGCTGACGTATTTTAGCTTCAACATTATGATTATCAATGTGCTTTTCTTGAAGTTGTTCAACGAAAGCATAAACATCTTGTAAAGAAAACTCTGTATCGGGAATTGCATTGACGCAATTTAACACATCTAAAAGCCAACCACGACTTTCAAGGTTATTGGTCTGTAGACTTTTGATATGAGCGTAGTTTTCTACAATTTTTGAAACATCAGATACTATCTGATTATCTATAAGCCTTAATTTGCCTTGAGTGGGTATATCTCCAAAAACAATATTGCAGCCAATCCATCCGGCTCTTTTGGCTGTCGGAGCAAGCGGTTTGCGCTTTTCTATTATACTGTCAACAAAAAAGAATTTTGGAACAAGCAATAAATCTTTTACCTGATAATCGGCAGTATAACTCATTATAAATAAATCCGGATTACTCGAACTGTTAATTCGTTCTATCATAGTGGAATATGCTCCGTCAGAAATTTTTGAACTAATGTTGCCCTTTTTGCTTTTTAATTCAAAAATTTCTCCGCAGTTATCACATTGTAAATCGGCGACAGGCATATTATTGGACAAATTACAAATATGTGGATTTCCACATATTGGGCAAAACACATTTTTTCCAACCCAGTTTTCACTCATAACTCGTATCTTTTGTGAATTACTGTGATAATTCTCGGCAAGAGATAAATCAAAATGATAGTCCATCAAAATTCTTCCCAACCTATCATTTCATTACTTCCATTATGTACTTGAATTTTTTTGCCTATCAATTCACCCGGTTCAAGTACTAATTTACCTGAACAATACTCCTCTATTGCTGTTGCTTTTGCTTGTTCTGCACTGTCAGACACAATTTCGACAGTTTGTGATACAGTTTCTTCTATTGTCACAAAGTATTTGCCCAATGCTCTTTCACCTTCCAATACAATCACCTGTAACCTTACTTCCTCCCATTCAGCCCGAACTTCCTTGTATACGCATCAAAGTCAACATAGCAGTGATCCATATCAACATCGCCGTCGATTCCGCTGATACTGCCCTCCCACGAATACTGCCACATAAAATATGTTCCGCTGTATGCAGGCTTGTCGGTGTCAACGTGAGCCACCCACACGGGATACTTTGAAAGCGCCGTCATATCAAGGTAGCTGTTGAAAAACGAAGCGTAGGAATATACGACAGGCAGATAGCCTGCGTTTGCTATCTCCTCGCAGAACGCTTCCGTCATTGCGGTGAGGGTCTGCTTTGAATAGCCGTTCTTTACATACCACTGATCCTCTATATCAAATACTACGGGGTAGCTTATCTCATAGCCGGAAATAAGGCTGAGTACAAATTTAGCCTCATCTCTCGCTTCTTCGACCGTTTCGGCATAGCAGTAGTGATACACTCCGGCAGGAATGCCGTTTTGCATAGCGCCTTTCATGTTTTCGTGGAAATATGTATCGCTTGTCATAGGGTAATCGTCGCTTATTCTGCCACGGCTTGAATGTATCATAGCAAAGTCAATGCCCGAACTTTTAACCTTTGACCAGTCTATCGTGTCGCCCTGCGCCCACGAAACGTCAATTCCCGTCAGTGCGTCTGTTGTATACAGCGATATAGTCTCGACAGACATTGCCGAGTTGTCATAAGCTCTGCGGTTGTCGGTGACGCTGCCGTTTTTGCTGTTCGTGAACATACCCTTCAGCGTATATGAACAATCGTTTCCGAGCGTCACAGTGCCTGTGTTTATGACCTGCGCATTGTTTCTTATCTCCAGCTTTCCGCCGATATAGCTTTTTGCATTGAAGCGTGCAGTGCCTGTTACACCTATCTCGCCGTAAGAGGTAAAGTCCGAATTCACATCAAGAGTGCCTGCGAATGCCGTCTGTGCCGTATCGGAAAGCAGCGTAACGCCCGACAGCGAAACCGCAGATCGTCCGCTCGCAGACATCGTACCGTCAATATCCAGAGCAGAACCGCCATAGGTATTGAGCGTGCCGTTTATTATAAGCGATGCGCCGTTATCCGCAACAAGTCTGCCCTTTATATCAAGGGTAATACCGTATGGTACTGTAACGGATGTTCCGCTGAGCAGTACCATCACAGTACCTGCCGGTACAGTAAGGCTTTTGCCGAGTGTTATATTGCTTTTTATGTAATAGGTTCTGTCCGCCGCAAGCACGGAGGTGCCGTCCCAGGTGTACGGGTCAGCCGCCGCCGCAACCGGAAGCGACACGGAACATAATATGAACAGTGCCGACAGAAAACCGGCGATTATCCGTTTTCTTAATTTCATTTGCTTTTCCTTTCGGATTATCTCAGCTGTTTTGTTTACCGGATACTTATCCAAGATAATTATGTCATATTCCGTACCGTTTGTCAATATTCACGGCGGTGCGACAATTCCCGACGTTACATTTTCGTCATTCCGACAGTATTCCCCGTCCTTATTTGTACACAGTTACAATATATTAAGCACGATGCATTATTGACAGTACCGTAAAAAAGGGTTATAATCTCTATATCTATTGGCTTTGCCCGAACAAAATAAAACAATGTTGTACGGTAGAATATATGAACAAATATGTAAGAAATATGACGCAGGGAAGTGAGCTTAAGCACATACTTATGTTCACTCTGCCCTTGCTTGCGGGAAATCTGTTCCAGCAGTTTTATAATATAGTCGATTCGGTAATAGTAGGACGTTATCTCGGTCACGAGGCACTGGCGGCGGTCGGTGCGACAGGCTCGATAACGTTCCTGTTTTACACGCTGTGCAACGGCCTTTCGGCAGGTGCGGGAATACTGATAGCGCAGAGCTTCGGTGCGGGGCGGCACGACGATGTAAAGCGTTTTATCGCAAACTCGGCTTATGCGCTCGGCTTTGTAGGGCTGGGGCTGACGATTATTTCGGTAGCCTTTGCGCATCTTCTTTTGCAGATGCTCGACACTCCGCAGAACATACTCGCAAACGCTACGGACTATATGCGTACAGCCTGTGCCGGAACGATTGCGGTAGCAGGCTACAACTGGATAAACTCGGTGCTTCGTGCGCTCGGGGATTCAAAAACTCCGCTGTATTTTCTTATTGTCGCAAGTATACTGAATGTCGGACTTGACCTGCTTTTTGTAATGGTATTCGGTATGGGGGTAGTCGGTGCGGCGCTCGCTACAGTTATCGCACAGGGAGTTTCCGCTGTCGGAAGTATTTTGTTTGCGGTAAAGAAAAACGAATATTTCCGGCTGAAAAGAGAGCATCTCAGGCTTCGCAGGGAGCAGTTTGTACGTTGTATGAAAACGGGTACTCCCATAGCTTTGCAGAATGCGCTTGTTTCCGTATCGATGATTTCCCTTCAGAAGACCGCAAACTCATTCGGAGATATAGTAGTTGCCGCATACACTGCGACAATGCGTGTAGAACAGCTTATACAACAGCCTTTCAATTCGCTTGGCACGGCACTTTCGACCTTTGCCGGTCAGAATGTCGGAGCGGCAAAGCCGGACAGGGTGGTAAAAGGCTATCACCGTTCAATGCTTATATCAACCGCTTTCGGTTTGCTGATGCTCGGTGTGTTCGCATTTACGTGCAGATATATAGTCGGCTTCTTCGTTACCGAAGAACAGGTTATAGATATAGGTGCAAAGGCGCTTTTGCTGTCTGCCTGCTTCTATGTTCCGCTGGGCTTTATCCACACGACAAGAGGACTTTTAAACGGTGCGGGCGATGTAGGATTTGCATTTCTGAACGGACTTGCCGAGGTAGTAGGCAGAATAGGCTTTGCGGCAATACTTGTTAATATACCCGGAGTGGGAATGTGGGCGGTATGGACAACGACCTGTCTTACCTGGGTGCTGACAGCGGTAATGTGTCTTATCAGATATAAGGGCGGCAAATGGCGGAAAAAATGTCTTGTTGATATTGAGTCCGCAGAAACGGAGGTAATTCATGCTGAACAATAAAACGCAAGCCGAAAAAAGTGAAACGTTTCTGCTGGCGCACGCATTGTTATTGCTTGTGCTGTCACTGCTTGTCGGGGTGCAGGGCGTATTCGAGATAATTGATTATATGCCGCACATTATATCGGCAGGCTGTGTAAACTGCGGAGCATATGTGGCATCTATACCGTCTACTCTTATAATGTATCTGTGGTTTTCTGTTTCTGTAGCGGTCTTTTATTACAGGGAAAACAAGTATTATTTTAATGTTATCTTTAGATTTGGTAAAGAAACATAGGATATGGATGAATTGGAGTACCCTCCCGCTACGATGTCTTATTTTTGTGATTTAATACGAAAAGATGCTGAACGGTTGTCCAATCTATTTGAAGCAGAAAATTGCGAAAAACCGATCGTGTATAAAATGAAATTCCGATGCAAGGATAGTAAATTTAAATTTGAGTTAAAATATGAGAAGGATTTGCCAAGTGATTTTCAGCCCGAACAAGTGTTCATTGAATGGAAACAGAAAATAAAGAATAAAAGCATACTTCTATTGTAAAAGGAGCAACTACTGGATATTTTCTAAAACAAACGTAAAGAAGGAGATTGCAATGAATCTGTTCAAAAAACTGTCCCCTAAACCTCAAAATGAAGCTGTTCCCAAGAGCATTATAACAAATTATAGCTACGGGGAAATACCTGTCGAAGTCGAATACAATATAGACGCAAGCATGGAACGTTTACCTTATGATTTTGAAACGCTGAAAAAAGAAGGAATAGATAATATAATTAAAGAGCGTTTTATCCCATGGTTGAAAACCGATGAGTTCCGGGATAGAGATGGTGAGTTGATATTTAAGGGCTTAAAACTATATAGTATAGTCTATTGCTATGCTATGATTGATGCTCGCTATTCTCACTCTAATCAGCAAGAAATGGCTGGACAGTTTGATTTTTTCTTCGAGAGTGGAAACGAATACACATCTGATATGATGGAATCGGTAGCCATGCAAATTTATGTCCTTCATGGTCATATAGTTAAAGTAGATGGGTATGAGGTATAATATTCAAAATGACGATAAGTGAAAACGGTAAATAAGACTGTGAAAAATAGGCGGTGAAAAGTATATGAACTACGAGAAACTGATTTCTGATGTTAACCTTGCATTTGCAGGAAACCAATTTGAAGTGTCATTAAAAAAGGCGCAGGAAGCAATCAATAAAGATGACTCAAAAGCGGAAGGGTATGTGTGCGCCGGCAAAGCTGCGCTTTCACTGGGAAGTGCTGAAATGGCGGAACACTATTTTAAAACTGCTACTGAGAAAGATAAGAACAACGGAAACATTTTCTTTCTTCTTGGATATGCCCAGGCAATGAGTGGCCATTCTTCAAAAACCGTACAAAGCTTAACAAGAGCACTTGAAAGTAACTGTGATACTTCAGTTAAAGGTCAAATATATAAAATGATATCCATGATTAATACAGAACAAGGCGATTATGGCAATGCGTTGACCAACTTGTCACAAGCCGAGGATTATATTGGTCTTGACTATGAAATATTACAGCAGAGAGCTGTCTGCCTGCTTCTATGTTCCGCTGGGCTTTATCCACACGACAAGAGGACTTTTAAACGGTGCGGGCGATGTAGGATTTGCATTTCTGAACGGACTTGCCGAGGTAGTAGGCAGAATAGGCTTTGCGGCAATACTTGTTAATATACCCGGAGTGGGAATGTGGGCGGTATGGACAACGACCTGTCTTACCTGGGTGCTGACAGCGGTAATGTGTCTTATCAGATATAAGGGCGGCAAATGGCGGAAAAAATGTCTTGTTGATATTGAGTCCGCAGAAACGGAGGTAATTCATGCTGAACAATAAAACGCAAGCCGAAAAAAGTGAAACGTTTCTGCTGGCGCACGCATTGTTATTGCTTGTGCTGTCACTGCTTGTCGGGGTGCAGGGCGTATTCGAGATAATTGATTATATGCCGCACATTATATCGGCAGGCTGTGTAAACTGCGGAGCATATGTGGCATCTATACCGTCTACTCTTATAATGTATCTGTGGTTTTCTGTTTCTGTAGCGGTCTTTTATTACAGGGAAAGCAGAAAAATGTTCGCCCTTATCCCCTATATGTGCATTATAGGCATAGCACCGAGCCTTGTGTATGACTTGTCGTTCATATCGGAAAACGGCTTCGTTTCCGGTGGGGAATATAATGTAACGCTGTATCTTGTTATGGATATATTTCTTCTTCTGGACTCGATAGTTATGATACAGCTTGTACGAGGAACAATGAGCAGAAAAGTCGCTATGATATGTCCTGCGATATATCTTATTACGGGGCTTATATACTTTTCGAGCGTTTTCGTTTTTTACGGCTCGGTCGAAAGAACTAATTTTATGGGATATTATTTCTGCAACAGCGTGACGAATATCGTATTTTCGCTGTCGCTGTTCCGCTTTGTGGATGTGTTGTATCCAGCAAGAAAAAAAGGAGCAGAAGATGGAGAATAAGTACATAGCGCTTACATTTGACGACGGACCGAACACCGTCACAACGCCGCAGGTGCTTGAAATGCTGAAAAAGCATAACGTTACGGGCAGCTTTTTCCTTGTAGGCGATAACATAAACGAGGAAAGCGCAAGGATAGCCCGTGAATGCTTTGAATACGGCTGTGAGATATGCAACCACAGCAGAACGCACAGTGCGATGCCTCAGCAGACAAGCGAAGAAATAAAGGCTGAAATTGAATACACAAACGATAAGATAAAGCAGATAACAGGCGGTGTCGCCCCGAAATTTTTCCGTCCGCCGTATATTGCGCTTTGCGACAGTATGTATGACGATATACCGCTGACATTTATCTGCGGAAACGGTGCGGAGGACTGGCTTGACGAAATATCCGCAGAAGAACGCAGTAAGCATATAATCGATCAGGCGCAAAACGGTATGATAATACTTCTGCACGATATGGAGGGCAATTTCCGCACAGTACAGGCGCTCGATACGATAATCCCGGAGCTTAAAAGGCAGGGATACACGTTTGTGACGGTAAGCGATCTTTTCGCAAAGTGTAAGATAACGCCCCGAAAAAGAGTTATATATTCAAATGTGCTGACAGACTGAAAAAATTTAAGTCAAACTACTTGACAACCGCATTTTAATATGATATAATAATCACGCTGTTCTAAAGACAGCAGGTCGGTTTACCGCTAACGAGCATATGCTCACCTGCCGAGGAATGGGAAGAATACTGAATTTTCTGCCCTTTTCTGTCTTACAGAGGAGGGCATTTTTATTAAATGTTTTTCCTTTTTACGAACAGTAAATCACGAAAGGAGAAAACAATATGCCTAGTGAGAAAGTTTTACAGGTAAAGCAGAATTACGTTGCTGAACTCGCTGAAAAGCTCAAGAAGTCCGCTTGCGGTGTGCTCGTTGATTACAGCGGTATCACAGTTGCCGATGACACAGTTCTGAGAAAGGAACTTCGTGAGGCAGGTGTTGACTACTTTGTAGTTAAGAACACTCTTTTAAAGCGTGCAGCTGAGATGGCAGGCGTTGAGGGTATTGAGGATGTTCTCGAAGGAACAACAGCTCTCGCACTCGCAGAGGAAGACATCGTAACTGCTCCTAAGATCCTGTACAAGCAGGAAGAAGCAAGCAACGGATCATTCTCAATCAAGAAGGGATTCGTTGACGGTAAGGGCATCAGCAAGGACGAAGTTGTTGCATACGCAAAGCTTCCTACAAAGGAAACGCTGCTTGCACAGCTGGTATTTATGCTTCAGTCCCCTATCCAGAAGCTCGCTATCGCAGTAAGCGAAATCGAGAAGAAGCAGTCCGAATCAGCAGAATAATTTCTGTACGGACGAAATCGGCGGCATAAACCTGCCGTAACACAAACAATGAAAACATATTAACGGAGGATAATTAAAATGGCTTCAGAGAAAATTTTAGCTATGATTGAAGAAGTAAAGGGCTTATCAGTATTAGAGCTCAACGAGCTCGTTAAGGCTCTCGAAGAAGAATTCGGTGTATCTGCAGCAGCAGTTGCAGTAGCAGGCCCCGCAGCAGGCGGCGCAGCAGCAGCTGAAGAAAAGACAGAATTTGACGTAGTTCTCGCATCATTCGGTGATGCTAAGATGGCTGTTATCAAGGCAGTTAAGGACGTTTGCGGTCTTGGCCTTAAGGAAGCTAAGGAGCTTGTTGAATCTGCTCCTAAGGCTATCAAGGAAGGCGCTTCTAAGGCTGAAGCTGAGGAAATCAAGGCTAAGCTCGAAGAAGCTGGCGCTAAGATCGAACTCAAGTAAGTTCTGCGCTGAATACGCTTTTTCAAAGGACGGGTTCTGCCCGTCCTTTTCTATATGCAAAAATATAAAGAAATACCCTTGCAAACTCCAAAACGTTTCGCAAGGGTATTTCAGCTTAATTAAAACTATATTGTTTGATGTGTTTCTGTTATATCTTTAGTATTTATCTATAATAACAAGTTACCGATAGTTCTGTTTGTCGGACAGCACTTCTCGGGTTCGCTATTCGAATCAATGCACCTGTCAATAT
>ENA-OPBO01000404-OPBO01000404.1-human-gut-metagenome-genome-assembly--contig:-NODE-404-length-37661-cov-4.080227_pt1 | contig 37661 bp, 32 predicted proteins | sample MGYA00241071_ERZ501458 | MGnify/ENA primary metagenome ERZ501458 (study PRJEB25962, sample SAMEA2042509) | human gut metagenome | biome: human gut; feature: human-associated habitat; material: faeces... | reverse complement strand
ACTAAAAAGAAATAAAGTCAATGCAATTAATTTTGAAATAAAAAAAGAAACTTTTGAATTTATCAATTCATTAAAATTTAAACTTACAAAATCACAAAATAAAGTTTTAGATGATATTTTTAGAGATATGTCAAGTGATAAACAGATGAATAGATTAATTCAAGGAGATGTTGGTTGTGGGAAGACAATAGTATCATTCATTGCTATGTTTAATGTTGTAAAAAATGGATTCCAATCGGTTTTAATGGCTCCAACTGAAATTTTAGCAAGGCAACATTTTGAAAACGCTAAGGAACTTTTTGAAAAATATAATATAAAAGTTGAATTACTTGTCGGAAGTTTGAAAGAAAGTGAAAAAAAGAAAATTTATGAAAAAGTTGAATCTGGAGAAGTTGATATTATAATTGGAACTCACGCAGTATTTCAAGAAAAAGTTATTTACAATAATTTAGGACTTGTAATTACAGATGAGCAACATAGATTTGGAGTTAAACAAAGACTTTTACTTTCTAAAAAATCTCAAAACCCTGATGTTTTAGTAATGAGTGCAACGCCTATTCCAAGAACTGTTGGACTTGTTATGTTTTGTGATTTGGATATCTCGACAATAGATGAATTACCAAGTGGACGTGGAAAGATTAACACCTACTTTGTAAATGAAAGTTATGAACAAAGATATATTAATTTTATAAAAAAACATATCGAAGAAGGTCGTCAAGCATATATAGTTTGTCCGCTTGTTGATGAAAGTGATACAATGGAATTGCAGTCGGTTATAAATTTATATGAAAGACTGAAACAAAAATACTTTCAAAATATAGAAATTGAGTTTATTCATGGAAAAATGAAACCTGTGGATAAAGATGAGATTATGAAAAATTTTGAAATTGGAAAGATAAAAGTTTTGGTAGCCACAACTGTAATTGAGGTTGGTATAAATGTTCCAAATGCAAATATAATGGTAATTTATAATGCAGAAAGATTTGGACTTAGTCAATTACACCAACTTAGAGGAAGAATCGGACGTGGAAGTTATGAAAGTTTTTGTATCTTAGTTAGTAATAAGAGAAGTGAAAATTTGAAAAAACGAATGGAAATTATGTGTTCATCAACAGACGGATTTTATATTTCCGAGCAGGATTTTTTGCTTAGAGGTTATGGAGATATTCTCGGTTATAGGCAATCGGGTGAAGCCAGATTTAAAATTTTAAATATCCAAAAAGATTATGAACTTTTAAAACTAGCTATAAAGTATGTTGATGAAATTTTAAAAGATGACTTTGAATTTGAAAAGGAAGAAAATAAAATTTTAAGAGAAAATGTAAATGAATTTATCGAAAACTTAAATAACAATATTATTATGAATTAGACAAATATTTTATTTGTCTTTTTTTAACACTTTTTTATAATATTTATTATTGATTTCAGTTTTACTAGGTGATATAATAAAGAAAATTATATGTGGAGGTTAGATAATAATGAAAAAATTTTTTAAAATTTTAAGTTTTTGTTTGTGTACTTTGTTTATTTTTTCATCTTGTAAAAGTTCTTCTAATGTTGGAGTTGAAAAATTAAAAAATAAAGTGTTTTCAGCAAACGATAATGGAAGTATTGGATTTCCCATGGATAAAGTTAATATAAAGTATCCGGATTATTGTTGGAACAAATATTCCGGAGTTATAGTTGATAAAAATGGAAAGGTTTTTAAAAAACCAAGTAAAGATGAGGCTTTTTTTGAAGCTTTTAATCCAAAGATAGAAGTTAAAAATGGTAAAAAATATATAAATGCAGATAGTAAGTTTTATCCTAATGATAGATTTGAACTTAAAGATGAATTTACGATTTTAGATACTCTTTTAGGAATAGAATATGTTGATATTGTAAATAAATATGGAATAGAATACGATAACAATGAGTATTTAACTGAATACAAAGAAGCAAAACAATTAGCTAAAAATTATAAAGAAATAGTTAAAGACATAGAAGATAGTAAGAATGAATTTTCTTCAAAAATTAAAGCTGAAATAGAACGTGAAATGGAAATAGATAGAGATTAAAATATTTTATAAAAAGATTGGAATGATATTTCAATCTTTTTTTGTTGCATTTAAAAACTTGCTTTAAATATTGAAAAATTTTTGAAAAAATGGTAAACTCAAAGTAAAAATTTAAAGGAGATAAACTTTATGGATTTAGATTTTAAAAGAGTAGTTATTAAACTTAGTGGAGAGGCTTTGTCCGGTGGAATAGGACATGGACTTCACGATGAAACAATCGAAAAAATTTGTAAATCAGTAAAAGATGTATATGATTTAGGAATTCAAATTTGTATTGTAGTTGGTGGTGGTAATTTTTGGAGAGGTCGTTCAAGTGAAAATATAGAACGTTCAACTTCAGACCACATGGGTATGCTTGCAACAATAATAAATTCTCTAAGATTACAAGCTACATTGGAGAATTTAGGAATACCGACAAGAGTTCAAACAGCAATTAATGTTCACGAAGTTGCTGAGCCTTTTATAAAAAGAAAGGCGGAAAGACATCTTGAAAAAGGCAGAATAGTTATTTTTGGTGCTGGTACAGGTATGCCATATTTTTCAACAGATACAACTGCAGCTTTAAGAGCTGCTGAAATGAATGCAGATGTTATTTTACTTGGTAAAACAGGAACAGATGGTGTTTATGATTGTGATCCAAATAAATTTGACAATGCAAAGAAATTTGATGAACTAACATATATTGAAATTTTAAATAGAGGTTTAGGTATAATGGACGCTACTGCGACTTCTCTTTGTATGGATAATAATATTCCACTTGTTGTATTTGGAATTGATGACCCTGAAAACTTGGTTAGGGTTGCAAAGGGAGAAAAAGTAGGAACAATTGTAAGGGGGAAATAAATATGTATAAAGAAGTAATTAATGAATTAGAAAGAAAAATGTCAAAATCAATAGAGGCTTATGAAACAGAATTGACAACTGTTAGAGCTGGAAGAGCAAATCCTGCTATTTTAGATCAATTTACTGTTGATTATTATGGAACAGAAACACCGATTAAACAAGTTGCATCAATTTCAGTTCCTGAAGCTAGATGATTATTAATTTATCACATGAATACAATGTTTTAATAGTATGTTCCTAAAGTAATAAAAATAATGAGAAGGTTTATCCTGCCATGTGTAAAAATGTAATATCTGTTGGAAGTTGCAAGGATTGTGTTCAAGATATTCTTATTTATAATGGAAAGTTTTTATTTAAAGAGATTAATATGTTTGTTGATTGGATAGATATAAGAAAAATTATTGTAAAAGGAAATAGCTTTTATAATGATATAGCTTCTGGAATTATAATAAAGGAAAATTATATTTTTGATAACATGTTTGTTAAGAAAATTTTTAAGTATTCTAAAGTTTTAAATGATGTTAAATATTTTTATTGATGATAAGGGGTATTTTTTTGGTTAGAAAATTTTATAAAATTATTAATTTTAATTATTTTACTAATATAGTAATTTTTGCTGTTTGTATATTAACTTCTATTTGTCAACTTCTTGTTTATGTTTATACTAAAAAAATAGTTGATAAATTTATAGAATTAAATGGTATTTATTACTATGGTGTTAAAATATTTATGTGCTTATTGTTTGCTTTTTTGGTAATGAGCACCTTAAAAAATTTTTTGTTTTCAGTTATTGCTATAAAGCTGGAATATAAAATTTTGAGTAAATATATTTTAAATATAAAAAATTTAAAAGAAGAAGAATTAAATAATTCTATTGTAATTATGGATAGAATTTCAAAATTTACAGATTTTCTAGATAATAATTTAAACAGTCTTATTTATACACCTTTTTCGTTTATATTTACTTTTTTGGGAATTTTTTTGATTGATAGAATAACTGCTATGATAATTATACCAGTTGTTGTAACTACAGTGTTTATCGACTTTTTGTTAACAGATAAACTTATATATTCTTCACAAAAGTATTATAGAGAACATAGTGATTGTATAAATTTTCAAAAAGAGATGTTAGAAAAAATAGAAAATATAAAAATTAATTGTCTTGAAAATTATATCGATAGTTTACATAGAAAAAAACAAGAAAAATTATTGAAATCTAAAAATTATCTAACATTTAGAGAACAAATATCCTATATTCCTGCACTATTAAATGAATATTTACCAACTATTATATTAATTTTTATAGCAATTTTAAGAGTAAAATATTCTCCTATGAGCTATGGACAGTTTTTTGCACTACTTAGTATGGTTGTTGGGATATCATTACCTTTTACGAAATTTTTAAGAACAATCACTAATTTGAAATCAATAAGTGTTTTGTTGGATGATATTGTAAAAATAATAGATTCAAAAGATTGTCATATCGTTAAGAATAATTTTAAAAGTTCAAACTTTACTGATAATACAGTAATTAATGTTAAAAATTTGGATTTTAATTATGGAGATAAAATTATTTTTAGGGATGTAAACTTTAGTGTAAAGAATGGTGAAAAAATTTCTATAATTGGTGAAACTGGCTCAGGAAAGTCTACTCTGATAAAAATTATTTTAGGATTATATGACTTAAATGAAAAAACAAAAATAAATGTTTTTGGATTTGATGTTAATGAAGAAAAAAGAGAAATTTGGGAAAATATTGGATATGTTGATAATAATACATATTTGTTTGATGGGAATATAAATTATAATATTACCTTTAAAAAGGATTTAACTAATTCTGAATTTAAAATTTTAGAAAATATAGCTTTAATGCTTGGTATAAATTATTTACTAGATAAAGAAATAGATGTAAAGCAATTTGGAACTAATTTATCTGGAGGAGAAAAATTAAAAATTTGTATAGCCAGAGCATTATTTAGAAATCCAAGTCTTTTGATTTTAGATGAACCTACATCTGCACTTGATGATTACAGTGAGGATTTATTTTGTGATTTGTTAAAAAACTTTAATGTTACAACTATATTGGTTACACATAGAAAAAAACTTATGGATATGAGTGATAGAATACTTAAAATTTCAGATAATAAAGTTTTTGAAATAAATAAGGAGAGTGAAATTAATGTTTAAAAAAATTAATTTAGTAACAAAAAGTCTTAATTTGCTTTCTGGAATTTCATTTCTATTCAATTCATTTCAAAGTGTTTTTGCAGATTTTCTTTTTGGAATATTATATTTTTTAATTTTTGAGAAATTGTATTATACTAAAATACATTATCCTTTATTAATGTTATTAACATTTTTAGTTTTTTTATATTTTGTGTTTTTAATTCCTTTTTGGGGATATCATATGGAAAAAGGTGTTAATATATATACTAAAAATTTAACTAATTTAGTTTTTAAATCAATTCTTAATAGAGATAATGTTGTACATTCATCTGAAAACATTACTTTAATTCAACATGATGTAATAAATGATTCAAAGATATTAGGCTGGGATCTTGTAGTGTTTTTTCAAGCGATTTTATCAGGTATTATATCAACTATTGTTATTTTTAATGCTTCATACAAAATGTTACTATTCCTTTACATTTTAGGTTTAATTGCAATAATATTAAATTTATTTTTTATAAAAATTATAAAAAAATTATATTTGTGTATAAGAAAAAATACTGAGCTTAAAATAAAATATTTATCTGATTATGTTAATAATTTAATAATAATAAATATTTTTGGATTAAGTGAATCAGTAGAAAGTGATATTTTAAAAGTATTTGAGGAAGTTTATAAACAAAAAATAAAAATAAAATTTTACGAGACGATAACTTTTTTTATAGACAATATAGTATATAAAATTGGATTTAAATTAATAATAATTATATATGGAATGTATCTTGTTTCAATAGGAGATATAAATTTTGGATATTTATTGCTATGTTTTTCTATGGTTGAAGGGATAATTTTCTTTTTGAGTTATACAGGTGAATATATATCTATTATTCAAAAAATATTTATAAGTATTTCTAAAGTTAACACTTTTTTATATTCTAAAAAAAATTCTGAAATGTCGAAATTTGTTTTAAAGCCTGTATCTAGGATAGAATTTAAGGATGTATTTTTTAAATTTTTTGACAGTAAAGAGTATTTAATAAATGGATTAAATTTAGAATTTGACTTTTCAAATAACTATATAATTTGTGGTAAAAACGGTATTGGTAAAAGTACAATTTTTAAATTGATATTTGGTATTTTAAAACCTGATAAAGGGAGCATTAATTTTAATTATTGTAAATTAGAAAATAGTGGAAATCCTGTTTATGTATCTCAAGAGTCTTTGATTTTTTCAGGTACTGTAAGAGAAAATATATTACTTGATAAAAGAAATGTTAGTGATGACAAAATATATAAAGCTTTACAAACAGTTTGTTTAGATAATTGGGTTAATTCTTTGGATGATGGACTTGACTTTTATATTGATGAAAAAGTAAGTGTTTTATCTAAAGGAGAAAAGATGAGATTAACAATAGCTAGGGCGTTAATAACTAACCCCCAAATACTTTTTTTAGATGAACCTGATGCAAATTTAGATGTTGAAACAATAAAATTAATTATAAACAATATAAAAAAATTATATAAATGTAAATTTATGATTATTTCACATTTAACAAAGTATAATATTTATGATGAAGATTTTAAAATAATAAAGTTGTAGTAGGGAATATTTATGGTTAGTAAAAAATACATAAAAATTATATGGCAAGAGAGCTATACAGAAAAGAAGAAGTTATATGTGGAAACATATCAGAATATAAAGGATGGATAAAGTTATCAAAGTTTTGCTTAGAGTTAATACTTAGTGAGATTGACAATGTAAATACAAGAACAGAGTTAATCTTTGTTTTAGAAAAAAAGTTTAAATTAGGAATTTGGAATAAATTAATTGATGACTTGATTTATATAAATTATTTATTAGATACTGAAGTAGATTTTAAAATAGAAAAAATCACTTTAATATGAGGTGTGTTTGTGGATCGGGAATAAATTCCTTATATATTTCTCATGATGGGAAAATTTATCCATGTTCAACAATGTATAACTTGAAGAATTCATTTATGCAATTATCAGAGTTATTAAGTGACAACTGTAAGTCAAGATTATTTCTAGAACCTATAGTCGACCATATAGAAAGTTGTAAATATTGTGATATAAGATACTTTTGTTGTAATATTTGTCCTAGCGTAAATTTAAGCTTATATAAAAATGAAAAAATTGTTAAAATGATATGCGATAAAAATAAAAAAACATTAGAGAATATTATTTGGAACAAACCTTCTATCTAAAAATTTATTGTGTTTTTAAATAAAAAGATTATAAAAAAAATTAAGTAATAATAAAGATATATATATATTGTGCTGCACCTAAACATTTAATACAAGAAATAGGTGCAGTTTTTATAGTTAAAAAATAAGGTTCTCTGGAAACAATTCGATGTAAACTTTAGTTGAAATGAGAGTTTATTATTTAAAGAATAAGAATAGAATAAAAATTTAATAATATAAAATAATGATTTAAGGTAAATTTTTTAATTTATCAAAAAGTAGATTACAAAATTATAAGTTTTTTAGTAAATATATAAAGTTGTAAATACCAAAATACTTTAAATATTAAAAAAGATTGAAAAAGATTGAAAAAATAGTTAAAAAATGATACACTTATTGTATAAAATTAAAGGAGAAAGACTATCTTATGGATTTAGAATTTAAAAGAGTAGTTATTAAACTTAGTGGAGAGGCTTTGTCTGGTGGAATAGGACATGGACTTCACGATGAAACAATCGAAAAAATTTGTAAATCAGTAAAAGATGTATATGATTTAGGAATTCAAATTTGTATTGTAGTTGGTGGTGGTAATTTTTGGAGAGGTCGTTCAAGTGAAAATATAGAACGTTCAACTTCAGACCACATGGGTATGCTTGCAACAATAATAAATTCTCTAAGATTACAAGCTACATTGGAGAATTTAGGAATACCGACAAGAGTTCAAACAGCAATTAATGTTCACGAAGTTGCTGAGCCTTTTATAAAAAGAAAGGCGGAAAGACATCTTGAAAAAGGCAGAATAGTTATTTTTGGTGCTGGTACAGGTATGCCATATTTTTCAACAGATACAACTGCAGCTTTAAGAGCTGCTGAAATGAATGCAGATGTTATTTTACTTGGTAAAACAGGAACAGATGGTGTTTATGATTGTGATCCAAATAAATTTGACAATGCAAAGAAATTTGATGAACTAACATATATTGAAATTTTAAATAGAGGTTTAGGTATAATGGACGCTACTGCGACTTCTCTTTGTATGGATAATAATATTCCACTTGTTGTATTTGGAATTGATGACCCTGAAAACTTGGTTAGGGTTGCAAAGGGAGAAAAAGTAGGAACAATTGTAAGGGGGAAATAAATATGTATAAAGAAGTAATTAATGAATTAGAAAGAAAAATGTCAAAATCAATAGAGGCTTATGAAACAGAATTGACAACTGTTAGAGCTGGAAGAGCAAATCCTGCTATTTTAGATCAATTTACTGTTGATTATTATGGAACAGAAACACCAATTAAACAAGTTGCATCAATTTCAGTTCCTGAAGCTAGATTATTAGTAATTCAACCTTGGGATGCATCTTTAATAACTCCAATAGAAAAAGTTCTTTTAGCATCAAATTTAGGAATTACTCCTTCTAATGACGGAAAAGTTATAAGATTACCTTTCCCTGCATTAACTGAAGATAGAAGAAAAGAATTAGTTAAGGTTGTTAAGGGATATAGTGAAAATGCAAAAATTGCTATTAGAAATTTAAGACGTGATGGAATTGATAAATTAAAGAAAATGGAAAAAGATAAAGAAATCAGCGAAGACGAATTAAGACAAGCTGAAGAACAAGTTCAAAAAGTTACAGATAAGTTTACTAAAGAAGTAGATGATATTACAAAATCAAAAGAAAAAGAATTAATGGAAATTTAATGAAAGATATAGATTTTGAAAATATACCAAGACATATTGGTATAATTATGGATGGGAACGGACGTTGGGCAAAAAACAGATTTTTGCCCAGAATTGCCGGACATAAAGAAGGAATGAATAGAGTTGTAGATATAGTTGAAGAATGTTGTAAGATAGGGATAAAGACTTTAACTTTATATGCTTTTTCAACTGAAAATTGGAAAAGACCTGAAGAAGAAGTAAAGGGTCTTATGAATATTTTAGTTATCTATATAAACTCTCAGTTAAAAAGAATTTTAGAAAATAATATAATTTTTAGAGTAGTTGGAGATTACAGTAAATTACCAAGCTCTATTGTCAAATTGTTAGATGATAGCATAGAAAAATCAAAGGATAATACAGGAATGGTGTTAAATATTGCTCTTAATTATGGTGGAAGAGCCGAAATAATTTCTTCTATAAAGAAATTATACGAAGATATTTCTGATGGTAAATTTTCTGTTGATGATTTAAATGAAGAAACTTTTAAAAATTATTTATATACTAAAGAAAATTCTGATGTTGACTTAATTATAAGAACCGGAAATGAAAAAAGAATAAGTAATTTTTTGATTTATCAACTGGCTTATTCTGAATTTTATTTTACAGATATTTTATGGCCGGAGTTTTATGCTGAAGATTTGTATGATGCTATATATGATTTTCAAAATAGGAATAGAAGATTTGGGGGAATTTAATGAATAGTTTTATTAATAGAACTATAAGTGGTGCTTTGATGTTAATAATATCTTTTATTTGTATTTATCTTAAAGGGTATGCATTAGTTGGATACTCTATGGCTATTACTATTTTATGTTTAATTGAATTATTTAGGGCTTTTAAGTTAAACGATGTGTTTATGATTGGTTTTAGCTTAATATTTTCTATGGGAATGTTGTATTCTATAAGTATTTCAAATGAAAATTTAGTTTTAACTTTTTTTGCATCATATTTTCTTATTATTTCCATATATTACTTATTTTTTAATAAAATGAGTATTGAAAACTTAGGTAGATTATTATTTTCTTTTATCTATATTTCAGTACCTATGGGAGTTTTTTTGAAGTTAGGTTATACTAATCTTTTATGGATAGTATTTTTAATTTCTTGGGGAACTGATACATTCGCATATTTATTTGGAATGATTTTTGGCAAACGCAAATTATGTCCAAGTATAAGTCCTAAAAAAACTATTGAAGGTGCTTTAGGTGGAATTTTCGGTTCACTAATATTGTTAAATTTATTTAATTACTTTGTGTTAAAAAATAATATTGTTTTTGTAACTCTATCAGGAATAATTCTTTCAATAGTTGCACAAATCGGAGATTTATTTGCATCAAAAATAAAGCGAGAAATGGGTATAAAAGATTTTAGCAATATTATTAAAGGACATGGTGGATTTTTAGATAGATTCGACAGTATTGTTTTTGTAACTCCTTTAGTTTACATTGTGTTTTATATATTTGGAGGTAATATTTAATGATTATAAAGATAATAGTAGCACTGTTGGTGTTTATGGTCGTAGTTGTTGTTCATGAATTTGGTCATTTTATTTTTGCTAAAAGAGCAAAGATAAAGGTTAATGAGTTTGCAGTTGGAATGGGTCCTAAAATTTTTGGAAAACAAAAAGGTGATACTCTATATTCTCTTAGAGCTTTACCGCTTGGTGGTTTTTGTGCTATGGAGGGTGAAGATGAAGGAGAAGAAGATACAGAATTAGATTTTTCAGAAAGAGGGCATTTCAACGGAGCGACTCTTGGAGGGAGAATTTTAACTATTTTTGCAGGACCTTTATTTAATTTTATTTTAGCTTTTGTAATACTTTTTACTTTGTTTGCTATTAGAGGGCATCAAACAACTACAATAGAAAGTATTATGAATAATTCTGTAGCACAAAAATATGGAATACAAGCAGGAGATAAGATTTTAAGTATCGGCGAAAATAAAATAAATTCTTGGAAAGATATTCAAACAAGCTTATCAAAATTAGATAAAGAAGAAACTACGGTTAAAGTGCTTAGAAATAATGAAGAAAAAGAAATTTCTTTAAAGTTTGAGAATAAAAATGAAAAAGTTTTAGGAGTTAGTTCAAAACTTGAAAGAAATTTATTAGTTTCTGTAAAAGAAAGTTTTAATACATTCTTTTATTTTATAAATTCTATGTTTGATATTTTAAGACAATTATTTACAGGAAAAGTAGGAGTTGGACAGCTTTCAGGTCCTATTGGAGTTGTAGGAGCAATAAGTAGCGCTGCAAGTAATGGTTTGTATTCATTACTATACATTACAGCTTTTTTAAGTGTAAACTTAGGATTTATAAACTTATTACCTATACCTGCTTTAGATGGTGGTAGATTAGTTTTCTTATTTATAGAGCTAATTTTAGGCAGACCTATTTCAAGGTCAAAAGAAGGTCTTGTTCATACAATAGGTTTTATATTTTTAATGGGTCTTATATTATTCGTTTCTTTTAAGGATGTATTAAGACTTGGAGTTTTATTTGGAGCAAATTAATGGAAAGAAAAATAACAAAGAAAATTTTTGTGGGGAACGTGCCTATTGGAGGTGGTTCTCCTATTTCTATACAATCAATGACAAATACAATCACTAAAGATGTATTTGCTACAGCTAGACAAATTAATGAATTTACAAAAGAGGGCTGTAATATTAGCCGTTCTGCTGTTAATGATTTAGATGATGCTTTAGCTATTAAAAAGATAAAGTCTTTGACTACAATACCATTTATTGCAGATATTCAATATGATTATAAACTTGCAATAATGGCTGCTGAAAACGGTGCTGACTGTTTAAGAATTAATCCGGGAAATATCGGAGGAAGAAAAAAAGTCAAAGAAGTAGTTGAGTGTTGTAAATATCACAACATTCCAATAAGAGTTGGAGTTAATTCCGGCTCTGTAAATCAAAAATTTATAGATAAATTTGGTGGAGTTAATAAAGAATCTATCGTTTATAGCGCATTGGACCAAGTTGAATTTTTAGAGTCATTAAATTTTGACCAAATAAAAATTTCTATAAAATCAAGTAATGTACCTATTTGTGTAGAGTCTTATGAATTACTAAGTAGTTTATGTGATTATCCATTACATTTAGGAATTACTGAGGCAGGGCCAAGTTTTAGAGGCAGTATAAAATCCTCTGTTGGTCTTGGAATAATTTTAGCAAAAGGGATAGGAGATACAATTAGAGTGTCTTTAACTGGAAATCCTGTTGAAGAAGTTAAAGTAGGTAAAGAAATTTTGCGTTCACTTGGACTTTTAAGAGATGGAATAGATTTAATTTCTTGTCCTACTTGTTCAAGAACTAAAATAGATTTAATAAATATTGTTGAACAGGCAGAAAAAGAATTAAAACATGTAAAGAAAAATTTGAAAATTGCCATAATGGGTTGTCCTGTAAATGGACCTGGAGAGGCTAGGGAGGCTGATTTAGGAATAGCAGGAGGAAATGGTAAAGGACTTATTTTCAAAAAAGGTCAGATTATTAAAAAAGTTGAAGAAAAAGATTTATTATCTGAGCTTATTAATGAAATAAATAATTATACGGAGGAATGATATGTATAGGAGTTTAAAAAGTTTTTATTTTTCACGTCGAAAAAATTACAGCTTATCAGAAGATTTTATAATTGATGAGTTTGTTTTTGGTGATGAAAAAATAAGTTTTAAATTACTTACAAACTCTGATGATATTGGTATAGAAGAACTTGTGGTTTTAGATGAAGAACTTCATGAATTATTCAATGGTAAAGAAGTTGAATTTTCAGTTCAGACTTTTTCTAATGCTGAATATCCTTATGAATATTTTTACTATATAAATTACGATGAGTTCGTAAATGAAACTCAAAGATTATTAAAAAATCATGGTTTTTCTCTTACTAATAATGATAGAATAAATTTTTTAGAAGATTATATTGAAATTTTTATTTCAAATTCAATTTATAGATTTAAACTTGTTTCTAATTCTTTTGTAAATGACTTAAAAGACTTTATTTCAAAAAAATTTACTGAAAATGTAGAAATTTTTATGCTTAATTCTTTGGATATTCATGAAGAAAAATCTGCTGTAAAATTTGAAGATAAATTAGAAAACAAGTTAAAAGAAATTCAAAAAGAAAATGAAATAAAAGTTGAAAAGGCAAAAATTAATAAAGAAGTTATTGAAGAAAATAAAGAATTTAAAATTGGTAGAAAAATTTCTGATAAGGACCCAATTTTACAAATTATAGATTTAGACCAAAATAGTGGTTTTTGTAAAATTCAAGGTAGAGTATATGATTTGGAGATTAGAGAGCTTAAAAGTGGTAAAAAATTAGCTTTATTTGATATTGAAGATGATACTTCTGCTATGAATTGTAAATTATTTTTAGATGATAAAATATTTTCTATGTTTAATGACAAAATAAATTCTAAGTCTATTGAAAAGGGAATTTGTGTACTTGCTACCGGTAGAGTTGAATACGACCAATATGCTAGAGGAATTTCTATGATGATTAATAGTATGGAAATTGCTCCTAATAAAGTTTATGTAGATAAGGCTCCTGAAAAAAGGGTTGAACTTCATTTAAATTCACAGATGAGTGGTCTTGACGGTTGTGTTGATTTACAAGTTTTAAAATCAAGATTATCACAAATGGGACATACTGCTATTGGTGTTACAGATATAGGAGTTGTTCAAGCCTATCCGCAAATGATGGATTTATTTGGAAAAGATGATATAAAGGCTCTTTATGGTCTTGAATTAAACTTATTAGAAGATAATCCTAGAATTTTATATAATTATAAAGACGGAACAAGTTTTGATACGTTTCTAGTTTTTGACATTGAAACAACAGGACTTTCACATCTGAAAAATAATATTACTGAAATTGGGGCAGTTCGTGTTGAGAATGGGAAAATTGTTGCAGTTTTTAATGAACTTGTAAATCCACAGCAAGAAATATCTCAAGAAATTACAGATATTACTGGCATTACAAATGAAATGGTAGCAGACAAACCTTTAATAAATGAAATTATGCCTAAGTTTTTAGAATTTTCTAAAGATGCTGTTTTTGTCGCACATAACGCAGAGTTTGATATTTCATTTATAAAAACTAATTGTAAAAGACTTTCTCTTGATTTTGATCCGACTTTTATTGATACAATGGGCTTTGCAAGAGCTGTTTTACCACAATTAAAGAATCATAAACTTAATACATTATGTAAAGAGCTTGGAGTAAAATTATTAAATCACCATAGGGCAAGTTTCGATGCTGAGGCTTGTGCAGGTATTCTTTTAGAGCTTATAAAAATAATTGAAAAACAAGGAAAAGTTTTTGATGAAAATATAAATAATATTGAAACTAAATGGCCTGTTGCAAAAAATATTTCATATAATTCAATAATTTATGTAAAAGAGATGAAAGCTTTAAGTGGTTTTTACAAAATGGTTTCTGAAGGTTTGATGAAATATTTTAGAAAGGTTGCAGGTTTTCCAAAATCAAGATTAAAAGAATATAGAGATGGTCTTTTAATTGGTTCGGGAAATTGGAACGGAGAACTTTTTAATGCTTTTATTGAAGGAAAAAGTGAAGAAGAAATTTTAGAAATTGCAAAATTTTATGATTTTTTTGAAATTCAACCAATATCAAATCTAAAACATTTATATAACAGAGGAAAAGTTTTAGAACTAAATGATTTAAGAGAAATAAATAGAAAAATTGTTGAACTCGGTAAAAAATTAGATAAATTAGTTGTTGCAACAGGAAATGTAAAATATTTAGATAAAGAGGATTATCTTTTTAGAAATGTAATTTTATATGGTCAAGGAAATAGAAATCTTGAAAGAGAAGGAGCTTTTTATTTTAGAACTACGAATGAAATGCTTGAAGAATTTTCCTATCTTGGTAAAGAAACAGCTTATGAAGTTGTAGTAAAAAATACAAATCTTTTTAAAGATATGTTAGAGGATATTTTACCAATACCAAATGGAACATTCCCTCCATTCATTGAAGGAGCAGATGAAGAACTTAGAAAAATTTGTTATGACAAAGCTAAATCAATTTATGGAGAAAATTTACCTAAAATTGTTGAGGATAGGCTTGAAAGAGAGCTAGGCTCTATAATAAAGAATGGCTATGCCGTTTTATATATCATTGCACAAAAACTTGTTTGGCGTTCGAATGATGACGGATATTTGGTAGGGTCAAGAGGTTCTGTTGGTTCTTCTTTTGCAGCTACTATGTCCGGTATAACAGAAGTAAATCCTCTTATACCACATTATATTTGTCCTAATTGTAAACATTCAGAATTTCATGATGAATATAGTGGACAATCCGGAGTCGATATGCCGGATAAAGAATGTCCACATTGTAAAACAAATATGATTAAGGAAGGGCATGATATTCCTTTTGAAGTTTTCTTAGGTTTTGACGGAGATAAAGAACCCGATATAGACTTAAACTTTGCCGGAGAGTATCAACCGACTTGCCATAAATATACAGAAGAATTATTCGGTTCGGATAAAGTTTATAGAGCAGGAACTATTGGTACAATTTCTGATAAAACTGCTTTTGGATATGTTAAAAAATTTGTAGAAGAAAAAGAATTATCTTTGACTTCAGGAAATATGAAAAGATATGTAAGAAAATTAGTAGGGGTTAAAAGAACAAGTGGACAACACCCTGGTGGGGTAATGATTGTTCCACATAATAAGGAAATCTATGATTTTACACCAATACAATATCCTGCTGATGACCCAACTTCTGAAACAAAGACAACTCACTTCAGTTATAAATCTATAAGTGGTAGAATTTTAAAACTTGACTTACTTGGACACGATGTTCCAACAATCATAAAACATTTAGGAGATTTAACAGGAGTTGACCCTTTAAATATTCCAATGGACGATAAAGAAACTTTAAATATTTTCTATTCTACAGAAAGTTTGAAATTTATTGATGATAAATATAAGGACTCAGTAGGAACACTTGGGATACCTGAATATGGTACAAATTTTGTAAGACAGATGTTACTTGATACAAGACCGAAAACTTTGACAGAACTTATAAGAATTTCCGGTTTATCACATGGAACAGATGTATGGCTTGGAAACGCACAAGAGCTTATAAAGCAAGGAATACCTTTAAATGAAACAATATGTACAAGAGATGATATAATGACATTTTTGATTTTTAAAGGACTTGAAAATAAACGTTCATTTAAGATAATGGAAACAGTAAGAAAGGGAAAAAATCTTGACGAAGAAACTGAAAGTTATATGAGAGAAAATGGAATACCTGAGTGGTATATCGAATCTTGTAAAAAAATAAAGTATCTTTTCCCTAAAGCACATGCTGTTGCTTATGTAATGATGAGTTATAGAATTGCATATTTTAAAGTTCATTATCCTGAGGCTTTTTATGCAACATACTTTACAACTAAGATAGAAAATTATCCGGGTAATTTAATTTACAAAGGACTTTCTGCTATACAAGCAAAGATGAAAGAAATTTCTGAACTTGGGAAGTCTGCATCTAAAAAGGAGCAGGACGTTTATGATATTCTTGAAGTTGCCGAAGAAATGTATCTTCGCGGAATAGTTGCAAGTAAAGTTGACTTAGAAAAATCACATTATTCAAAATTTTTAATCGATGGTAAAGGGAAAATTTTACCACCATTTAGAGCTTTGGACTTTGTAAGTGATGTAAACTCTAACTCTATTTATGAAGAAGTTAGAAAGTTACCTTTTATTTCTATTGAAGATTTTCAAGAGAGAACAAAGATAAATAAAAATGCATTAGAATCATTAAAAGAACATGGAGTATTAAATAAATTACAACAAACTAATCAAGTTAGTTTATTTGATTTAATGTAGATATAAAGAACTGAAATTTTTTAAATTTTGGTTCTTTTTCTTTATTAAATTATGAAAAAAAGACTTGAAAAGTTTATATGTTTGTAGTATAATATTAATGTTATTTTTGAGGAGGTGAAAAGAATGGCAAATATTAAATCAGCACTTAAGAGAATAGATGTTACTAAGAAACAAACTCTTAAAAATAAAAGTAGAAAATCTGAAATAAAGACTTACATTAAGAAATTCAATGTAGCTTTAGAAGAAAGTAATTTAGAAACTGCTAATGAATTATTAAAAACTATTGATAAGAGACTTAAACAAGCTACAGTTAATAGTGTTTTTCATAAAAATGCTGCTTCAAGACAAGTTAGTAAATTAAGCAAGAAATTACACCAAGCTTCAACACAAGCGTAAATATAGTGTGTATGGATCCAACACATTATATTTGCTCCGTGTGGAGCTTTTTTTTTTACTTTTTTATATGAGTATGATATAATTTTAGACAAATAGTATTTTAGTTATAGAGAGGTGCTAAATTGAAAATTTTACATTTAATTAGTCAGTATCCTTCAAAAACTGGCAGTGGAATATATTTGACACAAGTTTATAAAAATTTTAAAGCTATGGGTTTTACACAAAAAGTTTTATGTTGCATGAATGAAGATGACATTATAAAGGTTAATTTTGATGATTATGAAGTAATAAAATTTAAAAATGATGAATTACCGTTTCCTGTTGTTGGAATGAGCGATGTAATGCCTTATGAGAGTTTTCTTTTTTCTAATTTGATTGATGAAAAATTAGAAAGCTATATTGAGGTTTTTAAAAATAAAATAAAAGAAGTTGTAAATGAATTTAATCCTGATATAATTTTTACAAATCATCTATATATTATGTCATCAATAGTTGCTAGTTTAAAACTTAACTGTAAAATTTTTGGATTTTGTCATGGGACTTGTCTAAGGCAATTATACAAAAATGATATTCATAAAAGTTTTATTTGCGAAAATATTTCAAAACTTAGTGGTATTTTTTGTTTATCCGAAAAACAAAAAGAAGAAATAATTGAGATTTTTGGATATGATAAAGATAAAATTTATGTTATAGGTGGAGGATACGACCTAGAATACTATTATGAAAAAGAAAATAAAAAATATGATGAAAATTCTAAATTAAAATTAATTTATGCAGGGAAATTTAGTAGAGCTAAAGGTGTAATATATTTATTAAAAGCATTTGAAAAAATAAAAGATAAATATAATATAGAATTGATTTTAGCTGGAAGCGGAACAGGTGAAGAATATGAAGAAATTATTTCCTACTCAAATAAATTGTCTGAGTATGTAAAACTTTATGGTTATATGACTATGCAAGAAATATCTGATTTATTTAGAGTCTGTGATATATTTGTAATGCCTTCATTTTATGAAGGTCTTTCACTTGTAACAATAGAGGCAATGGCTTGTGGATTGAAAGTAGTTATGAATGAACTTGAAAATTTTATAAATTTTGTTGGAGAAGATATAGTTAAATCTAAAAATATTGAATTTGTAAAAATGCCAATCTTATACGATACAGATAAGATTGTTGAAACTGAAGTTGAAGATTATATTGAAAGATTAAGTAAGGCTTTAGAAAATCAGATAAATAATCTATATAAAAATAATTTTGAAGATGATTTTTATGAAAAAATAGCTAAATTTAGTTGGGAAAATATATGTAATAACATAAAAAATGTTATAATATAAAAAAATTTTATCATTAAATATTATAAATAAGGAAAATTAATTTTACTTTATTCTAAATTTATGATATTATTTTATTGATTAAAAATTAGGAGGTAAATCGATGAAAAAATTATCAAAAATGTTACTTTTATCATTAGTTACTGCAACTACTTTAGTAGGTTGTGGAGCAAAAAATGATACTAAAACTACTGATAAAAAACAATCAGAAACAAAAAGCGATTTAGTTAAAGGTGAAGTTCTTTTAGAAGAACAAAAGAAAGGTGCTACAGTTATTGACGTTAGAAAACCTGAACAATATAACGAAGGACATATCAAAGACGCTATAAACCTTCCTTTAGCATCAATCGAAAAAGATATTGAAGCTAAAGCACCTAAAAAAGATGCAAAAATCTTCTTATACTGCAATACTGGTAAACAAAGTGGACAAGCATTAGAAAAATTGAAAAAAATGGGTTACACTAATGTAAGCAACGCACAAGGTGTTAAACAATATAAATATGACCTTGTAAAATAGTTTATTGAATATTTTATTTAGTAGAAAAGTGGTGTTAAGACATCACTTTTTTGTTTACTGTAAAATAAAAAGGTTTAGAGGAATAAATTATCATGTAAAGCTATAATTCTTATTTTATAAGTAATATTTAATAAAATAAAGTTTAATTTTACAATATGGGTTACAATATGGGATTTTAATTAATTGACAAATTTTTACATAAAATATAGAAAATAAATTGCAAATGTGGTACAATATAGGTCGAGGTGAAATTATGGCAAAACGAATTTCTGTTATAATTACTGCTGCTGGTTCTTCTAGTAGAATGGGGATTTCTACAAATAAAATTTTTTTAGATTTATGTGGAATTTCTGTTATTGAAAGAACTATTAATGCTTTTGTCGATATACCTGAAGTGGTTGAGATTATTTTGGTAACTAAAAAAGAATTTTTTAAAGATTTTGAAAAAATTATTAATAAAATTTCTTTAGATATAAAATTGGTTGAGGGAGGTTCTTCAAGAGAAGAATCTACTTTTAACGGACTTTTAAATGTGTCTAATTTTTCAGATTTTGTATTGTGTCATGATGGGGCTAGACCTCTTATTAGTAAGAGTGTTATTTTAAATGTTATAAATGAGCTGAATGGTTACGATGCAGTTATAACTGGTGTTAGGTCTAAGGATACTATGAAATTCGTTTCTTATGAGTTAGAAGTTATTTCTACTCCGGATAGACGTTCTTTGTTTAATATTCAAACGCCACAGGCTTTTAGAAAAAATATTATTTTAGATGGATATAAAGAGTTTTTTAGTGAAAATTTTTTTGTTACAGATGATTCCTCAATAGTTGAAAACTTAGGTATTAAAGTAAAACTTGTAGAAGGTGAATATTCTAATATAAAGATTACAACTATGGAAGATGTTTTTTATGCAAGAGAATTGTTAGAAAGAGGTATTTAGTATGAGAATTGGACTTGGTTTTGATGTTCATGAATTGGTTACCGGAAGAGATTTGATAATTGGTGGAGTTAAAATAGAACATGAAAAAGGTCTTTTAGGTCATAGTGATGCTGATGTTTTAGTTCATGCCATAAATGACGCAATTATTGGTGCTTTATGTTTAGGAGATATTGGAAAGTTATTTCCGGATAACGACCCTAAATATAAAGATATAGATTCATTAATAATGACTAAAGAAGTTGTTAGGTTGATGAAAGAAAAAGGATATAAAATTGGTAATGTTGATAGCGTTATTTGTGCACAAAGACCTAAACTTGCCGGTTTTATTTTACAAATGAGAGAAAAAATTTCAACTGTTTTAGAAACAGATATTGAAAATGTAAGCATAAAGGCTACTACAACAGAACATTTAGGTTTTGAAGGTAGAGAAGAGGGAATTTCTTCTCACGCAGTTGTATTGCTTGAAAAAATTTAAGGAGGAAAAGATGAAAAAAGTTTTATTTACTTCTGAATCTGTAACTGAAGGTCATCCTGATAAGATTTGTGACCAAATTTCAGATGCGATTTTAGATGAGATATTAAAAGTTGACCCAGTAGCGAGAGTTGCTTGTGAAACTTTAACAACAACTGGGGTTGTTATGGTTGTTGGGGAAATAACAACTTCGCAATATGTTGATATACAAAGTACAGTAAGAAATGTTTTAAAAGATATTGGTTATACTAGAGCAAAATTTGGTTTTGATGCATCAACTTGTTCAGTTTTAACAAGTATTAATGAACAATCTAAAGATATTGCTTTAGGTGTTGATAGTGCTTTGGAATATAAAAAAGGAAATGAAGATAAGTATAATTCTGTTGGTGCAGGAGACCAAGGTATGATGTTTGGATATGCTTGTACTGAAACAGATGAGTTTATGCCTTTAACTATTACTTTAGCTCATAAGTTGACAAAGAGATTATCTTATGTTAGAAAAAATGATATATTGGGTTATTTAAGACCTGATGGAAAGAGTCAAGTTACTGTTGAATATATTGACGGAGTTCCTTCAAGAATAGAGGCTATTGTAGTTTCTACTCAACATAGTCCATCTGTTAAATCAGAACAAATAGAAGAAGATATTAAAAAATTTGTTATTGATGAAGTAATTCCTGAAGAATTAATTGATGAAAATACAAAGATTTATGTAAATCCTACAGGAAGATTTGAAATTGGTGGACCTATGGGAGATTCTGGTTTAACTGGAAGAAAGATTATTGTTGATACTTATGGTGGATTTGGAAGACATGGAGGAGGAGCTTTTTCAGGAAAGGACCCTACTAAAGTAGATAGATCCGGTGCATATATGGCAAGATATATTGCTAAGAATATTGTTGCAAGTGGACTTTGTGATAAATTAGAAATAGGTATTTCTTATGCTATTGGGGTAGCTAAGCCACTTTCTATTTATGTTGATACTTTTGGTACAGGCAAAGTTTCAGATGATAAAATAATTGAAATTGTAAATAAGGTATTCGATTTAAGACCTGCTGCAATTATTGATATTTTAGATTTGAGAAGACCTATATATCGTCAAATTGCTGCTTATGGACATTTTGGAAGAAATGAATTAGATTTACCATGGGAAAAGTTAGACAAGATTGAGGAAATTAAAAATTTAATTTAGGTTATTATTAAAATAATAAAATATAAAAAATTTTTAGGAGATGTTATTATGGGTAGATGTTATGATTTTAATGAGTATGTAGATAGAAAACATTCACATGCTGAAAAATGGAATAATATGGTTTCTGCTGGAGCACCAAAAAATGACCATTCAGTTTTATCTATGTCTATTGCTGATATGGAGTTTAAATGTTGTGATGAAATTTTAAATGCTTTAAAAGAACCTATTTCAAATGGAGTAATAGGATATGATTGTCCTTGTGAAAAGTTTTTTGAATCATTTATTAAATGGCAAAAAGAAAAAAATAATTGGGATATAAAAAAAGAATGGATAGTACCTGTTCCCGGAGTTGTTCCCGGAATAGCTAATACTATTTTGCGCAATACAAAAGAAGGAGATGCTATTATTATAAATACTCCTGTATATCCTCCTTTCTTTAATGCTATACATTTAAATAACAGAATTGTTGTTGAAAACAAATTAATTGAATTAGAAGATAAATACATTATTGACTTTGAAGATTTTGAAAAGAAAATTGTAGAAAATAATGTTAAATTAAGTATATTATGTAGTCCGCATAATCCTGTTGGAAGAGTATGGACAAGAGAAGAACTACAAAGATATGGAGAAATTTGTAGAAAGCATAATGTATTAATGATTTCTGATGAGATTCATGGAGATTTAATATTAAAAGATTATAAACATACTCCAATTGCATCAATGAATGAAGATTTTTTATATAACACAGTTACGTTGACTGCACCAAGTAAAACTTTTAATGTTGCCGGTCTTGTACAATCTGTTGCTATAATTCCTAATGAAGAACTTAGAACTAAATTTATAACAGGTTTAGTTGGATATGGTATTTTCCATATGGCAAGTTTTGCTGCTGTTGGTTTTACCGCTGCATATATGTATGGTAAAGAATGGTTTGAAGAATGTATGGAATATATTGAATCAAATATTGATTTTGCAATAGATTTTATAAATAGAGAAATACCAAAGGTTAAAGTAAAAAGACCACAAGCTAGTTTCTTATTATGGTTAGACCTTAGAGCTTTTGATATTGAACATGAACAGTTACACCAAAAACTTATCAATGAAGGTAAATTGTTATTAAATTCCGGAATGACTTATGGAGAAAATGGAAAGTTATTCTTTAGAATGAATATAGCTTGTAACAGAGATATGCTTACTGATGGATTAAATAGACTTAAAAAAGTTATAGACAGCTTGTAATATAATTAAAGTTTGAAGACTGCCAATGCAGTCTTTTTTCTTTTGGATAAATTTTTTTGATTGTAAATCTTTTTAATCTATGGTAAAATATTTTTGTAATTGGAGGTGTTTTTTTGAAACTTGAAATTTTTGAATTTTTAGAAAAATCAATAGAACATATGGATAATAATATGGATTTTATTTCTAACTCATCTGAATCTTTAAAAAAATTTTTTAATGATATTTTTTTGAATTGTGATTTTTTTATAAATACAACAGCTAGAATAAAAACTGAAGATAGTATTAGGGAAAAATTGTTAAGAAATAACTATTATTATAGATTTTCTAATTATAAAGTTGCGATAGAAAATCTTCCTGATTTAATCGGTATTAGAGTTGAATGTCGATTTATTGATGATGAAAAAAAGATTTTTGATGTTATTTCTAAAAATTTTACTATTGAATTAGAAGATGGGTTTTATAGAAGTGAGTTAAATTCTAATATAGAATTAAAACTTAGTGAAAAACAACCTACAATTCAAAAAAATGGATTTGAAATTTATAAAATCGATGGAAGATATGTAGTAGAGGGAGATTATTTTGTTAATTTTGAGTTGCAGATAAAATCTCTTGTAAATATATTCTGGGGAGAAATAGACCATAGTGTTTTATATAAAAATTTTAGTTATATGGTAACAGAGGACTTTATTCGCTCAATAATGTTTTCTATTAAGGCTAATTTAACTATGATAGACAATCAATTACAAAGCGTTTATAATCATTTGAAAAATGTAGAAAATAAGAGTAATTATGACTCATCAAAAATACATTTAAAGACGATTGTATCAAAAATGGTGCATGATTTATATTCTGTAAAAATAAAGGAAACTACAGGCTTTGTTGTAGATTTTAAAGACTGTGCAAATATTATTGTCGATTATATTTTTTCAAAGAATAAATTTCAAAATTCTATGCGATATGAAGATTATTTTGTTAGATTTTTAAATAGACTTAGTAGCGCTAATAGCAGAACTATTGTAATTGGAGAAACTTTTGAATTTTCAGACAAAATTGAATTTAAAAATGATTTGTGCAAAAAATTCGGTACAGGTCTTTTAGAGTTAGTAAATAAAGATTTTAAGTGGAATTTAATTTTTTCTGTTATTCAAGATATAGATGAAGATGATTTTTGTGAAGAATTTATTTCTTTTTCTGAATTTATTGTATTTGCTGTTGTAAAAAGAGTAAGACGTGCAGTAGATGATTTAAATATTTCTTCAGAAGACAAGTCAAAATTGAAGTGGGATATTGCTTATATAGTTATGGAATTTATTTGTAATTCTTATTCTCCAAGTTTAATTACTTTTAAGAGTATGAAAGAAGTTGAAAATAAAATTAGAAATTTCTTGAAAAATGTTGAGCAACCTGAAGAATTATTTTCTTTAAATTACGAGGAATTATATAATTCTTTAGAGAGCAATTTTGTGAATAAAGAAATGGATGAGTTTGAATAATGATAGGTATAGATATTTGTAGTATTTCCAGATTTTCAAATATGAAAAATTTAGATAAATTTTTAGAAAAATATTTTACAATAAGAGAAATTGAGTATATTTCTAATACAGGATATAGAGATGAAACAATCGCTGGTATTTTTTCGTTAAAAGAGGCATTTGTAAAGGCAATAGGTACGGGTTTTGGTACAATTTTACCAATTGATGTGGAGGTTATACATAACTTTTCTGGAAAGCCTGAATTAAATGTTTTTAATACCATTGAAAGCAAAATAGATGAAATTTCTTGTTCTGTTTCACATGATGGGGATTTTGCTATTGCTGTCGTTGATATAAAACTTTTTAAAGATAGTATAGATTCTGAAAAATTTTTAGAATATAAAAATCTTATGATAAATAGAGATGAAAATGGACATAAAGGTACTTTTGGAAAAGTTGGAATAGTTGGTGGAAGTATCGGAATGTGTGGAAGTGTCGATTTGTGTGCTAAATCTGCACTTAGAACGGGAAGTGGACTTGTTTACAATATCTGTCCTAATTCTATTTCAAATATTTTACAAATAAAAGCTGTTGAAAATATTATTTTCCCTATAAATGATAATAATGAAGGACATTTTATTTTTGAAAATGTAAATGAAATAATTGAAAAAATAGAAAACTTAGATGCAATAGCTATTGGTTGTGGACTGGGAAGAAGTATTGAAAATATAAAGATTTTAGAAACAATTATAAAAAATTTTCAAAAACCGATAGTTATAGATGCTGATGCTATTTTTTTCTTAAATGATATTGAAAAAGAAATTTTAAATAGAGAAAATATTATAATAACACCACACGAGGCTGAATTTTCAAGATTTTCAGGTTATGATTTAAGTTATATTAAGGATAATAGATTAGAATCTTTAATTAATTTTTATGAACAAGATTTAAAATGTACTTTAGTTTTAAAGGGTAAAAATACAATAATAAAGTCAAAAGAAAATTGTATTATAAATAATACGGGAAATTGTGGAATGGCAACTGCAGGAAGTGGAGATTGCTTAACTGGAATTATTTTATCTTTGCTTGGTCAAGGCTTAGAAACTTTTAATTCTGCAAAGCTTGGAGTTTTTCTTCATGGCTTGGCAGGAGATTTTGCTAAAGATGAATTAGGAGAAGATTCTTTAATAGCATCAGATATTATTAAATTTTTACCAAAGGCTATTAAATATATTAGGGGGTAATATTATGTATGAAAATCAATCTTTGATTTTTGTCGATTTAGATAAATTAAAAAATAATTTTTTGAAAATAAAAGAAAAATGTAATGGTGCAAAAGTAGGTATAGTTTTAAAGGCAAATGCTTATGGACTTGGAGCTTGTACTGTTGCAGAATTTTTACAAAAACAAGGTGCAGATTATTTTTGTGTAGCAAACTTTTCAGAGGCTATGGAACTTAGGAAAAAGAAAATTAAATTACCTATTTTAATTTTAGGTTATGTTCCTAATGCTTTATTTGAAAAATTGATAAAAAATAATGTGGATTTAACTGTTTATAATATAGGAATGGTTAGAGAACTAAATGAAATAGCAGCAAAATGTAGAAAAAAATGTAAAATTCATATTAAAATAGACACCGGAATGAATAGATTAGGATTTTTAATTGATGATAAGTTAAGAGAATATTTAAAAGAAATTTATTCTATGAAACATATTATAGTTAAAGGAATGTTTTCACATTTATGCGTTTCTGATATTGATGATTTTTCATTTACAAAATTGCAAGTAGAAAGATTTGAAAAGGTTAAGTCAATTTTAGAAGAAGAAAATTTAAAAATGCCAATGTTACATATAGGAAATGACGGAGGAGTTTTACTTCACAATTATTATTATGATATGGTAAGAGTTGGAATTGGAATTTATGGACATTATCCTTCAGAATATGTAAAAGAAAATTCTAAAATAAAAATGGATACTGTTGTCAGTTTTGTAAGTACTGTAAGTAATATAAAACACATTAAAAAAGGTGATACGGTTGGATACGGAAGAACTTTCTGTGCAGATAAGACTATTAAAGTTGCGACAATTTCTGTAGGTTATGCAGATGGTTATCCTTATGAACTTAGTAATAAAGGATATGTTATGATAAATAATCAAAAAGCAAAGATTTTAGGGAAAGTTTGTATGGATCAAACTATGATAGATGTTTCTCATATTGATGATATAAAAATTGGAGATACAGTTTTACTTTATGGTGAATATAAAGATATGAAATTAGATATATTTGAAATTGCAAATATGGCAAATACAAATGTATATGATTTGATTTGTAGAATAAATATGAGAATACCTAGAGTATATATTGAAGACGAAAAAGTTGTAAGAGTTGTAGATTATCTATCAACAGAAAAAAATTACTATGAATTATAAGTAAAGCTCGGTTTGACCGAGCTTTTTTTATATAAACATTTATTACATAAAGTCTAATGGAGTTTTTTCACAAGAAATTGATAATACAATTCCCATTGCAATTAAATTTATTAATTGAAATGTTCCACCATAACTTAAAAATGGAAGTGGAATACCAGTTATAGGCATAAGCCCGATTGTCATTCCAATATTTTCAAAAATATGAGCTAAAAACATTGCACATATTCCTACGATTAAAAGTTGATTGAATTTATTTACTGTTTTTTTAGAAAGTTTAACAAATCTATAAAGCATAACAGTATAAAGTCCAATTAAAATTGTTCCACCTACAAATCCCATTTCTTCAACGAAAACAGGAAATATATAATCTGTTTGTTTTTCAGGAATAAAGTTAAATTGATTTTGAGGGCCTTTAAAGAGACCTCTACCGATAAATTTTCCGGAGCCCGCTGCAATTTTTCCTTGAACAGCTTGATAACCCGTACCTGTAACGTCACGTTCAGGGTGTAAGAAATTTAAAATTCTGTTTTTTTGATATGGAGATAGGCTTATATAAAAAATTGGAAGACTTGCTATTGTAGCAAATAATGTATAAACTACAAGTCTTAAGCTAATCCCTGCAACAAATAGCATTGAGCCTATTACTAACACAAACACAAATGCTGTTCCGAAATCAGGTTGTTTAAGAACAAGTGCAACAGGTAAAAAAGCAAACACTAAAATTTTTAATAAAGTTTTTGGCTCATTTATTTTTGCACTATTTTTTTCTATAACTGTGGCTAAACAAATAATCATACCAAGTTTTACAAATTCAGACGGTTGAAAAGATATTGGACCGAATCTAATCCAACTTCTTGCTCCAACTGAATCACCTGTACCAATTATAAGGACTAAAATTAAAAGAAAAATTGAACCTATATAAATTGGTAAGTATAACCTCTTTAAAAATTTTATATCAATTGCAATAAGTATAAACATTAAGATAAAACCTAAAGCGGTTGCAACAATTTGAGAAATCATAAAATTTCTTTTTAAACTTATTGTTGCACTATATAAATTAACTAATCCTATTAATATGATTAAAACTAGCGAAATAAGTATAAATAAATCTATTTTAGCTAAATTTTTATTTTTAAAAAACATATAAATCACCTCATAGTGTATATTATATTAAAAAAATTCTAAATATGCAAATAAAAATTTTTTAAAAATTTGTTAATAATAATTTTTAATTGGGTATATAAATCATATTATAAAGTTAGGAGCAAAATATGGATTTTGAATATGCTAAAATTATTAAAAGTGATTTAAATGATATTGATGATGCAGTTTCTTTTGTTTTGAATAAATTGTCATCTGTTGTTAGAGATGAAGAGCTTATGTTTAATATTAGAATTGTTATAAATGAAATAGTTATAAATAGTTACGAACATGGAAATAAATGTAATAGAGAAAAGGGAATAAATTTAAAAGTTTGTGTAAATACAGATTGCATACATATAAATGTTAAAGATGAGGGAGACGGAATAAATTACATATTTAACGAAAATGGAGATATAAATATGACTACGTCAGGTCGTGGTCTTAGAATTGTTAAACATTTAGTTGATGAATTAGAAATAAATAACAATGAAGTTAGTGCAAAAATAAAATGTGATAATTTAGATTAAAAAGAAATTAATTTATGAAATTGATTTCTTTTTTTGCTATTGCACTTTTTAAAAAAAGTGATATAATGTAATTATACACGATAGTGTAAATAAAAAAGGGAGGTTTTAGTTATGAGAATGTTACCAAGAACTAATAGCTTAGTTGTACTTTTAGTAGTGGTTTTGGTGTTCGGGTTCTTTTATTTTGTTCCCGTAGGACTTTGGATTACTGCTTTATTCAGTGGGGTTAAAGTAAAAATTTCAAACCTTATTGGAATGAAACTTAGGAGGGTTAGAGCATCAAAAATTATTTACCCATTAATTAAAGCTACAAAGGCTAATGTTAATATTAACATTTCAGAATTAGAAGCACATTATCTAGCAGGAGGTAATGTAAATAATGTTGTTGATGCTTTGATTGCTGCTCAAAAGGCAAATATAGAATTGACTTTTGAAATGGCAACAGCTATTGACCTTGCTGGACGTGATGTGTTAGAAGCTGTTCAAGTCAGCGTAAATCCTAAAGTTATTAATACTCCAAAGATTGCTGCAGTTGCTATGAATGGTATTGAAGTAATAGTTATGGCAAAAGTTACTGTTAGAGCTGATATTTCAAGACTTATTGGTGGTGCTGGAGAAGAAACTATTATAGCGAGAGTTGGAGAAGGTATTGTTACTACTGTAGGTAGTGCTGAAAGACATAGCCTAGTTCTTGAAAATCCGGATGCTATTTCAGAAACTGTTTTGAAAAAAGGTCTAGATTTAGGAACTGCTTTTGAAATTTTATCTATTGATATTGCCGATGTAGATATTGGTAGAAATATTGGAGCGCAATTACAAGCTGACCAAGCCGAAGCTGATAAGAAGATAGCACAAGCTAAGGCAGAAGAAAGACGTGCAATGGCTGTTGCTGTTGAACAAGAAAACAAAGCTAAGATTGAAGAAATGAAAGCTAAAGTTGTTGAATCAGAAAGTAAGATTCCTCTTGCTATTGCAAAAGCATTTGAAGATGGAAATATTTCTGTACTGGATTATGAAAAATTAAAAAATTTAAAATCTGATACTAAAATGAGAGAATCATTAGCAGAATAGGGGTGTTTCCTATGAGTAAAAATTCAGGTTTTTTATCTTTTATTGATGAATTAAAGTCTGAGCTTAATGATATAAAAGCACAGTTGAATGAAGAACATGAAAGTTATAACGGAAATGTTTTAAGGGCATCAACTAAACCTAAGAATAAAAAAAATCAAAATAAGAGTAAAAAAAATAATTTTAAACAAAAATCTTATGGAAGTTTTGAAAGTTCTGAAGGTAAGAGTATTATGACTTCTTCTATGGAGGGTCAAGGCTTAGAAGGTCATTCTATTGAAGGAAATAGCATGATGACAGAGTCTATGGAAGGACGAAGTCAAATGTATAGTTCTCATAAAATGGAGAATACTAATTCAATAAAAGAAAATCATAATTTAGAAAAATTAATTAAGAAAAAAAATGACAAATTAGGCTTAAAGGATAGAGAAAATCTTTTAAGAGCAGTGGTTTATTCGGAAATTATCGGTAAACCAAAATCATTGAAATAATTTTAAAAGGAGGTGTTAGCCTCCTTTTTCGTATATCAAGAATTATTTATAGTAATTTAAATTTATTTTTTTCAAAGTCAATTATGCCTTCTTTTTTTAATTTGCTAAGCTCTCTGGATAGATTACTTCTATCGAGTGCAAGATAGTCTGCCATCTCATTTCGATTTAAATTTATTTCGATTTTATTATCTGGTGATAATATTTTTTTTTGATTTGAAAGATATTCTAAAATTTTTTCTCTAGTTGTTCTTTTTGATAATATTTGTAATTTTTTATTTAAGATTAAATTTTTTGTTGCTATTATATTTAGTAAATTATTTAAAATTTTAGAATATTGATTTGATTTTGATAGACTTTTATATTCAATCCATAAAATGGAAGAATTTGTAAGTGAAATTACTTCGTGGGGAATATTTATTTCTAATGCAACTAAAGCCTCTGCAAATGTTACTCCTTTTTCAAAAACATTTAGTATATTTCTATTTCCAAAATGGTCAAAATTTGAAATAGCTATTTTTCCTTCAGTAATTATTCCAAAATATTCTAATTTTATATTTTCATTTAATATTAAATCATTTTTTTTGTATTCTTTTTCGTAAAATGATATTACAGAAAAAGTTTCTATTATTTCATCTATTGAAAAATCTTTAAATATTGGATTGTCTTTTATTACTTCAAAATTATTCAAAGTGATTTCCTCCTAAATTTTATTAACTATATTTTAGAACTTTTTTTTACATTTTTCAAGATATTTTGTTTAAATTTAGTTAAAAAGTATTTATTATGATTAGTATAGAGTGATAAACTTTAATGAAATTAGTGATACATTGTAAAAAACATTGTAAAAAATATTGCAATAAAATTAGATTAGTGTTATAATACTTAAAACAGATAGTTGTTTTTAAGATTACATATTTAAGGATTAATTAAAAACATAGTGGTAGGAGGGTTATTATGTTAGACGAGAAAGTTTCTGTTGCGGTTATAAAACGTTTGCCTAAGTATTACAGATATCTTGAATTGATAGGGGATAAAGGTATTATAAGAGTGTCTTCTCAAGAACTAAGTAAAATAACTGGTTTGACTGCATCACAAATAAGACAAGATTTAAATCATTTTGGTGCTTTTGGACAACAAGGTTATGGTTATAATGTTGAAGAGCTAAAAATTGAATTGGAAAAAATTATGGGTGTTGATAAACCATACAATGTAGTTATTATTGGTTTTGGAAATATAGGTAGTGCATTATTAAATTATAGTGGATTTAGAAAAAAAGGATTTAAGGTTGTAGGAATTTTTGATAATTCTCCTGAAATCATTGGAAGTAAACATAATGATGTAGTTGTAAAAGATATTTCTGAAATGGAAGAAGTTGTTACTAGAGAAAAAGTAGATATTGCAATTCTAGCTATACCTGCAAGACCTGCTCAAGAAATTACAGATAAATTAGTTGCATGTGGTATAAAGGGCATTTGGAATTTTGCACCTATTGACTTAAAATTACCAAAGAGCGTTGTTCTTGAAAATGTTCATTTAGATGGAAGTTTATTGACTCTAACTTATTATATGAATAGTTTAAAAGATTATCCTGGTGTTAGATAATTATTTGATAAAACTCTTTTTTAAGAGTTTTATTTTTTTTGTTTTTATGCTATAATTGAAATAAGTTTTATTAAAAAACGTCTTATGAAAGGCTTTAAATATATGAATTATATTAATGGAATTTTAGAAAAATATGAGTTAAATATTGATGAACTTTTAATTTTAATTGTTTCATTTACGGTTTTTTTACCTTTTTATTTTTTAGTTTTTTCATTTAACGCTTTATTTTTCTATTTGTTAGTTAGTGGGAAAATTATTCCTGTTATAAAAGAAACTCCTTATGTTAAAAATATTTTAGCATTTTTGAGTCTTACAATATTTATATCAATATTAAAACACAATTTATATGGCATAGGCGTTTCAATTATTTTGTTTGAATTTTCTATGTTTTTTATGTATTATAGAACGATTATAAACAGAAAATTATTTTCAAGGATTATAAATTTATATATGATTGTATCGATTTTTTGTTTTATCTTGACGATTTTTTCTGTTTTGTATAATAAGTTCAGTATGCATTTAAAAATGTATGAATTTATTGAATATATGTCTTTACATAGACCTATATCATCTTTTTTCAATACAAATTACTATGCAACAATATGTGAATTTATAATTATAATAGCTATGTATTACTTTTTATCTAATAAAGATAAAAATAATAGATTGTATTTTTTGTGTGTAAGTACACTTGCATTTATCGTTTTATTTCTAACTGAAAACAGGACTGCTTTACCGACAATTTTGATTGCAACTTTGGTGTTATCTTTTACTAAAAATAATAAGAAAGTATTTGCATTTCTTGGTGTTTTTACAGTAGTTATAGTTATTCTAATGATTTTCTCAAATAGGGTATTTCCAAGATATGAATTTATAGGTAATTCACTTGGAACAAGAAAAGAAATATGGGAAAATGCAATTGAATTATTTAAACAAACTTTTTTATTTGGTAGTGGTCCTATGGCTTATCAAAATGCAATGTGGGTAACTCACCCTGCAAATCATGCACATAATATTGTCCTCGATTTGCTTATAAATTTTGGTATTGTAGGGATAGCTATAATATTTCCATTTTTCTTTGGATTATGTAAAAAAGTTTACAGTATAAGAAGAAGAAATTTATTTAGACTTATAATTTCCTTAACTTGTGTAGTTATTTTACATGGAATGTTAGATGTAACAATTCTTTGGCATCAAACTGCATATATATATTTTAGTGTTTTACTTGCAGCTGGAAAGGTTGGCACTTTTGAGTCTAAATTCATTTTCTAAAAGGGTGTATTATGATTATTTTAAGTGTTAATGGCTTGACTAAGTCATTTATAGATGAAAATATATTAGAAAATTTAACTTTTTCTATCTCGGATAGAGATAAGGTTGGAATTGTTGGAGATAACGGAAGTGGAAAGACTACTTTATTTAATCTTTTAACAAAAGAATTATCTTTTGATAGTGGAGAAATAAATTTTTCAAAAAATGTAAATTTTTCTATTTTGCATCAAAATGTTTCATATACTAGTGAAAATAATGTGTATGATGAATGTTTAGAAGTTTTTGAAGATATTATTTCACTCGAAAACGAGCTTAGAGAATTAGAAATTGAAATGGGAAATAAAAATTTAAGTGATGATGAAATGCACAAACTTTTTGATATATATGAAAATAAAAGACATTATTTTGAAGAAAATGATGGATATTCATATAATTCAAAAGTTAGAGGCGTTTTACTCGGTCTTGGTTTTTTAGAAACAGAATTTTCAAAATCTGTTAATAATTTAAGTGGTGGGCAGAAAAGTAGATTGCATTTAGCAAAAATTTTACTAAAATCGTCAAATTTAATTTTACTTGATGAGCCGACCAACCATTTAGATATGGAGTCAATTCAATTCTTAGAAAGTTATCTTAGAGATTATAAGGGGAGCTGTCTTGTTATTTCTCATGACAGATACTTTTTAAATTCTGTTTGTAATAGGATTTTTTCAATAGAAAATAAGAAATTAAAAACTTTTGACTGTGGATATGATGAGTTTATTTATAGACGAGAAAGAGAACTTGAAGTAAATAAGCATCTTTATGAAAAACAACAAAAAGAAATTTCAAGACAAAAAGAAATTATTCAAAGATTTGAAAATTATGGAAATAATAGATTTATAAAACAAGCCAGTTCAAGAAGAAAAATGCTTGAAAAAATGGATTTGATTGAAAATCCTGAAATTTATAAAAATTCAATGAAATTAAAACTTGTTCCTGAGGTTGAATCCGGAAAAGATGTTTTGACAATTTCTGATTTATCAATGGGATTTAACGAAAAGATTTTGTTTGAAGATATAAACTTAAATGTCTATAAAGGAGATAAGATTGGACTTGTTGGCAAAAATGGAGTTGGAAAGACAACTCTATTTAAAATAATTTGTCAAAAATTAGAGGGAATTAAAGGAAGTTGCAATCTTGGTGCAAGAGTTTCTTTAGGCTATTATGACCAAGAGCAAAAGACTTTGAATAATCAAAATTCTATTATGGACGAATTTTGGGATTCATACCCGAAGATGAATAATTTTGATGTTAGAAGTTATCTTGCAAAATTTAATTTTGTAGGCGAAGATATTTTTAAAAAAGTTGGAGAATTAAGTGGTGGAGAAAGAGCAAGGCTTGAGCTTTTAAAACTTATGTTGTCTAAATCCAATTTTTTACTTTTAGATGAGCCTACAAACCATTTAGATATTGAAAGTAAAGAAGTTTTAGAAAAAGCAATTTCTGATTATTCAGGGACCGTTCTTACAATTTCTCACGATAGATATTTTTTGAATAAGGTTGTAAATAAAATTTGGTATTTGGAAGATAATAAAATTACAGAGTTTTACGGAAATTATGATTATTTTTTAGAAAAGTTAAATGAAAAAGATGAGCCGGAAGAAAAAATAATTTCTAAAACGGAGCTTGAAAAAGAAAAGAAGAAAAAAAGAGAAAAAGAAAAAGAAGAAAGAGCAAATAAGCAAAAATTAAAGGATATTGAAAATAAAATTTTTGAAATTGAAGATAAAATTGAAAGTTTAAATAAAGATATTCAAAATCCTGAAATTTTTAATGATAAAGATAAATTTTTAAAAATTAGCGAAGATTTGTCAAAATTAATAAAAGAAAAAGAAAATTTATATTTAGAATGGGAAAATTATTTATAGGAGAATTGTATGCATAATGTTAATCCGTTAGAAAATGTTCAAAAGATTTTGAAAAAATCATGTGAAATCTTAAATTTAGATGATAGTTTGTATGAACTTTTAAAAGAGCCTGAAAGAACGATAGAAATAAATATTCCGGTTAAAATGGATAATGGAAAAGTTAGAGTATTTAAAGGCTATCGTTCACAACATTGTGATGTTATGGGTCCATATAAAGGTGGGATTAGATTTCATCAAAATGTAAATGTTGATGAAGTTAAAGCTCTATCTATTTGGATGAGTTTAAAATGTTCTGCTACACATTTACCTTTTGGTGGTGGGAAAGGCGGAATAATTGTAGATGTAAATGAATTATCGGAAAGTGAACTTGAAAGACTTTCAAGAGGATATGTAAAAGAGCTTTATAAATATATAGGAGACAGGTTCGATATTCCTGCTCCGGATGTAAATACAAATGAAAAAATTATGGCTTGGATGTTGGACGAATACATAAAGCTAACCGGAAATAATACTCTTGCAACATTTACCGGAAAAGCACTTGAATTTGGAGGTTCACATGGAAGAAAAGAGGCAACCGGAGTTGGTGTTGCAGTAATGACAAGAGAGGCTTTGAATAAATTAGGTATTGATATAAAAGAGTCAAGAATTGCAATTCAAGGTTTTGGAAATGTCGGCTCAAATACTGCTAAACACTTAGAAAGAATGGGTGGGAATATTTTATCTATTTCAGAGTATGATAATGAAAAAGGCGTTTATACGATTTATAATGAAAAAGGATTTAATATTTCAGAATTAATTTCTCATTTTGAGAAATATAAAACATTAATCAACTTTGAAGGAGCAAAACTTATTTCAATCGACCAATTTTATTCATTAGATGTTGATGTAATAATTCCATGCGCGTTGGAAAATTCTATTACAGAAGAAGAGGCAAATAAAATAAGAGCTAAACTGATAGTTGAGGGAGCAAATGGACCTGTTGATTATTTTGCCGATAGAATTTTGAAACAAAAAAATGTTGTAGTCATTCCGGATATATTGGCAAATTCCGGAGGAGTTATAGCTTCATATTTTGAATGGGTGCAAAATATTTCAGGTATTGATATGACTGAAGATGATGTTTTGAATAAAGTAGAATATAAAATGTTACTTGCATATAATGAAATATTAAAAATTCAACAAGAGTATGACGTAACGACAAGACTTGCATCTTACATTTATTCAGTATTAAGACTATATAAAATATTAAAACTAAGATCAAGAATTTAGAAAAATGTTTAATAATAAAAGAGTAGTAAGAAAATTATCCTTACTACTCTTTTTTATAACCATTTACAAATAAAAGTGGAATAATTATTGGAACAGTTATAAATATTAAATATGAATACCTGTAATAATTTACTATTGGTGAATAAATACAAGTAAGTATAATGGAAAGACATAAATATATTAATGGCATAATTTTTTTGTTTCTTTTCAAAATTGAATATCCTATCGATAATATAAGTAACCAGGTAGCAAATCCTGCTTTTAAAAATGAAGAAATTACAGGATATGAGGCTATAGAATAAATTATATTTGTTGTTGTTTTCTTTAATTTATGTATTTCTTTAAAATCTGTGTTTTGATTCCATCCTTTATCAAAATATCCATATTTTTCTTTTAATTGTAAGTTAGATGTTTTATCAAAAGTTTTAAAAGTGAACCAATCTGTTTTTGTTTCATACATATGTTCATAATAATCTCCAATCCACATACCTTCTCTAAATTTATAGGGATAAAAGTAAGATAAAGATAAATTTAAAATAGCATCAATATTTGTTTTAGGATGTTTTAAATACATTTTAAACCATAGTTTAAAGAAATCATTTTTTAAATCTTTAAAATTATCTTCCCTTATATGGTTTTTAATTGGGTCTGCACAATATGGGTCGAAATCATTTTTTATTTTTTCTAGTCCAAAAATTTTATCACATAATTTTAGCTCGTTTTCAGAAAATGATTCCGGATGATATTTAGCAACACTTGCTAATTGTTGAAATCTTGTAGATAAATAATCATATTTCATTGAACTTTCTAAAGGTTTTAAAATGCTTTTTGTGATTTTATTTGCTGAAAAACAAAATATTATAGATAAAAAAATTAATGTCAAAGTATTTATTCTATATTTTTTTTGAGTACCAAATAATAAGAATACCAAACCTACAATAACATAAATTATTGCTTTTCGGTGTAACATAAACACTCCAAAAACAGAAATTAGAAAATATATTATTGAAATATTTTTACTAAAGAATATTTTAGGATTGTAAATCATTTCAATCATCAATAAAACAAAAAGAAGCAAAAAATTACCTAATATAACGTCTTTATACAGTGTAAAACTATAAACTATAAAATATGGATTTACACAAAAATAAAAATACAAAGCTATTTTTAATTTTTTATTAAATTTAAATTCAAATAATTTGTATAGTAAAAGAGAATATACAATGCTTGTAAAAATTAAATTTATAAAATTAAAAATTCCAATTCCTATACCAACTGATGAAAAATATTTTAAACCGAGTTTTCCAAATAATCCTACTGTATAGATATAAAGATATGGGTGAGAATTAGATAATGGAAGAACTCCTATTCCTTCTTTTATACAGTACATACTATCCCACGTAAAATTTCCAGGGAAAAATATTACAAAAAATATTATTCTTATTATAAATATTGGTATTAGTATTTTAAAAAATTTTTTTAAAATAAATTTTTTGTTAGTAAATGTAGGTTGTTCAAAAGTTATATTT
>ENA-OPBO01000401-OPBO01000401.1-human-gut-metagenome-genome-assembly--contig:-NODE-401-length-37807-cov-3.388218_pt1 | contig 37807 bp, 36 predicted proteins | sample MGYA00241071_ERZ501458 | MGnify/ENA primary metagenome ERZ501458 (study PRJEB25962, sample SAMEA2042509) | human gut metagenome | biome: human gut; feature: human-associated habitat; material: faeces... | reverse complement strand
TGGCGCTGGACAGTGTACAGCTGGTGCCGTGGGTATTGGGATTGTCGATCCGTTTCCCCCGGAACCATCTGGCGCTTCCATCCCGGTAGAGAAGATCGTTGGCGTCGTTTAACTGATGGCCGCCCTTTAACAGCACCCCGCAGTGGTAAGTCTCACTGATCCACTTTGCCGTCGTCTCCATATCGGCTTCCGTCTTCACAGGCATCCCGGCCAGGACCTCTGCCTCCGGCACATTGGGAGTGAGCACTGTCGCCATAGGAAGCAGCTCTTCCTTCAGGGCAAGGACCGCTTCATCGCTGATCAGTTTGGCCCCGCTGGTGGCTACCATCACCGGATCCACCACGATATTCTCCGCCTGATACTCCTTAAGCTTTGCCGCAATAACACGGATCAGCGGGCTTGCGGACACCATTCCGATCTTCACCGCGTCCGGACGGATGTCGGTAAAAATATTGTCCAGCTGTTCCCCCAGAAATTCCGGCGTTACCTCCATGATCCCGGTAACCCCTCTGGTGTTCTGAGCCGTCAGCGCGGTAACCGCGCTCATGGCGTACACCCCGTTGGCCAGCATAGTCTTGATATCCGCCTGGATCCCGGCTCCCCCGCTGGAATCACTTCCCGCTATCGTTAACGCTGTTCTTTTCATCTTTCCTTCTTCCTTTCTATCTAAAATAATCCCAGAACTTCTCCTGCTCTGTCAGATCCAGGAGATAGACCTCCGCCTGCTTCCGCAAGGCCTCCTGGTCCCTTGCGCTGAACCGGTCAAAGACACCTGCTGTGTGGAACCCTGCCGCTTTAGCCGTGCGCAGGGCAAAAAGAGAATCTTCCAGCACAACACATTCCTCCCTCTCACAGGAGAGCATCTTCCTTGCCATATCATACACCGCCGGACTGTTCTTCCCTTCCCCGGCTTCCCCGCAGGTGGCGATCCCCTGGAAAAACCGCCGGATTCCAAGCCGTTCAAATGCAGCCCCGATCTGCTCCTTATCGCTGGAAGTAGCCGCCGCCATGGGGATCCCCCGGCGGGACAACTCTGTAAGGAATTCCCGGACTCCCGGCTTCATGGGCGCTTCCTGCAGATAAAAATCCCGCACCACAGCCAGAACGCCGCCTTCGATCTCTTCCGGCTCTTCTGACAATCCATAAGTCTCCTTCAGATAGACTGCCCCTTCCCGGAGGGTCATGGGAAATAAAATCCGCCCCAGATCCGGCCCGGGATCTCTTCCAAGACTTCTCAGATACCGGGCTCCCGCCTCCTCCCAGATAGCCATGGAATCTAAGAGCACTCCATCCACGTCAAAGATCACGCCCCGGATGGGGACCTGCCCTTCTAGCTTTCCACCATGCACCGGACTGCCTCCTTCAGTTTCCTGGTTTCTTCTTCAACATCTTCCTGGGCGAAGATGGCGCTGATCACTGCCGCGCCGCAAACCCCGGTTCCTGCAAGCGCGCCTACATTTTCCCGGGTGATGCCGCCGATAGCGATCACCGGGATGTGAACGGCCTGACAGATGGCCTTCACAGTCTCATGGTCTACTTCCGACGCATCTGCCTTCGATCCTGTGGCAAAGACTGCTCCCACTCCCAGGTAGTCCGCCCCGCGGCTCTCTGCCAGGAGGGCCTGCTCCACCGTCTGGGCGGACACGCCGATGATCTTGCCCAGCCGGGCCCGCACGTCTCCTGCCTCCATGTCGCTCTGGCCCACATGAACGCCGTCCGCGTCCACCGCCTGGGCGATATCCACATTGTCGTTGATCACAAAGGGAACCTGATACCTTCCGCAAAGTTCCTTGATCTCTCTTGCTTCCTCCAGGAACCGTTCCTCATCCAGATCCTTCTCCCTGAGCTGGACGAAGGTAACCCCTCCTTTCAGAGCCTCTTCCACCCGGTCCACCAGCCGCCGGCCTCCAAGCCAGCGCCGGTCCGTCACTGCGTACAGCAGTAAATCTTTCTTATCGCACTTCATAGTCTGCTCCTTTATCCAATGTTTCACGATCCATATTGTAGATGGCATCGATGATCCGGTTTCGGTAAGTGGCGTTGCCGTCCCCCGGCTGCATGTGGGCCCAGCCGATCTCCCCTGCCAGTCCCATGGCGCACACCGCGGCCGCCGCCGCCTCAAGCTTCTGATCCGGATTGGCCACCAGGAACGCCGTCAGCATCCCGGAGAGCTGGCAGCCGGTCCCTGTGATCTTCCCCATCTCCGGCCGGCCGCCTCGGATCACATAACAGGTCTCCCCGTCGCTGACAAGATCAATGGCTCCTGTGATGGCTACTATGGTTCCCGCCTTCCTGGCAAATGCTTTGGCGAATGCCACCCCTTCCTCCAGGTTTTTCTCGGTCACCGCATCCGCCACATCCGCGTCCACCCCTTTGGTGGTGCCGCTCCCTTTGGCCAGCGTCTTGATCTCCGAGATATTTCCCCGGATCACATCAAAATGGATCTCTTCCGTCAGAAGCACCGCCGTATTGGTGCGCAGATCGCTGGCTCCGGCTCCCACCGGATCCAGCAGCACCGGATGGCCCATCTGGTTGGACCGCTTCCCTGCCTTCAGCATCCCCTCGATGCTCCGCACATTCAGGGTCCCGATGTTGATGTTCAGCCCGCCGCAGATACTGGTGATATCCTCCACGTCCTGGGGCTCGTCCGACATAATAGGGCTTCCCCCGCAGGCCAGCAGCACATTGGCCACGTCGTTAACCGTCACATAGTTGGTGATATTGTGCACCAAGGGCACTTTATCTCTTACATTCTGCAGATACATTCCCAGCATGTTCTCGTCTCTCCTTCCCTGTTTTCCGCTCTAATACTTTCTCAGCTGATCCTCACTGTCGTCGCTGGTCTTGATGATCTTTTTGATCACCACATAATACCCGCGGCCCTCAGAAAGCTCCACCTTCACCCGGTCGCCTTCCCGGCGCCCAAGCACCGCCTTCCCAAGGGGGGACTCGATACTGATCAGCCCTTCCAGGGAATTGCCTCGCACGCTGGTCACCAGCCGGATGGTATCGGTCTCGCCTTCGTCCTCAAAATAAAGCTCTACCGTGTTATTGATCCCCGCCTCATCTTCCCTGGAAGCGTCCGAGATGATCCGGGCATTCTTCAGCATCCGCTCCAGATAACGGATCCGGCTTTCATTCCGGTTTTTGTCCTGTTTGGCCGCCTTATATTCAAAATTCTCGCTTAAGTCTCCCTGGGCCCTGGCTTCCTTCACTGCTTCCAGTTCCTTTTTTCGCACCACCAGCTTGCGGTACTCGATCTCTTCCTTTATTTTCTTCACATCACTTTGTGTCAGCTGCTCTTTCACGTTGATCCTTCCTTCCTGCTCCCTTACTGTGTCTGGCTTCCCCGGTTCCCGGCGCTTTTTCTGGCGCTTCGCGCCAGGAGGAAACCTCCGGCCAGCGCAAGGCTTGCCTGGGTAACCGGCTCTGCGATCCACACGCCGGAAAGCCCCAGAAGCCCCGGCAGTACCAATGCGATCAGCACTGCCAGAAGCGACGGCTCCCCGTAGATCAGGATGTAAGCAGACAGATTCTGTTCCACCGCGTAGAAATACGATGTGGTCACCCGCAGGAATGCCGCGAAGACCAGACCTGCCGCAAAATAAAGGATCACTGTCTCATACATCTCCTGTACCTGGGAAGACACGCCAAAGATTCCCGCCAGACTGCCTCTGGTCATAATGATAGCACCGATACACAGAATTGTCACCCCTGCCGCCATCATATAAGCCATGGCGCGCACCTTGCGCACACCCTCGTACTCTCTGCTCCCATAGTATCTGCCGATGAGCGGCTGGGCCCCGTCGCCCACCCCCTGGACCAGAAGCTGGACCACGCAGATCACATAGCTCACCACCGCGTAACAGGACACCGCCGTGTCCCCTCCGTATACAATGGATCCTTTATTGATGATCATGATCACAATATTGGGGGACAAGGTCAGCCCAAAAGGGGAAGCCGCGATAGCCAGAAGATAGCGGACCACATTTCCCCGAAGAGGAAAGTAAGCATAGTGGAACAGCCCTACCTTCCTTGTAAGGTAGATCACTGCCGGCACCACCGTCACCGCCTGTCCCATCAGCGTTGCCACGGCCGCCCCCTCCACCCCGTAACCCAGGACGGAGACAAACAGCCAGTCAAAGATAATGTTGGTCACAAACCCGGCCGCCATAGCCGTCACAGCCCCGTCGTAGTTGCGGATGATGGGCATCATGCCGGTGCTGAACACCTGAATTGCCGCGCCTGCCGCAATGATCCGGATGTATCCCGCCCCGTAGGTATAGATCTCTCCGCTGGCGCCAAACAGCCGCAGGATCACCGGATAGAACATAAGTAAAAGCCCTGTCAGCAGGATCCCTGCCAGCAGAAGAAGCACAAAGGCATTCCCCAGATACCGGCGCTCCGTCTCCTCATCCCCCTTCCCTTTATTAATGGCGATCTGGATCGCTCCCGCCATGCCAAGGCCTGTCCCGGCCGCCTGGATCAGGGCCACCAGAGGATAGGCCACGTTGATGGCGGCAAGCCCTGCGTCTCCTACATTTCTCCCTACAAAGAAACCGTCCACAATAGCATAAACCCCGGTAAAGGCAAACGCGATCATGGAAGGGATCACATTTCTGAAGAATTCCCGCTTCACAGATCTTCTCATCATCGCTCCATCTCCTCCTGAAAATACTGACAGAACATCCGGTTTATCTCCAGAAGAGCCTCCATCTTCTCCTGGCCGATCCGCCGGACAACCGCCAGCTCCGTGCGCTCCAGCTCTTCCATCATCGGTTTTACCACCCGGTATCCTGCTTCCGTCAACCCGATCTTCTTGCCCCGGCGGTCGGTTTCATCCGGCTGAAAGGAAAGATACCCCTTCTCTTCAAAGTTCTTTAAAATGCTGCTCACTGTCTGCTTGGGCATGGACCACTCCCGGCAGATTTCCTTCTGACGGCAGTTCCCGCCGCCATAATAGATTGCATACAATACAAACAGGGCGTCGCAGGTCATGCCGTGATCCTTCGCCCATCTGGTATACAGGGCGTTGGTCTGGTTCCAGAGCCCGTAATATTCTTTTAGCTGACGTTCCAAAATATCGCTCAAGATCTTGTCCTCCTTATTTAGTCCGTAATCAGACTTCTAAAGTATAGAATACTTTTGTTCCCCCGTCAATCCGTCCAGAGAAAAACGCCGCCGGCGAAAACACCGGCAGCGCTTTTTTCTTTTCTGGCTATGACTGCGTCTGGTCCTCTCCCAGCTTGTAGATCTGCAGGGATACATTGGTATACAGATAATTTCCTCCGTCCCCCGCCACATTCAGCGTGGCCGGCGCCTGGGGCACATCCACGATCTGGGCGAAAGAAGCGTTGGCCGTTCCTCCCGCCGCCTGGAACGTGTTGTGCACTGCCGTTCCCTGAACGATCTGCCCATTCTGCTGAAGATAGAGCGAGATCGTCTGGGGAAAGGACTGGCCGCTGACAGAACTTACGCTCCCATGGAACGACACATAGTAGAGTCCCGGCTCCTGGATGGTAAAATCCGTATCTCCGCCGGTATGGGAGATGGCCGTCCCCTGGGAGATCTCATTCTGATCAAAGGTCAGGGGATTGCCTGAGGTCCCCGGCTGGGAGGGAACGGAATAGGCCGACAACATCTCCTGGGTCACGCTGGTCCCCGCCGGACCGGTAGCTCCCGTGGGGCCGGTTGGGCCGGTGGCTCCCGTTGGACCGGTAGGACCTGTTGGACCGCTCTCGCAGGGCGGCGGCTCCTGTTGGACCAGGCGGGCCGGTGGGGCCTCCTGCCGGGCCTGTAGCTCCCGTGGGGCCGGTGGCTCCCGTCATTCCCGTGGCTCCTGTAGGACCTGTCGTCCCTGTCATCCCTGTGGCTCCCGTGGGGCCAGTGGCTCCTGTAGGACCAGTTGGACCGCTCTCACAGGGCGGCGGACACGGCGGGCAGGGACGAAACGGCGGGAATGGACCGCAGCCACATCTCCCCCGCTGCTCTTCTGCTTCTACATCCTGTCTGTCCTGTCTATTTCGAAACAATGACATATGCCTTCACCCTTTCAGGTTCTTGATTCCTTATCAATATATGTGGGGATTTCACCCCCGGACACTTATTTTCTCAAAATACTCCCGGTTTCTTACTACATACTCGGATTCCGGCTTATACTGTCCTGCCAGTTCATTGTACCTTCTTGCCTGCTCCAGATTCCCCATCCGGTCATAACAGACACACAGAGAGATCGCCGGCAGAAACCCATAGCAGTCTTCTTCTATGAAGGCTCCGGAAGCCGGATCCTTCCTGGCCCTGAGAGCCTGCTCATACCAGAAGACTGCCTGAGCGTATCTCCCTTGCTCCAGGAAATACCGCCCCAGCTGGCAGCAGGTCTCTCCCCGGGGAACATCATACCGCAGGGCGCCAAGCAAGGCGTCCAGCTCTTTTTCCTTCTGTCCAAGCCCCCGGAAACAGTGAGCCAGCTGCCGGGAGGCGTCGATCCGATTCTCCACCCATCCGTCCGGCCGGGCCAGAAAAGCCTGGAGGATCTGCGCCCCCTTCTCATATCTTCCATGAGTCAGCAGTTCCCGGCCATAATAATAGAGCGCCCGGCTGTCAAAAGATTCTCCCGCCTTCTCCATCTCCTCATAGATCCTAAGATTTCGGTCCGGATCCCCGGGGCCTTCTTTCCGATGGACAACAGGGATCTCTTCATATCGGAGGGTTCCCTTAAGAGGGATGGTCTCGTGGACCCTGCCTGCGAAACGAAACTCCGGCGAATTGCGGACGATCCGCTCCCGGTAATAAGTAAATATCGGCCGCCCTTCACTGTCAAACCCGGTCTCATAGGGAAGGAGCACCACGTCCGTATCCGCCGGAAGCGTCTTCTTCATCTCCAGGAACCGCCGCCGGTCTTCCTGCCTCATCACATCATCTGCGTCCACCCACATACAATATTCCTTCGTCGCCCTTTCAAGCCCGTAATTACGGGCTGCCGAGAAGTCCCCGCACCAAGGAACTTCATAGACCCGGCTGGTATATTTTCCGGCGATCTCTCTCGTCCGATCGGAAGAGCCGGTATCCACAATGACGATCTCATCCGCAAGCTCTCCAAAGCAGCCCAGGCACCGCTCCAGGACCGCCTCCTCATCCTTTACGATCATACACAGACTGATGGCAGCCATGCCCCTTCCCCCTTTCTTCTTTATCCTATGCAAAAAGCCCCATTTCTGCCTGAAGAATATTGACAAGGAGCATTCATCCTGCTATATTCAATTTGCTAAGATTTTACTGCGTCAGCCCGGTGCTTTCAGGACTCGGGCTGACGTTTCTTTGAGAAGAAAGGAAGCGACATCATGAACCGATTTCGTAAAATGTACTGCAGGACCTTCCAGACGGTCTTCAAGATCGCGCTGCCCTTCCTGCCTTACCGGAAACCCAAGATCGTAGGAAGTGTGAAGGCTCTGCCGGAGATCCTCAAGAAACGCAGATGTGAAAATGTACTGATCATCACCGACGCAGGCATCCGCAAGCTGGGTCTGACCCAGCGGCTGGAGAAGGTGCTGGCCAAAAACGAGATCCCTTACACCATCTATGACCGGACCGTGGCCAACCCCACTACGGAAAATGTGGCGGAGGCAGTGGAACTCTACCAGGCCAACGATTGCCGGGCCATCATCGGATTCGGCGGCGGCTCCAGTATGGACTGCGCCAAAGCCACCGGCGCAAGGATCGCCAAACCGCACCAGTCTCTGGCAAAGATGAAGGGGATCCTCAAGGTCCACAAGCGGCTGCCCCTGCTCATCGCCATCCCCACCACAGCCGGCACCGGAAGCGAGACCACCCTGGCCGCTGTGATCACGGATGCACAGACCCGGTATAAATACGCCATCAACGATTTCCCGCTGATCCCCAGGTATGCGGTGCTGGATCCCAAGGTTACTTTAAGCCTTCCTCCGGCCATCACCGCCTCCACGGGAATGGATGCCCTGACCCACGCGGTGGAGGCATTCATCGGCAACTCCACCACCTACGGGACCCGCAAGGACGCCCTGCTGGCGGTGAAACTCATTTTCGAAAATCTGGATACCGTATATAACGACGGCAGCAATCTGGACGCCCGCAGAAATATGCTCCATGCTTCTTTCTACGCCGGATGTGCCTTCACCAAATCTTATGTAGGCTATGTCCACGCAGTGGCCCATTCCCTGGGCGGCCAGTACAACGTGCCCCACGGCTACGCCAACGCCGTGATCCTGCCTATGGTCCTGGAAGCCTACGGAAGTGCCGTTTACAAGAAGCTTGACAAGCTGGCGGTGGAAGCCGGCATCGCGGACCCGGAGGACTCCTACGAAGAAGGGGCGAAGAAATTCATCCAGGCCATCAAGGATATGAAGCTGCGGTTCCATATCGGCAATACCATCCCGGAGATCCTGGAAGAGGATATTCCCAAGCTGGCCCACTATGCGGACAAAGAGGCCAATCCCCTCTATCCCGTGCCGGTGCTGATGAACGCCAGGGAACTGGAGAACTTCTATTACGGGCTGATGGAGATCGTCCCAGACCCGCAGTAAGATCACAAGGAGGCATTTGAACATGAACCAACAGGAAATCCAGGCTATTGTAGAGAAACAGCGCGCCTTCTTTCACACAGGCGCCACACTGGATATAGAGAAAAGGATCCAGGCCTTAAAGAAACTTCAAAGCTGTATCCTGCGCTATGAAGATGAGATCGGCGCGGCGCTGAAGCAGGACCTTGGGAAAAGCACCTTCGAAAGCTATATGTGCGAATCTGGTCTGGTCTTAAGTGAGCTCAGCTACATGCTGCGGCATGTGCGCTCCTATTCCAGGGAGAAACGGGTCCGCACCCCGTTGGCCCAGTTCCACTCCCGGAGCTTTAAGAAGCCTTCTCCTTACGGCGTGACCCTGATCATGAGCCCCTGGAACTATCCCTTCCTTCTGACCATCGATCCCCTGGTAGACGCCATTGCCGCCGGGAATACCGCCGTGGTAAAACCCAGCGCCTATTCTCCCGCCACCAGTGAGCTGATGGCCCGGATCTTAAGGGAATGTTTCCCGGAGGAGTATGTGGCGGTGGTCACCGGCGGACGGGCAGAGAACACCTGTCTTCTCAATGAACATTTCGATTATATTTTCTTCACCGGCAGCCAGGCAGTGGGCCGGGAGGTCATGCGGTGCGCTTCCGCCCGCCTCACTCCCGTCACCCTGGAGCTGGGCGGAAAGAGCCCCTGCATTGTGGAGAAGACCGCCAACCTGAAGCTTGCCGCCCGGCGGATCGTATTCGGCAAGTACCTTAACTGCGGGCAAACCTGCGTAGCGCCGGATTACATCTACTGTGACGCCTCGGTCAAAGACCGTCTGGTGGAAGAGATCAGGCGCCAGGTCCGGATCCAGTATACTGAACAGCCCCTCTCCAACCCGGATTACGGCAAGATCATCAACGAGAAACATTTCCAGCGGATCTGCGGACTGATCGATCCGGACAAGGTGGTGCTGGGGGGCGGCTCCAATCCGGATTCGCTGCAGATCGAGCCTACCGTCATGGACAACGTGACCTTCGCGGACGCGGTGATGCAGGAAGAGATCTTCGGACCTCTCATGCCCATCCTCACCTATGATTCTCTGGATGATGCCATAGAGAAGATCAATTCCATGGCCCACCCCCTGGCCCTCTACCTCTTCACCTCCGACAAGGCCATTGCCCGGAAGGTGACCGCCAGGTGCCAGTTCGGCGGCGGCTGTGTCAACGATACCATCATCCACCTGGCCACCAGCGAGATGGGATTCGGAGGCTTTGGCGAGAGCGGTATGGGAGCTTACCACGGGAAAGACGGCTTTGATACCTTCTCCCACTACAAGAGCATTGTGGACAAAAAAACCTGGCTGGATCTGCCTATGCGGTATCAGCCATACCAGGAATTGTACCGGAAGCTGCTGCACATTTTCCTGCGGTAGCCACCGTAATCTATGAAGAAGGGGACGTTTATGAACGTCCCCTTCTTCTCTCTTAAACTTATTGAAATCTCCAGTCAAAAGATTCATGTCATAGGCTTCCAGCAGTTCAAAATCCTGCTGCACCTTATCGCAATACTTTCTTACACTACGCTCCGATAATTTCCATTTTCTTGCTGTTTCACTCACTAAAAGTCATTCTTACATTTTCAAAAGATCCAGTAACGTATATTCACCCTTACGAATCTTTGACATCGCATGATATTTTTTGATTGCTGTCAAAAGTATGGCAGGATCTGAAAAATAATTTTTCACAAAACGATAAGATTTCACATTTGTCATCTTTAAATCTTCCCTGCAGAAATCACTTGGTTTCTTTCCAGACTTCTTAAACTCTCTGTACTTGTCCTCATTGAAAATAATTAACATCTCAATCTCTGGAGCAGTAATTACATTGATTACATCCACTTTGTATTTGTAAGCTTTGCTAAGTTTGAAATTCTCGCGTCGCGAGTCAAGAATCCGAATTACTGAGATCTTATCCAGGAAACCTTTTCGCAAATATTTCTCTTCAAAGTGCTTGCCATCCCTGCAACGAATAACTTCTTCTTCCAACATTTCCTCTCTTGTAAAAATCAAAAGATTATGATCCAAAAGAATATCTATGATAGCGTTTTCAGCTGCGCCCTCACATATGCAGGCTTTATATTTTGCTAATTCCATAGGCCGCCTCCTATTTAAGTGCTACAGCCATACTTTTCTTCAGCCGCATATACGCTTCATACATAGGAGTTGTTCCTTCCAAAAAACCACTCTGATATGCGTCACTCTTCTTTATATCATTCCTTTTCAAAATTGTGCTCAGGTTTTCAACCGTAATCCCGTCTCTGTTTCTGATTATAAAAATACTATCATTCCTGTCGTATTCATCCAGCAATTCAGGATAATGCGTTGAAAAAATCAAGGTGCCACCATTTTTATTCAACTTGCCATCCATAAAGAAGCGCATCAATGTAGTTACAATTTCTTTATTAAAATGGTTCTCTATCTCATCAACTACAATGTAGCCGCCCTTTTGCAGCACTTCCTGCGCCAGCGTAAAAGTAATCATGCCCTTTACAGTACCGGAAGAGAGGTAATTATTCAACTGGATCGGATCATTCATCACAATCTCGTCTTTCCCCTGGAACTTCAAACGAATGACCGCTTTTTGATCCATTTCATCGAACCGCAAGCTTTCAACAGTCGGATCCAAATAGGTAATAACCTCTGCCGGTATATTGTCAGAAAAAGGAAGAACATTTATATTTGTGAATTGCAGTAAATTCACCACCCTCATATTCTCCCCTGTTTTCTTATTCCGGGCGATCATAATACTGACATCATCTGGCAGGAAATCCTCCTGTCCGCTTCTGAACATTACAGGCTCCTTGTCATCAAAATCAAGCATAGATTTTCGTGTGATTACTTCGTCCGTCTGCTTTGACCATATTTTTTCAGATAAAATTCTATACACAATCCCCTCTGTCTTAGTCTGCTTCGAAGTTATCATGGTTTCAAGACGACATATCTCTTTATTTGACTCTAAGTAGAAAAAAATGTTCAATACTGCCTTTTCCGTATTTCCCAGAATATCCCTGGTTTCGATGTGATTGATCGGCTCATTATTGATTATCCCCAGCGACAAAAGTATAACTTTTAACACAGATGTTTTTCCTGAAGCATTGATTCCTATAAAACCATTAGCTGGATTCAAATATATATTTGAAAACAATGAATAAAGGATATCTTTCTGGTCTTCCGACACTCTTTGCTGTGCATAAAAACACATATCAAACTTTCCCTTAAAAAGCGGCAATCCATCCGCTGTAATTTTCAAAAGTTTCATGTCAAGCACCTCCAAAAATAAAAACACTTTTTCTGTTAATAAATTCTTTTCTACAAATAGTATACTGCCAGATCTTAAAATTATCAACGGATTTTTTGTTTTTATATTCCCATGGAAATACTAATTAGGATCTTCCAGTGCTTCGGTACCGATCATCAGTATAATTGCACATAAATCGGCGCAGGATTTCTCTTATCCTGCGCCGTCTGTTATAATCTACTCATTCTCTTCCGTGAACTTCTTGATGTTGGAAGCGTTGGCCAGCTTCTGCACCTTGCCGTCCTCTACCACGATCAGAGTGGGCGCCTGCATTACGCCGTATTTCTTCACCAGATCCTTGTTCTCCTGCGCGTCCACCACCTCATAATCCATATGGGCTTCCTCCAGCGCCCGCTTGGCGATGGCGCAGTTGGGGCAGGTCTTGGTGGTAAAGAGCAGCTTCTTTGAGCCTTCTTCCGCCTCCTGCTTCAGCACTTCCTCGATGTGCTCTTCTGTCTGCACGTGAGGATGGAATTCAGACTTGCTCAGATCATAAACCTTCCGGTCCTTGAACTCCTGAGCCTTACCGTCATTCCAGTTCTGTACCGGACGATAATATCCGGTGATACGGCTGTAAACCTCCGTCTTCTCTCCGCACTCGGGGCATACATACTCTTCGCCCTTGATATAGCCGTGGTTCTTGCAGATCGAATAGGTTGGAGACATGGTGTAGTAAGGCAGCTTGTAGTTCTCCGCGATCTTGCGAACCAGCGCCGCCGCCGACTGCCAGGTGGGAAGCTTCTCACCCAGGAAGGCGTGGAATACGGTTCCTGACGTATACAGTGTCTGCAGCTCATCCTGGATATCCAGGGCCGCGAAGATATCTTCCGTATAACCTACCGGCAGGTGAGAACTGTTGGTGTAGTAAGGTGTTCCGTCTCCCTCTGCCGCCGTAATGATATCCGGGAACTGTTCTTTGTCGTGTTTCGCGAACCTGTAAGTGGTGGATTCAGCCGGTGTTGCCTCCAGGTTGTAGAGATCGCCGTACTCTTCCTGATAAGAAGACAGACGCTCCCGCATATGGTTCAGCGCCTTCTTGCTGAATTCCTGGGTCTCCGGATGGGTCATATCCTTGCCGATCCATTTCGCGTTCAGGCCTGCTTCGTTCATACCGATCAGACCGATGGTGGAGAAATGATTCTCGAAGGTTCCCAGATACCGCTTGGTATACGGATACAGGCCCTCGTCCATCAGCTTGGTGATAACCGTTCTCTTCACATGGAGCGACCTTGCGGAAATATCCATCAGACGGTCCAGACGGCGGAAGAAGTCAGCCTCATCCGCAGACTGATAAGCGATCCGCGGCATATTGATGGTCACAACACCTACAGAGCCTGTGCTCTCCCCGCTTCCAAAGAAGCCGCCGGATTTCTTGCGCAGCTCCCGCAGATCCAGACGCAGACGGCAGCACATACTGCGCACGTCGCTGGGCTCCATATCGCTGTTGATATAATTGGAGAAATAAGGTGTTCCGTATTTAGCCGTCATCTCGAAGAGCAGACGGTTGTTCTCTGTATCAGACCAGTCAAAGTCACTGGTGATGGAGTAGGTGGGGATGGGATACTGGAATCCGCGTCCGTGGGCGTCTCCTTCGATCATGATCTCGATAAACGCCTTGTTGACCATGTCCATCTCTTTCTTGCAGTCCCCGTAAGTGAAGTCCATCTCCTTTCCACCTACGATGGCCGGCAGGTTCGCCAGGTCAGCTGGAACCGTCCAGTCCAGGGTAATATTGGAGAAAGGCGCCTGTGTTCCCCAACGGGACGGCGTGTTGACGCCGTAGATAAAGGACTCGATACATTTCTTCACTTCCGGATAAGACAGGTTATCTGTCTTTACAAAAGGCGCAAGGTAGGTGTCAAAGGAGGAGAAGGCCTGCGCGCCTGCCCACTCATTCTGCATGATACCAAGGAAGTTTACCATCTGATTGCACAGCACGCTCAGATGCTTGGCCGGTGAGGAAGAAATCTTCCCCGGGATCCCGCCAAGGCCTTCCTGGATCAGCTGCTTCAGGGACCACCCTGCACAGTAGCCAGTAAGCATGGACAGGTCATGGATATGGATATCCGCGTTCCTGTGGGCCTGCCCGATCTCCTCGTCGTAGATCTCAGACAGCCAGTAATTTGCTGTGATCGCGCCGGAGTTGCTTAAGATGAGTCCTCCTACGGAATAAGTAACGGTGGAATTCTCCTTCACACGCCAGTCGGTGACCTTCACATAGCTGTCCACGATCTCTTTGTAATCCAGCATGGTGGACTTCAGATTCCGGATCTTCTCCCGCTGCTTCCGGTAAAGGATGTATCCCTTCGCCACATCGGAATAGCCCGCTTTGATCAGGACCGCCTCCACGCTGTCCTGGATATCTTCCACCTGGATCAGGGAATTCTTGATCTTGGGCTCAAAGTCTGCTGTCACCTTCAGGGCCAGCAGGTCGATGATGTCCTGATTGTACTCCTTCTCCTGGGCGTTAAATGCTTTTTCAATGGCCAAGCTGATCTTCGACAGATTGAAATCAACGATCTGGCCGTCTCGTTTCGTTACCTGATACATGGCTTCGCTCCCCTTCCTGGTTTCTCTTTGGTTCTTTTTTATAATTTTATTGCACGATTCGTCTGTTTCTCTATCATACCACCGATTGTGTTTTACAGTCAATAAAAATAACAACATATTGTGCACAAATTTCGTTTTCGCACAATATGTTGTTATTGTGTAGTTTTACCAGAAGGCCCGGATCTGCGCCGTTTGCGGCTATTCCACCCCTCTTAGCTCTGCATTTGGCACATAAGGTTTCACCATCTCCAGGGCCTGCCCCATGATGTCCTTATTGTATCCACTTAGCCCCGGCTGGATCAGATCCCCGGAATCCACAAACTGCTGGAGATAATAATGCCTGGCCCCCCGGATCCATTTCCCGATCGATTCAAAATCTGAGCGCTGATGGAACTGACGCACCACGGTTGTCCGGAACTCGTAAGGCACGGCGTCCCCGAGCAGATACTGGACGCTCCTGTGGATATTGCGCAGATCATAATCTTCGATCCCGATGGTCCGCCCGTAACTTTCCTGGGAATTCTTGATATCCATCGCCACGTAATCCACAAGCCCCGCCTCCACGATCCGGGCAAGCTTATCCGGGAAACTGCCGTTGGTATCCAGCTTCGCCGCATATCCCAACTCCTTGATCCTTCTTAAGAAATCCTCGATCCCGTGCTGGATCAGCGGCTCGCCACCGGTCACGCACACCCCGTCCAGGATCCCCTGGCGCTTCTTGAGAAAATCAAAGAATTCCTCTGACGGGATCTCTTTATTTTTATAAGTATCGATCACCAGAGAGGCATTATGGCAAAACGGACAGCGGAAATTACAGCCCGCGGTAAAGACCGTACAGGCCACCTTCTCCGGATAGTCCAGTAATGTCAGCTTCTGAAGCCCTTGGATCACCATATTTTGCGCCTCCCTTTTTGATCATCTTGCGTCAAATCCGCTCTCTTGTTCCAGCGGAATATCCTTGGTATCGATCCAGTCGATGGTAATGAACGGATTGTGGTTTAGCCCTTCCATCAGCTTGTAGATCAGAGCCTCCCGGCCCTGCACTTCCAGAAGGACAGTGCCGTCCCACTGATTCTCCACCCAGCCGGTCAGTCCCAGCGACCGGGCCAGATGCTTGGCTGTATAGCGGAACCCTACCCCCTGCACTCTGCCGTAGAAGGTCATCCGTCTTCTGATGTCTGCCATTCTTCTGCCCCTTCTTCCTTACATAAAAGCCATATCAAACAGGGAGAGCTGATCGTCCCTTGCAGAAGTCACTTCCCGCTCCGTAAGGATCTCGTCTCCTCTAAGATGTCCGATCAAAAGAGGGGAGTTGTGATCATGCTGCTCATATTTCCTGTCCGCTCCTTCCTGCCCGCTCACCGCGTAACAGTAACGGCAGCCGTTGATACAGGTGTCATACATCCCCACATCTATGCTCTCCACACATCCGCAGGCTTTCCGCTGGCCTTTGTCTTTCTTTAAATCCAGCCGGTATCCCACCAGCTTCTCAAGCTGTTCCCGGTCGATACAGGCTCCCTGGCGGATGCCGTATCTTGTCAGGTCCGCCTCTTCTGCGCAGGTGTATACCGGAAGATCATATTTCCCGGCGATCCGACCGATCCCTTCTGCCAGTTCAAAGATCTCTTCCGGCTCCAGCTCCCGGCAGGCGCTTCCCCGGTATTCATCCACGAAGCTGATCACACAGCGGTCCGCGGCTTTATGAAGCCATTGGCACATCATCTCAAAATGCTCCAGATGGTAGGAGATGGTATACTTCTCCGACAAAAGAAGCGGATCGAACCTCCAGTTCATCCGCTCTTTCCCCAACCGCTGACTCAAGAGCAGAAATGTGGCCATCGCCTCCTCCACATCCGGAACCCCCGGCTCCAGATCCTTCCCGTAATCCGTAATGGTATACTGGAAACAGTACCGGTAGCCCATGGCGTCCAGTTCCCGCAGACAGGGAAGCAGCGGCTCCGGATTTTTGGTCCAGAAAACAATCCCGTCCACCACTTCCGGCGACAGACGGATCCTGCTTACTTTTCTGCGGTTGTACGGATTGGGGACCAGCACCTCGCCCTCTCTCAACCGGTTCACAAACCACTGAGAATACAGCGCCGGGATATCGGTCCTTCTGCTCGCGCTGATGATCATGTTCCACTCCTGTCCCTTTTTGTATTATCCGAAATTCTTCCGGATCAGCCGGCAGTATTCTTCATACGCCGGAACCCCTTTAAATCCATCGTTCAGGGCGTCTCTTACCCCCTTGTAATACCAGCCGATGGTGGCTTTATCCTTCATCCGGAAGCGATTCCACAACTCTTCGCCCGCCACCGGATAATCCCGGTCAATATCCCGCATATTGGAGAGCTTGTCCGCAAGGCCGATCATCTGCACTTCCCTGGGGGCTGTGCGGATGTATTCGATGGTGGCCCGCTTGCGCTCCATCCAGGTCCTGGACTTATCTTCACTCTCCCTGGCAACCATATAGGCCACACGCTCTGAGAATTCCTGGGCCAGGATCCTCTGGGTGACTCCCTCGCAGTCCTCAATGGTATCATGAAGCACTGCCGCGCTGATCACCTCCTCGTCCTTGGTCATGGTGGAAACAATATCCCCAACCTCGATGGGATGGACGATATACGGCCTCTTGGTCCCCTTGCGGAACTGTCCCTCGTGCGCCTTCGTCGCAAATTCGATTGCCTTGTCGATCATATTCATCTTCCTCTTTTTGTAACCTCCCGAAGTGTTACCTGAGTGATGGTTGACTATCATCTTTAATATATAAATCATACCATCTCCTACTTTAAATAGCAATGATTGTCCGTTATAATTATAATGTCAGGGTCCGGAGAGATCCCTTTTCTCCGGACCGCAGATAAAGGAGGTACATTCATGGCGCGAAAAACCATTCTCATCACCGGCTCTTCCCGGGGCATCGGGCGAAGCATCGCCCTTCTCTTTGCCTCCCGGGGATACCATGTATTTCTCAACAGCCATTCTTCCCTGGAAGCCCTGGAGCAGGTCCGGGAAGAGATTGAGCGGCAGGGCGCTGGCGTCTGCACCCTGGTCCCCGGCGATGTGGGAGATCCCGGCGACGTAGCGCGCATATTTCAGAAAATAAAAGAAACCTGCGGTCACCTTGATATCCTGGTGAACAACGCAGGCATCGCCCATATCGGGCTTCTCACCGATCTTGACAACCCACAGTGGGACCGGATCATCCGCACCAACCTTTCCTCTGTATTCTACTGCTGCCGGGCCGCTGTTCCCGGCATGGTGGCAAGGAAACAAGGCGCCATCATCAACATTTCTTCTATGTGGGGCACCTCCGGCGCTTCCTGTGAAGCCGCCTACTCCGCCTCCAAAGCCGGAGTCCACGGCCTGACCCGGGCGCTTGCCAAAGAACTGGCTCCCAGCAACATCCCGGTGAACGCCATTGCCTGCGGCGTCATCGACACGGAGATGAACCATCAGCTTAGCGAAGAGGAGCGGGCCGCGCTGGAAGAAGACATTCCCATGGGACGTTTCGGCACTCCCGACGAGATCGCCCAGATCGTCTGGAATGTGGCCACCGCCCCCTCCTACCTGACCGGGCAGATCATCGGGGCCGACGGGGGATATCTGTAAGAAATTCCCCTTTTCATTTATCAATCCAAAAGAAAGAAGTGATCCACATTGACAACCATACAGACACAGGAAAATCCTCTGGGATACAAGCCAATCCCTTCCCTTTTAAGGTCATTTGCCATCCCAAGCATCATCGCCATGCTGGTGAGTTCGCTCTACAATATCGTAGACCAGATCTTCATCGGCCAGGGCGTGGGATATCTGGGAAATGCGGCAACCAATGTCTCGTATCCTCTCACCACCATCTGTCTTGCCATCTCCCTTCTCATCGGCATCGGGAGCGCCTCTCAGTTCTCCCTTTACCTGGGAGCTGGCGAACAGAAAAAAGCAGAAGCCGTGGTGGGAAACGGGATCGCCATGATGCTCACATTTGGCATCCTCTACGCGGTACTGACCGAGATATTCCTCCATCCCCTTCTGCTGGCGTTCGGCGCCACACCGGCCAATCTCCCCTATGCGGAGACCTATTCCCGAATCATCGCCCTTGGCATGCCATTCCAGGTGGTCACCACCAGCATGAGCAATCTGATCCGGGCGGACGGAAGTCCCCGGTATTCCATGACCTGTATGCTGATCGGCGCCATTGCCAACACCATCCTGGACCCCATCTTCATTTTCCTTTTTGATCTGGGTGTGGCAGGGGCCGCCTGGGCCACCATTATCGGCCAGTTCCTCTCCTTCCTGGCAGCCATCGCCTATATCCGCAGGTTCAAGACGGTGGAAGTACGGCTTTCCGATGTGCGCCTGAACCTTCAGGGAACTCTCCGGACTGCTGCCCTGGGGATGAGCAACAGCCTGAACCAGGTGGGGATCACGCTGGTACAGATCGTTCTGAACAACTCCCTCACCTACTACGGCGCCCTCTCGGAATACGGCACAGATATCCCGCTGGCAGCCTGCGGCATCGTCATGAAGACCAACGCCATCCTTCTGGCGGTGATCATCGGCATCTCCCAGGGTTCCCAGCCCATCATCGGCTTTAACTACGGGGCAAGGCAATTCGACCGGGTGCGGGGCACCTACCGGCTGGCCATCACCTGCAACCTGGTGATCTCCACCATCGGTTTCCTTTTGTTCCAGTTCTTCCCCTACCAGATCATTTCCCTGTTCGGCACGGGGGACGCCATGTATTACGAATTTGCCATCCGCTTTATGCGCACCTTCCTCTTCATGGTCATCATCAACGGCGTGCAGCTTCTGTCCTCCAATTTCTTCGCTGCCATCGGCAAGCCCCTCAAGGGACTGGTCCTCTCCATGACGAGACAGGTCTTCTTCCTGATCCCGCTGGTGCTGATCCTGCCCCTGTTCTTTGGCCTGGACGGCATTCTGTATTCCGGGCCGGTGGCAGACTTCATCGCCTTCCTGGTGAGCGTGATCCTGATCCGAAGAGAAATGCGGAAAATGCAGGCATAAATTAATTGGGGACGTGGTATTTTTAAAAATACCACGTCCCAGATTGAAAATACCCTGTCCCTTTTTAAAAAGTGATCTCCATCTTTGTTCCTTTGCCCACTTCACTCTCCACATGGATCTGAGCGTCGTGGATCATCGCCCCGTGCTTCACAATGGAAAGCCCAAGGCCGGTTCCTCCGGTCTCCTTGGAATGGCTCTTGTCCACCCGGTAGAACCGCTCGAAGATCCGCTCCTGCTGATCTTTTGGGATCCCAATACCTGTATCGGTGACGATCACCTTCTTGCCTTGCAGGGTGGCGCCAACCCACACGCTTAAGGATCCGCCTTCTTTATTATACTTGATGGCATTCTCACAGATATTGTAGATCATCTCATCCAGCACCTGCCGAATCCCATGATAGATCACCGATTCCCCGGTCACTTCCACCCGCACCTTCCGGGCCTGGGCCTGAGGCGCAAGACGGCTTACGATCTCCCGGGTCATCTCGTAGAGATCTACATCTTCCTTCTCCACCTCGATCTCGCCTTCATCCAGCTTGGACAGCTTGATAATGTCCTCCACCAGGGTGATCAGGCGACTGGCTTCATTGTAAATGCGCTCTGAGAATTTCTTCATGTCCTCCGGCCGCACCATCCCGTTCTTCATGATCTCCGCATAGCCGGAAATGGACGTCAGCGGGGTCTTCAGCTCATGGGATACGTTGGCCGAGAACTCTTTTCTCATATTGGCGATCGCGTCTTTTTCCTTGTTCTGCTCATCAATCCTTCTAAGCAACGGTGTTATTTCCTCATAAATCTCATTTTCCAGCGGATCATCCAGTTTCAATTCGTTGATGGGCCGGATCAGCCGCCGCACCTGCCATCTGGAGAGGGCCAGCGCGAACGCCAGCATGATCCCGGCGATTATCGTCATACCAGGCAGCACCTCCAGGGCGGTCCGGAGCACACTGTCCATGGATCTTGCCACCCGAAGGATAGTCCCGTCGTCCAGACGCAGGGCATAATAAAACATTTCCTGTTCCAGGGTGTCTGAGCGGCGCACATCCTGCCCTTCCCCCAGATTCACAGCCTGGCGCACCTCCGGGCGGTTCTTATGGTTCTCCAGGGTAGCCTCGTCGGTGTGCTCGGAATCATAGAGCACCTGTCCGTCCTGGCCGATCAGGGTGAGACGGGTCTCTTTCTGCACACTGGCCGCCTCGTCAAGATATCCTTCCCCCGCGTCCCTGATGGCCGCTTTTATGTACTGCGCCTCCTGGCGGATCTCCCGCTCCATGACCCCCACATTCTGGCGGTACACCACTACCGTGGTCATGGCGTAGGCGATCAGAAGGGTGGTCACGATGACCAATATCATACTTTTCTGGATCTTGTTCCTAAGCTTCATAGATTACGACTCCTGCTTGCTCATCCGGTATCCCACGCCCCTGACAGTCTCGATCTTGTCGCCGCAGACGCCAAGCTTCTGCCGTAAAGTCCTGACATGCACGTCCACAGTCCGGGTCTCTCCGTCAAAGTCGTAGCCCCAGATATCTTCCAGCAGGCGATCCCTTGTCATCACCACATTCTGATTCTCCATCAGCCGCTTCAGAAGCTCATATTCCTTCAGCGTCAGATTCACCACTTCTCCTGCTGCCGTCACTTCATGCTTCTGGGTGTCGATCTCAATATCTCCGGCTGCCAGGATATTCTTCTGATCCCGGGAGGCCTTCTCACTGCGCCGGAGCACCGCTTTCACCCGGGAAACAAGCTCCATCATGCCAAAAGGCTTGGTCACATAGTCGTCCGCCCCCAGGTCCAGTCCTTTTACCTTGTCGTACTCCGCTCCCTTGGCAGTCACCATGATCACCGGAATCTCCCGGGTCCTGGGCGAAGATTTCAGCTTCTTCAAGATCTCGATCCCGTCTTCCCCGGGAAGCATGATATCCAGGAGCACAAGCCTTGGCGTCTCCAGGGCCAGGGTCTCCCAGAATTCCTTCCCATCTTCAAAACCACGCGCCCGAAAGCCCGTGGTCTCCAGAGTATATACAACCAGTTCCCGGATGTTGCTGTCATCTTCTACACAAAAAATCATTCTGACACTCCTTGCTGTTTTACACCTTACTGTCCTTGTGGATACCGGTGATGGAGAATTCCACCCACTCCGCGATGTTGGTGGCGTGGTCTCCGATACGCTCCAGGTACTTGGCCACCATGATAAGGTCAATGGCTTCTTTTCCCTGGTCGCCGTTATTCTGGGCGATAAACTCGATCAGTTCCTTCTTGTTGTCTTCAAAGAGAAGATCCACTTCGTTATCCGCCTCCATCACCTGCCGGGCAAGTTCCAGGTCTTTGTTTACATAGGCGCGGACGCTGTCCCGCACCATTCTGGCCGCGGCCTCGGACATTTTCCCGATCTTGGGGATATCACTGGCTTCCGATTTCTTCTCGGAAATGATGATCTCGGCGATATCCGAGGTCTGATCCCCGATCCGCTCCATGTCTGTGATCATCTTAAGCGCTGCGGAGATCTGCCGCAGATCCCTTGCCACCGGCTGCTGCTGGAGCAGAAGCTTCAGGCACAGACGCTCGATGTCCTTCTCCATCTGATCGATCTCTTCATCGGCGGCAATCACTTCCTTCGCCTGCTCGATACTTCCCTGCTGCAGAGCTGTGGTCGCCTTGTCGATAGCCACCTCGCACAGTTCTCCCATGTGGATCAGCTGTTCGCTCAAAAGCTCCAGCTGCATATCAAATTTATTACGCATATCCTAACCAAACCTCCCTGTAATATAATCTTCGGTTCTCTTATCTGCCGGAATTGAGAACAGTTTCTCGGTATCATTGTACTCAATGACCTCACCCAGGAGGAAGAAAGCGGTATTGTCCGATACACGCACTGCCTGCTGCATATTGTGAGTTACCATGACAATAGTATAGTCCTTTTTCAGGTCCATCGCAAGGTCTTCGATCTTGGATGTGGAAATGGGGTCCAGAGCCGAGGTTGGCTCATCCATCAGAAGCACTTCCGGCTGCACTGCCAGGGCTCTGGCGATGCAAAGCCGCTGCTGCTGCCCGCCGGACATGCCAAGGGCGCTTTTCTTCAGCCGGTCCTTGCACTCATCCCAGATGGCCGCGTCCCGCAGAGACTTCTCCACGATATCGTCAAGCTTTGCCTTGGAGTGGATGCCGTGGGTCCTGGGACCGTAGGCGATGTTGTCATAGATACTCATAGGGAAGGGATTGGGTTTCTGGAACACCATTCCCACCCGTTTTCTCAGCTGGTTCACATCCACATCCTTGAAAATGTCTTTGCCGTCCAGAAGGATCTCTCCCTCGATGCGGCAGCCCTCTACCAGGTCGTTCATCCGGTTGATGGACTTAAGAAGCGTGGACTTTCCACATCCGGAAGGTCCGATAAATGCTGTGATTTTATGTTCTTCGATCTCAAGGTTCACGTCTTTTAACGCCTTGAAATCGCTATAGTAAAGATCCAGGTTTTTAATACTTATTTTCGACATTGTTCTCCCTCTCTACGCTTTCGTTAATCTCTTGGCCACCACGCCGGACAGGGTATTGATCCCCACAACCAGCACCAGCAGGATCACTGCGGTGGCGTAAGCCTGATCCATATACAGGCCCTCGCTTGCCAGGTTGTACATGTGGACCGCCAGGGTCCGTCCGGAACTCATCACACTCTTTGGAATATCCGCCACGGTACCAGCCGTGTAGATCAAGGCTGCCGTCTCTCCCACAATACGCCCGATGGCCAGGATCACGCCTGCCAGGATCCCGGGGATGGCGGAGGGGAGTACGATCCGGAACACGGTACGAAGTTTTCCGGCTCCCAGACCGAAGCTTCCTTCCCGGTAAGAATCCGGCACTGCCTTCAATGCTTCCTCTGTGCTTCGCATGATAAGAGGCAGCACCATGATGGACAGGGTGAATGCACCTGCCAGGATGGAGAAGCCCCACCCGCAGGTGGTTACAAAGAACAACATTCCAAACAGTCCGTAGACGATGGATGGGATTCCCTGCAGAGTCTCTGTGGTAAGCCGGATCACTTCTACGAATTTATTGCCCCGCTTCGCGTACTCTACCAGGAAGATGGCAGAGAAGATTCCAAAAGGAACCGCGATCAGAAGGGACAGCGCCGTCATGATCACCGTGTTGATAAGCGCCGGCATAAGAGACGCGTTATCAGAGGAATACTCAAGTGAGAACAGGGAAGGTTTAATATAAGGTACGCCGTTGACCAGGATGTAGATGATCAGAAAGATCAGCACCGAGAAGGTGACAATGGCCGCCAGCAGCACCAGGAGCATTACCAGCATGGAGCCCGGCGTCCGTGTGTAACCTTTCAGTTTCTGTCCCAGTGTCATCTCATTTACCCCGTGGGTCACCGTTATTTCATTCTTACTCATGGCTGTTCCCCCTGTTCAAAAGTGCTACGCAGAAATTGATGATCAGGATGAACACGAACAGCACTACGCCGGTGGCGATCAGCGCTTCCCGGTGAAGGTCTGTGGCGTATCCCATCTCAATTACGATATTTGCCGTCATGGTACGCACGCCCCGGAAGATCCCTCTTGGCATCCAGGTCTGGTTGCCCGCCACCATGATCACCGCCATGGTCTCGCCGATGGCGCGGCCTACGCCCAGGACGATGGCTGCCACCGTACCGGACTTGGCTGCCGGCAGCACCACCCGGAAGATGGCCCGCTCGTGGGTTGCTCCCAGAGCTACTGCTCCCTCATAATACTGGGTTGGCACCGCCCGCAGAGAAGATTCTGTAAGCCCGATGATGGTGGGCAGGATCATCATTCCCAGCAGAAGAGAAGCGGTCAGCATGCTGCTTCCATTTCCCCCAAATCCCAGGTCCCGGCCGATCTGGCGCACGACGGGCACCAGTACCACCAGGCCGAAGAAACCGTAGACAACGGAGGGGATCCCTGCCAGCAGCTCCGTGGCTGTCTTCAGGGGCTTGTAGATCTGTTTCGGACAGTAGAACGCCATGAACACTGCAGTCAGGATCCCGATGGGAACTCCAAAGATGATGGCGCCCGCCGTCACATAAAGGCTTCCTACGATCATAGGAAGGATTCCGTAGATATCGTTGTTCGGCTTCCACACAGTCCCTGTCAGGAATTCGATAAAGCCGATCTCTGACATTGCAGGGAGTCCATTTGCAAATAAGAAGATACAAATGAGAGCTACCGCCAGCACCGAGGCGCAGGCGGCAATGAAGAACACTCCCTGCATGAATTTTTCAGTCCATGCATTTGATTTCATATTATTCTGTTACCTCATCCCATGTAAGCGCTTCACCAGTGTAGATTGCTTTTACCTGATCGCTGGTAAGATCCTCTGTCGGGTTCGCGTTGTTTACTACTACCGCGATACCGTCGGTTGCGATCACCTGAGCCTCAAGGCCTTCTGCAAGCTCCTCATCCTTTACTTCTCTGGAAGCCATTCCGATGTCATAGGATCCTGCGATAGCATTTTCCATACCTGTGGTAGAATCGGTAGTCTGAAGCTCGATCTCTGCCTCCGGGTTCACTTCTGCATAAGCCTCGATCAGTTTCTCCATAACCGGAGATACGGAAGAGGAACCGCCAACTACAACCTTGCCTGCCGGAGCCTCGCCTGCGTAAGCTTCTACGCCGTCAAGCGGGATGTAGCCTTCTTCAGCTACCACTGCCTGACCCTCTTCGCTCATGATGAAAGCGATGAAGTCGGTTGCTGTCGGGTTGTTAAGGTCCGTCTTGGTTGCGATGTTGAACGGACGGGATACTTTGTAATCGCCGCTCTTTACGTTGTCAGCAGTCGCCTCAGCTCCGTCGATCTTTACAGCCTTAACACTGTCGTCAAGAGATCCAAGAGATACATAACCGATAGCGTACTCGTCGCCGGCTACGGTTGTCAGCATAACGGAAGTGCTGTTGGTGATCTGGGCAGCCTCAGTGGTCATATCAACCTTCTCACCATCCTCCTGCTCTTCCTCAATGCCAAACAGCTCGATGAATGCTCCTCTTGTTCCGGAACCGTCCTCTCTGGATACGATGGTGATGTCCATAGAAGAATCAAACTCGCCGGAAGCTCCTCCCTCGCCGCCTTCTGCGTCAGATCCGCCGCCGCATCCTACTGCCAGGCCTGCTACCATAGCAACTGTTGCCATCATTGCAATAAACTTTTTCATTTTCATTTGATTACTCTCCTTTTGATTTGTGTACTTGTTTTTGAGGTATTGTTTTCTTCTTCACAAGCCATACTATAAAGGGCGAATGTTAAATCCAAAATCCCGGGAATGTTAAATCTATGTAAAATCCCCCGGGTGGGGACGTGGTATTTTCGAAAATACCACGTCCCAGATTGAAAATACCCTGTCCCTTTTTGAAATCAAAAAACGGCAGAGCGCTTATTTTGCGCTCTGCCGATAGTATTCGCAGATTTTATTCTTTTATGAACCTTTTACAATCGTTTCTCAAAATTCCCTTCTACGGAGCAGCCCTCTGTAAAGATCATAAATGCATTCGGATCGATACTGTGCACAATCTTCTTGATCTGTCCCACTTCGTATTTTGAGATCAAAACAAACAAAATATAGGAAGTCTTATTGGTATATGCCCCCTCGCCGTCCCAGTTGGTAACGCCGCGGCCCATCTGCTCCATGATCGCCTTGGAAATCCCAAGCTTCTTCGTAAAGATCATTACGCTGGTGTTAATATTCTGAATATGTACCCGGTCAATGGCCAGCGACAGGACTGTGGTATAGATCAGCGAGTACACAACGATCTCAATATTGAACATGAAAAGACAGATCAGGTAAACGAACACATTCATTAAAATGTTGATCTTTCCCACACTGACGTTCTGATATCTTTTGGAACAGCAAAGTCCGATGATATCCTGTCCACCGCCGGAGCTCCTGCCCCGCAGCACCAGACCGGTTCCTGTTCCAGCCACGATACCGCCGATGATACAGGCCGTCAGATAGTCGTCAATGATCGGCGCTGCCGGGATTGGGATCACCGACAGCCAAAGGCTCTGAATACCTACCGTAACCAACGTCTTTACCGCGAATTCCTTACCCAGGATCCTAAGACCCATATAAAAAAGAGGAATATTCAGGATAAAATAAATGATACCGGACAGGTCCACCCCTGCCGGCACCGGTACATGCAGCACACTGACCACAAATGTCCGGAGCAGCTGGGCAAAACCCATGAATCCGCCATTGTAAAGTCCCAGCGGAGTGATCAGAAGATTGACGCCGGCGGCAAACAATAAGCTTCCACCCACGGCATACACAATCTGGATCACCCGTTCCTGCGTCTTTGCGTCAAATGTCTTTCCCATCTCTAGCATCCCGTCCCTTTATCGAAAATATCAATCCTTGCTCATTCTAGCATTTCACCTGCTAATTTACAATAGGGGACAGGGTATTTTCAATCTGGGACGTGGTATTTTCAAAAATACCACGTCCCCACTTGAAAAAAACTATACGATTCCCTGTGCCTCCATGGCGTTTACGACTTTCTCAAATCCCGCGATATTGGCGCCTGCCACATAGTTTCCGGGCATGCCGTAACGCTCTGCGGCGTCTGCCATATTGTGGCAGATGTTCACCATAATGCCTTTCAGCTTGCTGTCTACTTCTTCGAAAGTCCAGCTTAACCGCTCGCTGTTCTGGGACATCTCCAGTGCGGAGGTTGCCACGCCGCCGGCGTTTGCAGCCTTGCCGGGCGCAAAGAGGACTCCGTGCTCCTGCAGATACTGGGTAGCCTCCATGGTGGTAGGCATGTTGGCGCCTTCCGCTACTGCGAAGCAGCCGTTCTCCACCAGCATCTTGGCGTCTTCCAGGTGCAGCTCGTTCTGAGTCGCGCAGGGAAGAGCGATATCCACTTTCACGGACCATACGCCACGGCCCTCGTGATACTCGGAATTGGGACGGTATTTCTTGTACTCGGTCAGTCTTGCCCGGTTTACTTCCTTGATCTCTTTAAGCGCGGCCACATCGATTCCGTCCGGATCGTATACCCATCCGGTGGAGTCGCTGGCGGTCACAACCTTGGCTCCCAGCTGCTGCGCCTTCTCTGTGGCGTAGATTGCAACATTTCCGGAACCGGAGATGGCAACAGTCTTGCCTTTCAGCTCTTTGCCGTTGATCTTCAGAAGCTCCTCAGTGAGATACAGAAGTCCGTATCCGGTAGCTTCGGTTCTTGCAAGAGATCCGCCGTAGGTCAGGCCCTTGCCGGTGAGCACGCCTTCATACAGGCCTTTGATCCGCTTGTACTGCCCGAAAAGATAGCCGATCTCTCTTGCGCCGGTACCGATATCTCCTGCCGGAACGTCGGTATCCGCGCCGATATATTTGCAAAGTTCTGTCATAAAGCTCTGGCAGAAAGCCATCACTTCTCTGTCAGATTTGCCCTTTGGATCGAAATCAGATCCGCCCTTGCCGCCGCCGATGGGCAGTCCGGTAAGGGAATTCTTAAATACCTGCTCGAATCCAAGGAACTTGATGATCCCCAGGTTTACAGAGGGGTGAAGGCGCAGGCCTCCCTTGTATGGTCCGATGGCACTGTTGAACTGTACACGGTAACCGGTGTTTACCTGAACCTGTCCCGCATCGTCCACCCACGGAACCCGGAACTTGATCTGGCGCTCCGGCTCAACCAGCCGCTCAAGAAGCGCTTCTTTTCTGTACTTTTCCTCGTTGGCCTCGATCACCACGCGCAGAGACTCCAGAACTTCCTTCACCGCCTGGTGAAACTCCGGCTCCGCAGGGTTCTTGGCCACTACTTTTTCCAGGACTTCATCAACATATGACATAACTCTTCTACCTCCTATGACTTAATTCCTTCCGGTTTTCAAACCATTTATTATTTTAAAAGATTTCCTTCCGGAACACAAGAAGTTTTTTACTTTTTTTTGCAATTTTCTTATCCCGTTCCTGCATTTAAAAATAAATTTGCGGAAGAATGTTGCTTTTTCTCGTTCTTCTTTGCAACAATCTTCCGCAAATGATTCATTCTATCGGAAATATTTCACGCCGGACTCGAAGATCTTCAGATCCTGCTCTCCGTAAATGTTCACTGCCACGGAGCGTCCCCGCCGTTCCGCGTGGGCCATCTTGCCAAACACCCGGCCGTCCGGGCTGGTAATACCTTCGATGGCCATGTAGGAGCCGTTCACATTCCAGTTCTCATCTCCTACACAGATGTTTCCTTCCGGATCACAGTAGCGGGTGGCTACCTGTCCGTTGGCGAAAAGCTCCCTGATGGTCTCCTGAGGCGCCACGAACCGTCCTTCTCCGTGGGAGGCCGGATTCACATAGACGCCGCCAAGCTTGGCCCCGGCAAGCCAGGGTGACTTGTTGGTCACCACCTTGGTATATACCATCTTGGAAATGTGCCGGCCGATGGTATTGTAGGTCAGAGTTGGAGAGTCTTCTGTCTGTCCGGTGATCTTCCCGGAAGGAACCAGACCCAGCTTGATCAGCGCCTGGAACCCGTTGCAGATTCCAAGAGCCAGTCCGTCCCGCTCATTCAAAAGCCGCTCCACAGCCTCTTTCAGCTTCGCGTTCTGGAAGGCAGTGGCAAAGAACTTTGCTGAACCGTCCGGCTCGTCTCCTGCGCTGAATCCACCCGGGAACATGATGATCTGGGCCTCATTGATAGCCTTCTCAAATACCGCTACCGAGTCAATGATATCCGCCGCGTCAAGGTTCCGGAACACTTTAACCACCGTCTTCGCCCCGGCCCGCTCAAAGGCCCTGGCGCTGTCGAACTCACAGTTGGTTCCCGGGAATACCGGGATAAATACGGTGGGCTGCCCGATCTTGTGGCTGCACACATGAACCTTGGAAGCCTCAAAGCAGCCGTCCTCCCGAAGGCTTCCGCCGGCCGCCTCTTCTGACTGAACACCGGCCAGAAGATCTTCCTTAAGTTCACTCACTCCACCGGAGGTGGTGGGGAATACCTTCTCCAGAGTACCCGTCCAGGCTGCCTCCGCCTCATCAAGAGGAATAGTCACGTCTCCATAGGTAAACGCGCCCTCATCGGTAACCTCACCGATCACCGTGTAGCTGACTGCCAGCTCGCCTACCTTCCCGTCTGCCACTTCCGCCACGATCTCTCCAAATGCCGGAGCAAACAGATCTCTTGGATCCATGGAATGCTCGATCTTCACGCCCATGCCGTTTCCAAAGGCCATCTTGCTCACCGCCGCGATCACGCCGTGCCGGTCGGTCACATAGGCTGACAGCACCCGGCCTGCCTTGATGTCTTCTGCCAGTTTCCCGTACTGCTCCATTACTTTTCCATAAACCGGAACGTCGTATTCATCCTTGTCGATACGCACCCAAACAAGCTTGCTTCCTGCTTTCTTAAGCTCCGGCGTGATGATATCCTTCTCTCTGGCCACGTCCACTGCGAAGGAAACCAGGGTGGGCGGCACGTCGATCTCCTCGAAGGTTCCGGACATACTGTCTTTTCCTCCGATGGAGGGAAGCCCGAATCCCAGCTGGGCGTTATAGGCACCCAGAAGCGCCGCAAAAGGCTGGCTCCAGCGATGGGGATCCTCCGTCATCCGCCGGAAGTACTCCTGGAAGGTAAAGCGGATCTTCCGGTAGTCTCCGCCGGCCGCCACGATCTTGGCCACCGACTCGGTCACTGCGTAGATAGCTCCGTGATAGGGGCTCCAGGAAGACAGATAGGGATCAAATCCATAACTCATCATGGTCACGGTGTCGCAGTCCCCTTTCAGCACCGGAAGCTTGGCCACCATGGCCTGGGTCTCGGTCATCTGATATTTTCCTCCGTGAGGCATGAAGACGGAACCCGCTCCGATAGAGCCGTCGAACATCTCCACCAATCCCTTCTGGGAGCACACATTCAGGTCGCTTAAGGTGCCAAGCCATTTGGCCCGCACGTCTTCTACTTCCACTCTTCCCAGGATGCTGTCTCCGCGGCTTGGAATATCCACCGCCACTTTCGTCTCCTGGTGAGCGCCGTTGGTATCCAGGAAAGCGCGGGAGAGATTCACGATCTCCTTCCCCCTCCAGACAAGTACCAGACGGGGCTCTTCCGTTACCACCGCAACCTTCGTCGCCTCCAGGTTCTCTTCCCTGGCATAGCCAAGAAATGCTTCCACATCTTTGGGATCAACCACAACCGCCATCCGCTCCTGGGACTCGGAGATAGCGATCTCCGTCCCGTCCAGGCCGGCGTATTTCTTCGGCACCTGATCCAGATCTACCCGAAGCCCGTCGGCCAGCTCTCCGATGGCAACAGAGACGCCGCCGGCGCCAAAGTCATTACATTTCTTGATGAGACAGCTTACCTCTTCCCTGCGGAACAGGCGCTGGATCTTCCGCTCGGTAGGCGGATTTCCCTTCTGCACCTCCGCGCCGCAGGTCTCGATAGACTCCTCTGTATGGACCTTGGAGGAACCGGTGGCTCCGCCGCAGCCGTCCCGCCCGGTCCGTCCGCCCAGCAGGATAATGATATCTCCCGGATCAGAAGTCTCCCGGATCACCGCACGGCGCGGCGCCGCGCCCAGGACTGCTCCGATCTCCATTCGTTTCGCCACATAATCCGGATGATAGATCTCCTTCACCGCTCCGGTGGCAAGGCCGATCTGGTTTCCGTAGGAACTGTATCCGTGAGCCGCCTCCCGCACCAGCTTCTTCTGAGGCAGCTTTCCTTTCATGGTCTCTTCCATGGAGACGGTGGGATCCGCCGCACCCGTCACACGCATGGCCTGGTACACATAGGTACGGCCGGACAGGGGATCCCGGATGGCTCCGCCAAGACAGGTGGCCGCTCCTCCAAAAGGCTCGATCTCAGTGGGATGGTTGTGGGTCTCATTCTTAAAGTTCACCAGCCACTCTTCTTCCATCCCGTCCACTTCTACGGGGACCACGATACTGCAGGCATTGATCTCCTCAGACTCTTCCTGGTCCTCCAGCTTTCCTTCCTTTTTCAGTCTGCGCATGGCCATCAGCGCCAGATCCATCAGGCAGACAAACTTGTCCTCTCTCCCCCGGAAGATCTCGCTGTGGTCATGGAGATACTGCCGGTAGGTATCTTCCATGGGCTTGCGGTAATCCCCTTCCCCGAAGGAAACTTCCGTAAGCTCTGTGGAAAAAGTAGTGTGACGGCAGTGATCCGACCAGTAGGTATCCAGCACCCGGATCTCCGTCATAGAGGGGTCTCTCTTTTCCTCCCCCCGGAAATAATTCTGAATATGGAGAAAATCTTTGAATGTCATGGCAAGTCCAAGAGAATCATAGAGCTTCTTTAAATCCTCCTCGCCCATGTCCTTGAATCCGTCAAACACGATCACGTCCGCCGGCTCGTCGAACCTGGTCACCAGGGTATCCGGCTTCTCTTCACCCGCCTCTCTGGAATCCACCGGATTGATGCAGTGGTTCCGGATGGCCGCGAACTCCTCGTCGGAAATGCTGCCCTGGATCACATAGGTAGTGGCCGTGTGGATCACCGGCGTCTCATCCTCCCGGATAAACTGGACGCACTGGACCGCGGAATCTGCCCGCTGGTCAAACTGTCCCGGAAGGAATTCTACAGAGAAGACCCGATCGCCTTCTTCTTTTGGAAATTTTTCCAGATAGAGCCTGTCCACCGGAGGCTCCGCGAAAATTCCCCTGCAGGCCTTCTCAAAAGTATCTTCCGACAGATCCTCCACATCGTAGCGGATCAGCACCCGCACGCCGGTCACGCCTCCCAGTCCCAGATAACTCTGGATCTCGTGCTTCAGTTCCTCTGCCTGCACGGCAAATCCCGGCTTTTTCTCCACGTACACTCGTCTTACCATACTCATCGCTTTTCCTCCATTTAATGTCTTAAGCCATTTGCTTACTCTTTTTATTATAACATGCGGATTTTAGTCCGCACAACGGATCTTACAGATTTTCCCCTTTTTTCTTCCCGGACATCCGCCGCAGGAAGAAGAACAAAAGGAAAAGAACCGCCAGCATCCCCAGGAAGATCCCCCCGATCCGGGCCACCATATCCGCGAAAAATCCTTCCGGCAGCATCCGGATCATATAATCTGTGGCCGGGTCAAAGATCCACAGATCGTTGGAAAAAAAGATCTCATGGAAAATGGTGAAACAACGAGTGAAATCCACTGCAAAGGCAATGGCCAGAAAAACGGCCACGCCAAGGAAGACTCCAAACGCCCGAAAATAACAGCCCGGCAGGAACTTCTTAAGATCCGCCTTCCCCGCTCCCAGGATCACCAGCAAAACCACGGCCGCCAGAAGGCAGCCGGTGCGAAGCCTAAGCCCTCCCAGGAAAAGGTTCTTTACATCCGCCATGTGGAGGCGGTCCTGCTCATTGAAGAAATCCTGTTCCTGCCCGTCCACCCGGGTGACAATGGACAGTTCTTCCTCTTCCCCGATAAGATAGGCCATCATGTGATCGGTCACTTCCATCACATCCCCCATCTCCATACCAAGGGATCTGGTCACCTGATATTTCTCATATTCCGTCTCATAGAATCCATACTGAGGATCCCCGTAGATCGCCAGCTGGAAACTGGTGATCAAAAGGGCCAGGATCAAAAGAAACATGGCCAGCGTCCCCAGGGCTTTCTGTGCTTTCGTCATCTTGCAGCCCCTTTCTGATCTCTTACGCCCCGGTGTAGTCCCGGCAAAAGGCGCAGATCTCTTCTTTGTCCCCTGCCGTCAGGGATCCCTGGACCATCTCCGGCTTTCCGCCGCCTCTCCCGGCAAACTTCTCGTTAAGCTGCCGGCACAAAGGCCGCACGTCCGCCTCGCGGCTTCCGATCACATAGCGGAATCCCTCCCGGGTCTTCACAAACACAGCGCAGACTTTCGCGCCTCTTTCCACCACAAGGTTCATCAGCTCCCGGGGGGCGTCTCCTTCCAGGTCCTCCGGAAATACCGCCGTCACCGGCTGCTCCGGCAGGATCTCTTGTGCAAGGTAGCGAAGCAGCTTTCTCTGCAGGGCCACCTGTCTCTGCTTCAGGGCCGCCTGTTCCTCCTTCAGATGCTCCACTGCCTGGGCAACCTGATCCTCTTTGGCGCACAGAAGGGCAGAGATCGCCTTTGTCCCCGCCTCCTTCTCCTCATAGTCCTTAAGGGCACGCATTCCTGCCAGTAGCGTCACCCGCTGGCCTCCCTTGTAATTGATCATATTTACCAGCTTGACAAGGCCGATCTCCCCGGTATGGGCCATATGGGGAGCGCAGCAGGCGCACAGGTCGTATCCCGGGATGGAGACCAGACGCACCTGTCCCTGGATCTCAATCTTGCTGCGGTATTCCAGGTCTTCCAGTTCCTCTTTCGACGGATAGAAGACGGTCACCGGGAGATCCGCAAACACTGCCCGGTTGGCCTCTCTCTCGATCTCTTTTAACTCTTCCCTGGTAATAGGGCCGCTAAAATCCATGGTACAGTAGTCTTCCCCCAGATGAAAGCCCACGTTGTCATAGCCAAACCGCTGATGGACCAGGCCGGAGACAATGTGTTCCCCCGTGTGCTGCTGCATCCGGTCAAAACGCTGCTCCCAGTCAATGATCCCGTGAACCCTGGTCCCTGGCTCCAGAGGTCCTTCCGTCTTATGCCAGATCATCCCCTTCCGGTCTTTTACATCCAGCACCCGGACCCCGTTCAGCGCGCCGGTATCTGCGTACTGGCCGCCTCCTTCCGGGAAGAAAGCAGTCTGATCCAGCAGCACCTGGAACGCTTCCCCCTCTGTCTCACAGGCCAGTACCTCTCCGTCAAATTCTCTCTGATGGCTGTCCTCATAATACAGCCGCCTGGTCGTCTTCTCTTTCTCCATGGCCTACATCCTCTCCGGAGCCTCAAAGCCCAGCATGTCAATGCAGGCTTCCAGTACCTTCCTGGTGAGCACCAGAAGGGCGATATAGCTTTCCTTCTTCTCCTGATCTTCCTCCGCCAGGATCCTTGTCTCATGGTAGAACCGGTTGAAATCATTTGCCAGGTCATAGATATAGGCGCAGATCTTGTGGGGCGCCAGCTCCTCATAGGCTCCCTCGATCACCTCGTTGTACCGGGCGCAGCTGAGCATCAGAGCCCGGGTCAGTTCCTCATCCGTCCCCCGGATCACAGCCTTGTCCGGGTCAGCCCCCTCCGCCTGGTATTTATTCAGGATGGATTTGATCCGCACGATGGTATACAGGATATAGGGTCCGGTATTGCCCTCAAAAGAAGTAAACCGGTCCACATCGAACACGTAATCCTTGGAGGCCTGGTTGGACAGATCCCCGTACTTGATGGCGGAAAGCCCTACAATGCCGGCGGTCTGCCTTGCCTCCGCCTCCTCCACCGTACGGTTCTCCGTGATCTTCTTGTACATCTCTTCCTGGATCTCTGAGATCAGGACCTCCAGGCGCATCACACCGCCTTCCCTGGTCTTGAAGGGTTTCCCGTCCTTGCCGTTCATGGTGCCGAATCCCAGGAAGCGAAGCCGGGTTTCCTCCGGCACGATCCCGCTCTTGCGGGCGGCCCGGAACACCTGGACAAAATGCAGTTCCTGACGCTTATCCACCACATAGATGATCTGATCCGGATGATAGTCCCTCTCCCTCTGGACCAGAGTGGCAAGATCGGTGGTCCCGTAGAGGGAGGCGCCGTCTGACTTCTGGATCATACAGGGCGGCACTTCCTTGGTATCGGATTCCTCCTGCACGTCGATCACAAGAGCCCCCTGATCCGTGTGGGCATATCCCTCTTCCTTCAGCCGCCGGATCATATCCGGGATATCCGCCTGGGCGTCAGACTCCCCTTTCCACAGGTCAAAATCCACATTCAGATTGGCATAGTTCTTCTTCAGATCCGCCACGGAAACATGCATGATATGCTGCCAGATGGCCCGGCAGCCCCGGTCTCCGTTCTGCAGGAGGTAGGTGGCATGAAGCGCCCGCTCCCGGTACTCTTCATCCTCTTTGGCCCTTGCGCTGGCCGCAGGATAGATCTCCTCCAGCTCTCCAATGGTAAAGGGCGCCTCCGTAGGATAGTCCCCCTCATAATCCTTCTGAAAATAAGGAAGGTCCGGCTGGCGCTCCTGAAGCTCGGTGATAATAAGCCCCATCTGATAGCCCCAGTCGCCCAGATGGATGTCTCCCAGCACCTTGTGCCCCATCCGGCGGGCGATCCTTTTCACACTCTCCCCGATGATGGCTGAGCGAAGATGTCCTACATGGAGAGGCTTAGCCACATTGGGGCCACCGTAGTCCAGAACGATGGTCTGAGGCTTATCTGTCTTCTCAAGCCCCAGTTCTTCCTCCTCCTTCATGGCATTTAAGTAGGCTGCCGTCTTGTCTGTATTTACATGGATGTTGATGAAGCCCGGCTTCACCACCTCCACCTTCTCCATCCATTCCCGCTTCTCAAGATGGGCGATCACATCCTCCGCGATCATAAAAGGCGCCTTATGGTAAGCTCTGGCCCCCGCCATGGCCCCGTTGCACTGATACTCGCACAGATCCGGGCGGTCTGAGAGGGTCACCTTGGCGTAAGCCGGGTCGTATCCGGCCTTCTCAAAGGCTTCCGCCAGTTCCTGTCCGATCAGGTCCACCATTTTCTTCATGCTGCTTCCTCCTCCATTTATCCGTAAAACATTTCTTATTGTACTGTAGTTTTCATACTTAGTCATTCTATCATAAGAAAATCCCGGCAACAACTATATCTTACAACTCTCTTGCAAAAACCCCGCCTCCATGATATTATAATGATAACTATTACTGTTTTTCAAAATAAAGAAAAGGAGGTTCCTATGAATACCAAAGTGTTTCGCAATCTTTCTTACGGGGTCTATGTGATCTCTTCCCTGGACGGGGAGCGTCCCACCGGCTGTATCGCCAACAGCGTCATGCAGATCACCTCTTCCCCTGCCACCATCGCCCTCAGCATGAACCACGACAACTATACCAATTCCTGCATCGCCGCTTCTGGTAAGTTTGCCGTCTCCATCCTGTCTGAGGAGTCGGATCCCGGCCTGATCGGCAACTTCGGCTTCCAGTCAGGGAAAGACGTAAATAAATTCGACGCTGCCGACTACCGGATGGAAAGCGGCCTCCCCATCGTCACCGATTCCTGCGGCTACATTGTCTGCCGGGTCATCGACAAGATGGAGACTTCCACCCACACCGTATTCCTGGGAGAAGTAATAGACGGGGACGTGATCGGAGTAAATCCTCCCATGACCTACGCGTATTACCATCAGGTGGTCAAGGGCAAGAGTCCAAAAAATGCGCCCACATACCTGCCGGAAGAAGACGCCCCGGCCGCGAAAGAAGTCTGGAAATGCAGCGTCTGCGGCTACGTCTACGACGGGGAGACGCCTTTTGAAGAGCTCCCGGATTCTTACACCTGCCCGATCTGCCGGCAGCCCAAATCCAAATTTCAGAAGGTTTCTCCATAACCTCTGACCTTAAGTGGGGACGTGGTATTTTTAAAAATACCACGTCCCCACTTATAAGCTTCCGATCATCCACTTCAGGAGCACCGGGTTCACATAGCACTCCAGCAACATCCCCACTGCCGTAAGAAGAAGAAACCCCAGGGTTTTCATCCGGTTCCATTCCATCTTCGGATACTGGAAGAAGTACCACAGAAGGATCACCCACGCCGCCCCGTAGAAAAGGAAATGGGGAAATAAAGCCGCCAGGCACAAAAAGATCCCCCGGATCCCCGTCTGCAGCACCGCGGAGGTCATCAGGATCCCGCCGGAAAAGCCTGTCCACGCCAGGAACCCCACCGCCACCGCTCTTCGAAGCCTGGTGCAGCCCAGGGCACAGACAAGGATCAGCGGAAGACTCCTCTTTTGCAGGACAAACCACAGAAACTCCTCTCCGTCAATACTGGTCTGTCCGTACTGCTCCAGAAAATAATCACTGAAACTCCCCATGCTGGCAATATAATCCCGGGACAACAGATTGGTATACAGGATTCCCGCCAGAAATCCCAGCATACAGAATAAAATGAAGCATCTCTTACTCTCCCGTATCCTCACAGACCGGCCCCCTTATCATCAAGATACTCCATATATATGTCCCAAACTCCCGAATATGCCCCTACCCTCTCAGATACTTTGCTTCATAGGCCAGAAGGGCCGCAATGGTCTTGGCGTCCTCGATCTGGCCGGCGAAGATCCTCTCTTTCAGCTCCTCCAGGTCATAAGGCTGCACATCCACATATTCATCCTCATCCAGGTGCTGTCTGGAAGGGATCAGGTCCCTTGCAAGGAAGATCTGGATCTTCTCATCACAGTAAGCGATGGTAGGCCGCAGGGTAAGAAGCCACTCCAGGTTCTCACAGCGGTATCCCGTCTCCTCCTCCAGCTCTCTTGCGGCGCA
>ENA-OPBO01000389-OPBO01000389.1-human-gut-metagenome-genome-assembly--contig:-NODE-389-length-38532-cov-8.940406_pt1 | contig 38532 bp, 30 predicted proteins | sample MGYA00241071_ERZ501458 | MGnify/ENA primary metagenome ERZ501458 (study PRJEB25962, sample SAMEA2042509) | human gut metagenome | biome: human gut; feature: human-associated habitat; material: faeces... | reverse complement strand
TCGGGCAAATCGTCGCTGGCCTTCGACACGATCTACGCCGAGGGACAGCGGCGCTATATGGAGACGCTGTCGACCTACGCGCGGCAGTTCGTGGGGACGATGGAGCGCCCCGACGTGGACAAGATCACGGGCCTGAGCCCGGTGGTGGCCATCGAACAGAAGACCACCAACAAGAATCCGCGCTCGACGGTGGGGACCGTGACGGAGATCAACGACTTTCTGCGTCTGCTCTACGCGCGGGCATCACGGGCCTATTCGCCGGTGACGGGCGAGGAGATGGTCCACTATACCGACGACCAGATAGCCGACCTGATTCTCAAGGGCTTTGCCGGGCGCCGCATTGCGCTGATGGCCCCGGTTGTCAAGGGGCGCAAGGGTCACTACCGCGAACTTTTCGAATCGCTGGCCAAGAAGGGTTACATCTACGCCCGCATCGACGGAGAGATCCGTGAGATTTCGGCCGGGATGCGCCTCGACCGCTACAAGATCCACACGATCGACCTGGTTGTCGACCGGCTGGTGGTGAGCGAGGAGTCGCGCGACCGGCTGATGACCTCGCTTCAGGAGGCGATGCGCCAGGGCAAGGGGACGATGGCCGTCTACGACTACGGGACCGAGCAGCAGCGTTTCTATTCGCGTCATCTGATGTGCCCGACGACGGGCATTGCCTTCGAGGATCCGGCGCCTCACACCTTTTCGTTCAACTCGCCGAAGGGGGCGTGTCCCCACTGCAACGGACTGGGCGAGGAGGCGGTTTTCGACGTGGGGAAGATCATCCCCGACCGGAACCTTTCGCTGCGCGAGGGCGGGGTCGAGCCGCTGGGCAAATACCGCAACAACATGCTCTTCGCGACGCTCGAGATGCTGGGGCGCCGCTATGACTTCACGCTGGACGATCCGATTTCGAGCTTTTCGGAGGAGGCGCTCAACGCCGTGCTTTACGGCGATTCGGAGCCGCTGACGGTCGATCTCACGGAGTTCAGCTCCTCGGGCGGACGGCAGTTTCTGACGTGGGAGGGCGTTGCCGAGTACATCGGCCGCACGGAGGACGACGATTCGAAACGGGGCCAGAAGTGGCGCGACCAGTTCCTGGTCTACCGCAAGTGTTCGGTCTGCGGGGGAACGCGCCTGAAGAAGGAGGCGCTGCAGTTCCGCATCGCGGGCAAGAACATCGCCGAGGTTTCGGCCCTGTCGATCGCCGAATTTTCGGAGTGGGTTCCGACGCTGCGCGGGGCGATGACCGACAAGGAGTGGCGCATTGCGCAGGAGATTGTCAAGGAGATCTCCGAGCGGCTGCGCTTTCTGATGGACGTGGGGCTGGGATACCTGTCGCTGGCGCGGTCGTCGCGGTCGCTGTCGGGCGGCGAGAGCCAGCGGATCCGGCTGGCGACGCAGATCGGCTCGAAGCTGGTCAATGTCCTCTACATCCTCGACGAGCCCTCGATCGGCCTCCACCAGCGGGACAACCAGCGGCTGATCCGCAGCCTGGAGGAGCTTCGCGACGCGGGCAACTCGGTGATCGTCGTCGAGCACGACGAGGATATGATGCGTGCGGCGGATTTCATCGTCGACGTGGGTCCGAAGGCGGGTCGTCGGGGCGGACAGATCGTTGCGGCGGGCACCTTCGACGACATTCTGAAGAGCCATACCATCACGGCTGATTACCTGACGGGCCGCCGGCGGATCGAGATCCCCGCGACGCTGCGCCCCGGCACGGGCGAGTCGATCACGATCCACGGTGCCCGCGGCAACAACCTCAAGAACGTGACGGTAAGCTTTCCGCTGGGCAAGTTCATCTGCGTGACGGGGGTGAGCGGATCGGGCAAGTCGACGCTGATCAACGAGACGTTGCGTCCGATTCTTTCGCGGGCGCTCTACCGTTCGCTGGACCAGCCGCTGGAGTACGATTCGATCGAGGGGATTGAGCACATCGACAAGCTGGTGGTCGTCGACCAGTCGCCCATCGGGCGCACGCCGCGGTCGAATCCGGCGACCTATTCGAACGTTTTTGCCGACATCCGCAAGCTCTTCGAGATGACGCCCGACGCGCAGATCCGGGGCTTCAAGGCGGGGCGGTTTTCGTTCAACGTCAAGGGCGGACGGTGCGAGGAGTGCCGCGGGGCCGGGGTGCAGACCATCGAGATGAACTTTCTGCCCGATGTCTACGTGCGCTGCAAGGCGTGCGGCGGCCACCGCTACAACCGCGAGACACTCGAAGTGCGCTACAAGGGGAAGAACATCGACGACGTGCTGAACATGACGGTGAACATGGCCGTGGAGTTTTTCGAGAACATCCCCTCGATCTACCAGAAGCTGAAGGCGATCCAGGAGGTCGGTCTGGGCTATCTGACGCTGGGCCAGCCGTGTACGACGCTGTCCGGCGGAGAGAGCCAGCGCATCAAGCTCTCGTCGGAGTTGTCGAAACGCGATACGGGCCGCACGCTTTATATTCTGGACGAGCCGACGACGGGTCTTCATTTCGAGGATATCCGCCTGCTGCTCGAGGTGTTGAACAAGCTGGTCGACCGGGGGAATACGGTGATCGTGATCGAGCATAACCTCGATGTGGTGAAGGTAGCCGACCATCTGATCGACATAGGCCCGGAGGGGGGCGCGGCCGGCGGCGAGGTGATCGCACAGGGGACGCCCCACGAGGTGGCGCAGTGCGAACGGAGCTACACGGGCCAGTTCCTGAAGCGGATGGGTCTTTGACCTGCGATTCCGCGGAGAGCCCATGCCGGAGTCGGCGCTTTGCCGTAAGCGGACGCCTGTTCGTGTAAACCTCGGGATCCGCACCCTTCCGATGGAGACCCGCATTCTCGCGGCGACTGCACGCACGCTTGGATATCCTCTTACTCCCGGCCACGGCTGCCCGTATACCCGCATAAAAAAGGAGGTTCCGGAATTTCCGGAACCTCCTTTTTCGTTTCAGCCGGGCCTTATCGCCGGACGCGGGTGACTTTAGCGGGAGCCGTCCGGGCGGTGGATTTCTCCATCACGGGCCGCTCTCCGCTTACGGAGAGGATCGGCTTCTGCAGCTGGGGACCCTTGACGCCGGCATGACTGCACTTCGCGGCGGCCTGGAAGGCGCCGTAGGGTCGGAACTCCTCGACGGGCGAGACGCCCTCCTCCGTCAGGACGATCTTTTCGCGATAGACCGGGCTGTAGTTGCCGTCTGTCCCGATGGCGAAAGCCAGGAGCGTGGATTCATCGTCGTAGGGGAGGAAGAAGGCGGCCGATTCATCCGAGATTCCGTCCTGCAACAGGGCGGCAATGGCCTCGTTGTCGGGTAGGATGTATTCGCTCGTCAGATCCCCCTCATAAATATAGTAGAGGAGCTTTTCGGCCGGATCGCCTTCGGTCCGCATCGTCAGCGGGAGGACGGCCATACCGGCGGCGCCGGCGTAGTCATCGGGATAGAGCTCCTCGATCTGCGTTCCGTCGAAGTATTGGTCGTGCCGGGCGATGATCTCGATATTGGCCGGAATGCCGTCCAGCGTGGTGAAATCCACCGAGAAGAGCCCCGTCGTGGCCTTTCCCTTGACATAGCCGAAGGCCAGCAGCGTGTAGCCGGTGGAGGCTTCGAGTTCGGAGGCCTCGACGCTTGAATCGCCGCGTCGGAGGTAGTTTTCGATCTCCTCGTCGGCCATCACCTGGCTGATGATCTCCTCCTCGCCGAGATTTTCGATCGCCGCCGAGTTGACGAGGTAGATGACATACGGATCGTTGTTTTCGGTCTTGATGTCAACGGTAGCTGCATGGGCCTCGACCTCCGTCACCTGGAACGAGATCCGGTTGTCGGAGGGTTGTACCTCCTCGGTGCGGAATGTCGTGGCGCAGGGGGCCGAATTGATAAGCCCGTCATCGGTGCAGGAGGCCGCGAAGACCAGGTAATCGGTATTCTCCTCGAGCTCGTAGGTCCGGTTGCAGACGCCCGTCACGCTGAGTCCGGCCACGGTCTCTTCGGCCGACATGCCCATCGCCTCGTAGATGACGATCATATCGCTCAGATACTGCTGATACTTCCGGCAGGCATCCTCTCCGTCCTGGACCTGATCGGTCGTGTACATGCCGATGACATAGCGCTGATTCGGGTCCGAGGGTTCGATATGCAGGTCGCAGAGCGGGCCGTTGACCGTCGTGCTCACGTCGAACGAGACGTCGATCTGAGGGACGGCAGGGGTTTCGAACTCGACCTTGTAGATGTCGGTCGTTCGGACGCCCTGGGTCGTCAGCCCGTAGGCATAGACGTAGTAGGCGGTTCCGGGCAGCAGTCCCGTCATGTTTTTGACGAGCAGGTCGCCGCGGTTCAGCGTGTTGGCGAGATACTCCTCGGTGGAGACTCCGAAGCTTTCGGCCATCTGGCTGATATAGTTCAGGTCGTCCTGGAAATAGGCTTCGTCGGAGTCATAGCTGTCGAAGTAATCCTTCTCGACGAGCATGCTGAGATAGGTCTGCTCCTTGTCGCCGGGGATGACCGAGTATTTGGCGCTGGTCTGCGTGACGAGTTCGAGCTGGATGTCGAAGACGGCGGGAATGACCTTCGCCTCCTGCGTCACGTTGAGCGTGGCGCTTTGGCGGTCGCCCGAGTAGCGGATCGACAGCGTGGCGGACCGGGGTTCGGTCCGGTCGTTGGCCGCCACCGTAAAGGAGACCTTTCCGGAGAGCGAGGTATCGATTCCGGAGATCCATTCGGGAGCCCCTTCGACCGCGATAGCGCCGTCGTAGACGGGCTCCTCCAGCCGGTAGGAGACCTCCACCTGGCCGCCCTCCGCCGCGACGGAGAGTTCCGTCGTATTGAGGGTGAGGGTCGACGGTTTGAGATCGCCCTCATCCTCGCGGCACCCTACAGTGACGAGCAGGGATGCCGACAGTAAAATAGCGAGTAAATGTTTCATCTGTCCGTTTTAAAAAGCGAGAATGGGACGAAGGAGTGCGGTGTCGAACTTGCCTCTGTAACCGATCATCCCGGCGCTGACGCTGAGGCTGTTGACGCTTCCGTCGGCCAGGGCGTAGCATTCGGAGGAGGACCAGTACCACTTGTTGCGGAGGCGGGTCATACCCTCGCGGGCGTTGAGTTGGTCGCGCAGCTCATAGATGGCGTAGAGCTGGCTGACGGCGGGGATGAACCATCCGCTGGAGTTCGCCGGAGCGGGCACCTGCTGTTCGAACAGCCGGGTGTAGTACCCGACGGGATACCCCTCCTGCGAATCGGGGGTGAATCCGCCGTTTCGTTCGGCCTCGAGGGTGATCTTGCCCGTGTAGAGGAATCCGCTCCAGTCGGTGTCGGCGCCGTTGTTGGTGAAGTTGTCGATCTTGTTTCCGCTCTCGTCGACCGGATAGAGTCCGATTTCGTAGCCGTAGACGCCCCACATGCACTCGTCCGTGCCGGCATCCTGCAGCGCGACGACATATCCGTGACACGACCGGGCGCCGATTCCGGTCTGCGAGTAGTCGGATCGGTCGTTGGCTTGCTGATCGACCTGGAAGACGATGCCGATGCACTGCTTCTTCGGGTTGAGTTCGGCGGCATACGTGCCGTCGGAGAAGTAGTAGTCGCCGACCTGAGCGGGCTGCGGACTGGTCACCGTGACGTGGCAGACGGCCTGTTGGTCCTCGGCCATGGCGTAGATTTGGGCCTGACCGGTCTGTCCGGCCGTGAGGTTTCCGTTCTCATCCACCGTGACGACACTCCCGTCGGAGGAGGCCCAGGCGACCTTGCACTCGGTTCCGTCGAGGGTCGAGACCTCGGCCGAGAGGGTGTACCGTTCGCCGTTTACCAGCGTGATGTCGGTATCCGACAGAACGATGCCGGCGATGTTCGAACGCTCCTCGTCCTCGCTGCAGGCGACGACGAGAAGCGTGCTACATAAGATCCAGAGCAGTTTTTTCATGCTGTTTCGATTTTTTGATCGGGCGCACCCGTCAGAATGCCAGTACGGATCGAGCGAGGAACCAGCTGATGTCCTTTCCATCCTGGCTGATGAAGACCGAACCCATGTTTGACAGGTAGCGGAAATAGTCCTGCGGGCCGGGGTTTTCGCCTGCGGCCTCCGACGAGGAGGCATACCAGTCGCTGATCATCTTTTTGCCGCCGTCGACCGATGCGATCTTGTCGCCGACGTTGAGGCACTGATAGAGCTGGCTGATCGAGGGGAGGAACCAACCGGAGGTGTTCTGCGGAGCGGGCACCAGGCTGGCATAGCTGACCATGGCGTAATAGAAGAGGGGATAACCCTCGGCCTTGTCGGCCGACAGACCGCCGTTGAGATCGGCCTCCTGCTTGACGGTCTGCGAGTAGAGATACCCGCTCCAGTCGTTGTACTGACCGTTTTCCCGACCGTTCTGAATCGGGTCGCCGAACTCGTCCTTCGGATAGAGGCCGAGCTCCTTGCCCTGGGGGCCCCACATGCCGTAGCTGTCCGACGTGTCGTTGAGGGCGATGACATACCCGTGGCACTGTTCCGTGCCGATTCCACTCTGGGAGTAGTCCGAAGCGTCATACTCGTTGTGCCCGACGGCGAAGACGATACCGATGCACTGCTTGTCGCTCTGCAGTTCGGTCGACCACGTACCGTCGGCATAGAAGTAGTCGCCGACCTGTGCCGGCGCAGCCACCGTGACGATGCAGGATGCCTCGGCATTCCCCACCGTGACGCTGACGGTCGACTGTCCGGGGGCGACGGCTGTCACCATGCCCTGGTTGTCGACCGTAGCCACGTTTTCGTCCGACGAGGCCCAGACGAGCCCTGAGAGATCGGCATCCTCAGGCGAAACGGTTGCCGTGAGCTGAGCCTGAGCGCCCGTTGCGAGCGAGAGGGTTTCGACATTCAGCGATACGGATTCGGCGGCCGGGCCGACGACCGTCACCTGACAGGATGCCGTAACGAGGTTGTCGATCGAAGCGGTGACGGTCGTCTCGCCGACAGCGAGAGCCGTTACCAGACCGTCCGCGCTGACGGAAGCGATTGCGGGGTCATTGCTCACCCAGGTAATATTTCCATAGGATGCGCCCTCGGGTTCGACGGATGTCAGGAGCTGGAACGTCTCGCCCTTGACGATCTCCACAGAAGACTGGTTCAGCGTCATGCTGGATGGAGCGACGGGTTCCGAATCGTTCGAACAACCCACGGAGAGCAGCAGCGCAGCGGCTGCTGAAAAGAAGAGATGCTTGGGGTTCATAGCTGTAAAACTTAAAAGATACCTAAAAAACTTGACCGATTAAAAGTAGTATTTTCTGGTGGTATCCTCTCTCCGTTTCGTGTATACATGGGATATACAACGCCCTGAACCCGTATACACATTATATATACAGGACGTGATAATGCCTTGAATATAAATATTTTGTATTTTAGAGATCCTGTCCTCGATCAGAGATTGTATCTCGAGAGGAACTCTTGCAGGGAGGTCTCCTTGCCCGTCAGATTGAACTTGCTTCGGAGTCTTGCACGGGCGATGTTGATGCTGTGGGGGCTTTGCCGGGTGATTTCGGAGATCTCCTTGGTGGTCAGATTCATGTTCAGCAGAGCGCAGAGGCGGCGTTCGTTGATCGACAGCGAGGGAAAATCGTTGATCAGCCGCTGATAGAAGCCGCTGTTGAACGTCGGGACGAATCGGCTGATCTCTTTCCATTCGTTGTCGTCCTTGCTTTTCTCCAGTTCGCGGCAGATGGCGAATATCTTTTTACGGATGGATTGCTCCTTGACCTCCGAGTTCAGCGCCAACAGTTTGTGAGAGATCTCCTCGGACATTCTTCCGATCTGGTAATCGTGCAGTTTGCGGAGTTCGATGATTTCGTGCTGACTGGCAATCTTCTCCTCCTGGCGCTGCATTTCGAGACTTTTCCGTTTGTTTATGCCGAAGAGGAGGATGGAGATGAAGACCAGCGTCAGCAGCCCGATTGAAGCGCCGAAGATCACCGCATTCTGCTTGCGGGTCATTTTTTCCTGTTCGCGGTTCATCTCGAGTTCTTTCTGTACCTTGTAGAAATCCAGAAAGATTTCGTCGTTGCGGTTCTGGATATCGGCCTCGTAATATTTGTTGAGGGCCAGATAGGCGTTTCGGAACTCGCCCTTTTGGGCATAGATGCTCTGCAGGATTCCGTAGCAGTGCTGAATCTTGCTGCCGAACTCCCCGGAGCTGAAGGCTAAGATGGCCTTTTCCAGGGCGTCGACCGCCTCGTCCAGCCGTCCCGAGGCCATCTTGAGCAGACCTTCGTTCTGGTAATAGAGTCCCGTTTCGTCGGGTTTCCGGAGGAGGGGTTTTATGGTCTTGAGGGTTTTGGCCGCAGCGTTGAGGTCCCCGGAGAGCAGATAGAGGGAGATGTCGTTGAGATAGACCTTGCACAATTTGGAGGTATCGCGGACGGCCGAGCTGAGGAAGCTCGATTCGTGAAAGAGTTTCCGGGCCTTCAGCGTATCGCGCAGCGTGTAGGCCAGGACGGCCGAATTGTTCAGTCCGAGGACCATTCGGGAGGTATCCCGGGCCAATCTGGCGCCGTCGGTGTAGCGGGTGAACCATTCGTAGGCCCGGTCATACTGCCGGCAGGCGAAATAGACGACCCCCAGGATGTTGTAACACTCGATCAGATTGCTCGTATCGCGCGTCTCTTCGAAGAAGTTCAAGGCCGAGGAGACATGTTTGAGTATTGCCCGAGACTGGTGTATTCCCGCGCGAGTCTGTATCGGGTCAGGGCCGTATGGTAGGGGTCCTGCAGGGTTTCGTAGATTTTCAGGGATCGGTTTCTCCAATGGACGGCATGGGAGAACTGGAACTTGTCGTATTCGTACCAGTCGGCGAGTTGGTCGCTCATGGCGGCCAGGAGCGGAGCGGCGGCGGAAGAGTCCGTTGCCGAGAGGAACATTTCGGCATATTCCATGGCCTTTTCGCGGTTCGAAGTCCGATTTTCGCGATAGAGGTTGTAGATGGTTTTGTCGGCGCCCTTGATACCGGCCAGGGAGTCGGCACTTCCTCCGGCGAGCAGGGAGGTGACGCTCAGAATGGCAAACAAGCAGATAGTATTCTTCGCAATACGCATAGGCCTTGTCTTTGTATGGTGTGGCGAGGTGGAATACCGCCAGATCGGTATGATGCGGGAGCCGGGCTGCGAGTCGGTACCGGGGTGCGGGTGGACAGGCTCCCGACAGCAAAAGTAGGAATATTCTCTCCGAACTGCAACACTTTCCCGGATATTTGCCCGTTGCCGGGGGCTGATTCCCGTTTTTATCCCTTTTGGCCGGGGGGCGGCCTGTGGTTGGATGCCATCCGGGCCGGTCTTTGAAGCGGATGGGCCTGTGACCTGCAAATCCCGGACGCGGCGATCCTCCGTCCGGGAATATTTTGCGGACATCCGGTTCCGGATTTGTCCCGATTCCGCCCGGCAGCCCCTCCGGACACCCTGCCGCAGGGGGTAATCCTGCCGACCGGTGCGCAGAACGTCTTCGGGGCTGCGGCATCGATTTTGCGCTCATGGCCGATACCAAACCTTATCGTGCTATGAAAAAAACAGCCATTTTTGTCATGGGCCTGCTGCTGTGTGCGGCGGCCGTTACGGTAATCGGACAGAAGAAGGTTCTCTCTCCGAAACAGGAACAGCGTGAGGTGCGCGAGCAGCGCCGTGCGGAGCGTCTGGCCAACTACCAGAAGACGATGGATTCGATCATTCTGTCGCGGAACTTCCAGTTCAACCCGCAGACGATGCAGCAGCAGCCGACGGGCCCGATGCGTCAGATCATGAACCCTACCTTCAGCGTGGGGGTCTGGGACGGGACGGTAGACATCTGTCTGCCTTATATCAAGGGGTACGTTCCTCCCTACTACACGACGATTATCAACTGTACGGTTCCCAACGTGCAGGGCTATACGACCGAGCAGACCCACGAAGGGTGGATGGTGACCTTCTCGACATCGCTCTTCACGGCGTCGACCTACACCTTCACCTTCGAGATCTTCACGCGCACGGGCGGTGCGAATCTGACGATCACCAATCCGTGGTACAACGCGGTGCAGTATTCGGGAACGATATCGCAGCTCTATTGAGCGACCGATTCGGTTTTTGCATGAAAAAAGGCCTCTCTCCGCTATCTGCGGAAGAGGCCTTTTCGGTGTTTTCGGATGCCCGTACGGTTACGGTCCGCCTTCCGGGCATCGCGGTTTCCGGTCCGGGTCAGTCGCGGTAGATCAGCGCCACGGCCGAGACCGAGACCCCCTCTTCACGCCCCTCGAAACCGAGCCGTTCGGTGGTTGTGGCCTTGACCGATACGCGGTCGACGCCGATCTCCATCTCGGCGGCCAGCGCTTCGCGCATGCGGTCGATATAGGGTCGCAGCTTGGGTCGCTGCATGCGGATGGTGCAGTCGACGTTTCCGATCCGGAATCCTTTTTCGCGGATCAGGGCGACGGTCCGCCGCAGGAGGATGCGCGAATCGATCCCGCTGAATTCATCCGACGTATCGGGGAAGTGGAGTCCGATATCTCCCAGGGCGGCAGCCCCGAGCAGGGCGTCGCAGAGAGCATGAATGGCCACATCGCCGTCCGAATGGGCGACACAACCCTTCGAGTGGGGGATCTCTATGCCCCCCAGAACGAGCCGCAGGCCGTCGGCCAGCGCATGGACATCATATCCGTGTCCGATTCTGAAATCCGTCATATTGTACGTTTTGATCTTGCCAAAATAGGGAAAAAAGCGTAACTTTGCAAAAATACCTGAAATCTATGTCAGCAATATCTACCCTGGAACCGCGCCTGGTGTGGGAGCAGTTTGATGCGATCACCCGCGTGCCGCGCCCCTCGAAGAAGGAGGGGAAGATCATCGAATTTCTGGTCGACTTCGCCCGCCAGCACGGGATCGAATACAAGAAGGATGCCATCGGCAACGTTGTGATGCGCAAGCCGGCGACGCCGGGCTTTGAGGAGCACCCGGCGGTGATCCTCCAGTCGCATATGGATATGGTCTGCGAGAAGAATTCGGACGTGGAGTTCGATTTCGAGAACGACCCGATCCGCACGCGTATCGACGGCGAGTGGGTCAAGGCCGAGGGGACGACGCTGGGTGCCGACTGCGGCATCGGGATGGCGGCGGCCCTGGCTGCGATGATCGATCCCGACCTGCAGCACGGGCCGCTGGAGGCGCTCTTCACCGTCGACGAGGAGACGGGTCTGACGGGGGCCTTCGAGCTGGGCGAGGGGATGCTCACGGGCAAATACCTGATCAACCTTGATTCGGAGGACGAGGGCGAACTCTTCATCGGATGTGCGGGCGGCATCGACACGATTGCCACGTTCCACTGCACGATGGAGCCGGCGCCGAAGAACTATACCTTTTTCCGGGTGGATGTCTCCGACCTGCTGGGGGGCCACTCGGGCGACGATATCGACAAGGGACGCGTCAACTCGAACAAGACGGTAGCGCGCCTGCTGTGGGAGGGGATGCAGTCGTGCGAGCTGCGGCTGAGCTACTTCAACGGCGGCAACCTGCGCAATGCAATCCCGCGCGAGGCCTATGCGATCTTCGGGGTTCCGACGCGTCTGAAGGAGGATTTCGTGAAACGCTACCGGTTGTTTGCGGCGGATCTCGAGGCGGAGTTCCGCTTCCGGGAGCCGAACTTCAAGATCACGCTCAACGAGATGCCGCAGGTCGAGGAGGTGCTCGATGCGCGGACGCAGTTCGGACTGGTCTATTCGCTGGTGGGGGTTCCCAACGGGGTGGTGGCCATGTCGTTTGCGGTTCCGGGTCTGGTGGAGACCTCGACGAACCTTGCTTCGGTGAAGTTTGAGGGTCGCGACCGGATCGTGGTGACCTCGTCGCAGCGGTCGTCGGTCGAGAGTGCGAAGACCTACGTGATGCAGATGGTCGAGTCGGTCTTCGCGCTGGCGGGCGCCGACGTGGCCCATTCGGACGGCTACCCGGGCTGGGCGCCGAACCCGGCATCGCACCTGCTGAAGGTGACCGAGGAGGCCTACGAGCGGCTCTTTGCGACGAAGCCGAAGGTGCGTGCGATCCATGCGGGTCTGGAGTGCGGCCTCTTCCTGGAGAAGTACCCCGATCTGGAGATGGTTTCGTTCGGGCCGACGCTGCGGGGCGTCCACTCGCCCGACGAGCGGCTGGAGATCGCCACGGTGCCGAAGTTCTGGTCGCTGCTGTGCGAGACGCTGAAGACGCTCTGATGGATACGGACAGAATCATTTGCCGGGACCCGGACCGATTGGCGGGATCCCGGCTTTTTGTCGGTACGGAGCTGAGCCGGACGCCTCCGGTCGGGAACGGCGAGGCTGTTGCCCGGGAGAGCGGAGGGTGCGTCATGGAAATGTAACACCCGCGTTGCGGCATTGCAATATCTGTTTCAGACCTTTGCCGAAGCAAAGAACGATTGATCGGTTATGAAGAGACCCCTTTTCCGAATCCTGCTGCTGTCGGGCCTTCTGCTGTCCGCCTCGACTGCCGTGTTGGCTGAAGTTCCGGATTCCCTCCGGCACACTTCCGCCGCGACCGCTTCCGTTTCCTCCGATTCGGCTGTTGCCGTTTCCCCGGCCGCCGCACCGTCCTCCACGCCGACGCCTGCCGTACCGTCCTCCGCTGCAGCCGATAGCCCTGCCATTGCCGTACCGTCTTCCGCGTCGTCTTCCGCGTCGTCTTCCGCGTCGGCCTCCGCGCCGATGCCTGCCGCATCGGCCTCTCCGGCCGGCGCCTCTTCGGCCGCCGCCGCTGCTGCACCGGCCCGGAAGGAGCCGCTCTTCACGGTCCGGCTGCACGGAACCGTCCGTGGCAAATACGAATACCAGCCCGATCTGGGCAAGAACCGCTTCGAGGTGCGCAACGCGCGCTTCAGCGTCTCGGGCAGCGTAACTCCATGGGTGGACTACAAGGCGGAGATCGACCTTTCGGACGAGGGGTCGATCAAGATGCTCGACGCCTACGCCCGCCTGCACATGCTTCGCCGGAAGGTTCGCTTCACGATCGGCCAGATGCGCGTACCCTTTACGATTGACGCCCACCGCTCGCCCCACGAACAGTACTTTGCCAACCGCTCGTTCATCGCCAAGCAGGCGGGCAACGTCCGCGACGTGGGGGCCACCCTGGGGTGGACCTTCGGCAAGCGGATTCCGGTGACACTTGAAGGGGGCTTGTTCAACGGATCGGGCCTCACGGACCAGAAGGACTACTGGACGCGGTCGTTCAACTATTCGGCCAAGGCGCAGGTGAAGTTTGCCGACCGGGTGAATCTCTCGCTGAGCATCCAGAAGACCCACCCCGACGTGGTCGACATCCGGATGTACGACGTGGGGGCCTACTACGAGAATCCGCTTTGGCATGTTGAGGCGGAGTACCTTCGGAAGAACTACGCCGAGGGGGCCTTTGCCGGGGTGAACGTCATCGACGCCTTTGTGTGCCGCAACCTACCGACGCCGCGTCTTCGGGCGCTGAAGCAGATTTCGATCCTGGCGCGCTACGACTACATGTCGGACCACAGTACGGGAGTGGCCGATGCGTCGGGGCAGCTGGTTGCCGACGATCCGGAGCGCCACCGCGTGACGGGCGGCCTGACATTCAGCCTGGGGCTTCCCTTCCAGGCCGACATCCGGATCAACTACGAGGCTTACTTCTACCGGGCGACGGCGACTCCGGCCCTCTCCGAACAGGACAAGTTCGTGGCCGAGTTCATGGTGCGCTTCTGAGGCGGCTGTGGGGGATCCCGGCAGATACCTTCCGACGGGAACTTGTTGTTTCGAATCGGAGGAGGAGAAGTCATAAAATTCGTTACCTTTGTATAATAACAAGGGTATCGAGATATGCCAAAAAGGCTAATTGGGTTTTGTTTGATGGTCGGGTTCAGCCTGCTGCTACCGCAACGGGCCGTTCCGCAGCGGCATTCCGACGACGAATATTACCCCTATGCCGAACGGGAACGGCCGCGACCCCGGCTCGAGAGCGACTCGCCGCTCTTCTACCAGGCGATCCAGAGCCCGACGGATCTCTACGGTGCGCATACCGACTTCACGCTTCCGGGCGTAGCCCGCCGCCGGCGCGGTGCGGACTACACGCAGGAACGCACGCTGCTCTCGGGCATCGGCATTTCGTACCGCTACCTCACGACGCTGCGCCTGCTTGGTGCCGACGAACAGCGCAGTGCGGGCCTCCAACCTGCCGCGGAACCTCTCTCCGGCACCGTCTCCACCACGCAATACGATTTTCCGACCTTCCTTCCGCTCCAGCCCTACCGGGTCTCTGCCACCCTGACCGACCGCAACTACCGCTACGGGGTGCGCCTGGCGGGGAGCCGGACCTTCGGACAGAAGTGGCACCTTACGGCGGCGGCCGACCTGCGCACGGGGCGCGACATGCACGTCGAGGGGCTCTTCACCCACGCTGCAACAGTTGGCTTCCACCTTTCGCACCGGACCGAACACCGGGGTGAATTCTCGCTCACGGGCATCCTACCGCTCTCGATGCGGGGCACGCGCCTCTCCTCGTCGGAGGAGGCCTTCACGCTGACGGGCAACCGCCTCTACAATCCGGCGTGGGGCTACCAGGACGGCCGTGTCCGCAATTCGCGTGTCCGCCGCGAGACGCTGCCGCTTGTGGCAGCCGCGTGGCGGGGCCGTCTGTCGGCATCAACCACCCTGACGGCCTCTCTGGCGACGGAGGCGGGCCGGAGCCGTTACAGTTCGCTGGGGTGGTACGACGCCCGCACCCCGATGCCGGACAACTACCGCTACCTGCCGAGTTATGCCGACGACCGGGCGACCCGCGAGGCGTGGCAGTCGAACGACGCGCGCTATACGCAGATCGACTGGGACGAACTGATCCGCCAGAACCGCATGTCGGCGGACGGTGCGGCGGTCTACGCCCTTGAGGACCGGGTCGAACGGCTCTGGACGACGACGCTGCATGCCCTCTTTGCGACGGACCTCGATCGCCGGCTGACGCTTCGCTACGGCGTGGATCTCTCGTTCGACGACCGCCGCAACTACAAGCAGATGCGCGATCTGCTGGGCGCCGACCACATCGTCGACATCGACCAGTACCTGATCGACGACGACACCTACGGGACGCAGCTTCAGAACGACCTTCGCCACCCCGACCGGATCATCCGCACGGGTGACCGCTTCGGTTACGACTATACGCTCGCCACGCGGCGCCTGCTGGCGTTTCTGCAGGCCGACTACCGTACGGACCGCTTTCGAGGCGACCTTACGCTCGTCTTCGGGAGTTCGGCCGTCCACCGGCGGGGCCATTACGAGAAGGAGCTCTTCCCGGGGTCGCAGTCCCGCGGCCGTTCGCGCGTGCTGCGCTTTGCGCCCTACCGGCTGAAGGCCACGGGCGGCTGGGCCTTCACGCCGCGTCACTACGTCGAACTCTCGCTGCTGGCCGAGGCCCGTACGCCGTCGGCCGAGGATCTCTTCTACCAGCCGCTCTACAACAACCTCACGCTCGACAACCCCTCGGCCGCGCACACCTGGGCCGTTGAGGCACTCTACCGCCTGACGGGGCCGGTGCTGACCCTCGAGACGACGCTCTTTTCGGTGCTGATGCTCGACGGAATCGAGACGCGCCGCTACTACGACGACCTCTCGTACCTCTATTGCGACATGGCGGTCACCGGTCTGGGCACCTGGTCGCTGGGCATCGAGACGGCGGCCGACATCCGGCTCTCCGATCGGTGGCGGTTGTTGCTGGCGGCCTCGGCGGGACGCTACCGCTACGTCCGCAATCCGACGGTCACGGTCCTCTCCGACGTCGACAACGCACCGGTCGATCTCGATTCCGAGAGCCGCATGGGCGGCTGCCGGGTGGGCGGTGCCCCGCAGCTGACCGCCTCGGCCGAGTTGGCCTGGTTCGGGCCGCGGGGGTGGGGGATCCGGGCCTCATCGGGCTATGCCGGGCTGCGTTATGTCGAGCCGATGCCCCTGCGCCGTACGGATCGCGTGGCGGGACAGACCGGCGTGACGCCCGAGGCCTTTGCGGCCTTCACCCGCCAGGAGCGCCTGGCCGATGCCTTCACGCTCGACGCCTCGCTCTTCAAGAGCTTCTGGTTCGACCGTTCGCGGCTGACCGTGTCGCTGCTGCTGCGCAACCTCACGGGGCAGTCGTCCACGGCCTACAACGGCTACGAATCGCTGCGCGTGCGACGCATCCGCTCGGGCGACGAGACCTTCTACACGCCTCATGCGACGCGTTACAGCTACCTGCTTCCGCGGTCGTTCTACCTTACGATCTCGTACCGATTCTGAGAAAAGTGAAAAAAATGGCTTGAAATTTTGGGATTTTGCTGCCGAATTCGTATTTTGAGAGGCGAAAACCTTAAAACTTCAACCCAATGATTGTCGGTATTCCAAAAGAGATCAAGAACAACGAGAACCGCGTTGCTCTGACCCCTGCGGGCGCCCAGGAGCTCGTCAAACGGGGACACAAAGTGTATGTGCAGGCTTCGGCCGGAGTGAACAGCGGATTTGCCGACGCAGCCTATACGGCGGTAGGAGCGGAGCTTCTGCCCACGATCGAGGATGTCTACGCTACGGCGGAGATGATCGTGAAGGTCAAGGAGCCGATCGCCCCGGAGTACAAGCTCATCCGCCGCGATCAGCTGGTCTTCACCTATTTCCATTTTGCGAGCAGCGAGGCGCTGACCCGCGCGATGATCGAGAGCGGTGCGGTGTGCTGCGCCTACGAGACGGTCGAGCGTGCGGACCGGTCGCTGCCGCTGCTGATTCCGATGTCGGAGGTTGCCGGGCGCATGGCGGCTCAGGAGGGACGTTATTTCCTGGAGAAGCCCCGCGGCGGCAAGGGTGGCAGCCAGGTCTTCATCGCGGCAGCCGTCAAATACAGGGGTCGCGATGTGGACACCGGATTCTGTCGATTCGGGCATGCCGTAGGTATCAAAATCATAGCCTGCTTCACGGAGCCGCTTTTCAAGCGCTTTCGCCTTTACGGGATCTGTCTTGGCTTCCTTGATTTCTTCGCCGAGCATATGGCAGGCCCAGGACAAATGAATTTCCAGGATCTGCCCGATATTCATTCGCGAAGGAACGCCGAGGGGGTTCAGCACCAAATCGACAGGACGTCCGTCCGGAGTAAAGGGCATATCTTCAACAGGCAGAATGCGGGAGCATACGCACTTGTTGCCGTGGCGCCCCGCCATTTTGTCGCCTTCGCGGAGTTTCCGTTTCTGCGCGACGTAAACGCGGACGAGCTTATTTACGCCCGGCGCCAGTTCATCGCCGTTTTCACGGGTAAATTCCTTGACGTCGACCACTTTCCCGAATTCTCCATGCGGCACACGGAGGGATGTATCACGGACTTCTCTTTCCTTATCGCCGAAAATGGCACGGAGAAGACGTTCTTCCGGAGTCAGTTCTGTTTCCCCTTTCGGCGTTACTTTGCCGACAAGGATATCACCGGGACGTACATCGGCGCCGATACGGATAATACCGTTTTCATCAAGATTTTTCAAAGCGTCGTCGCTGACGGATGCCAGCTCTCTTGTGATCTCTTCTTCGCCCAGCTTCGTATCACGGGCATCACACTCGTATTCTTCAATATGGATAGAGGTGTACAGGTCATCTTTGCAGAGACGTTCAGAAATGAGCACGGCGTCTTCATGGTTATATCCTTCCCAGGATACGAATGCCACAAGCACGTTGTGTCCGAGAGCCAGCTCGCCTCCGTCGGTGGACATGCCGTCCGCCAGTGTCTGTCCCGCTTCGACTTTGTCCCCTTTGTATACGATGGGATGCTGGTTGATGCAGGTGCTCTGGTTGGACCGGAGGAACTTAATCAGGTCATAAGTATCATATTCGCCGTTATCCGCACGGACGATAATCTGTTTCCCGTTGACAGAGGTAACCACGCCTGACCGTTTTGCAAGAACGCAGACACCGGAGTCCTGGCCGGCTACCCATTCCATACCCGTGCCTACAAGAGGCGCTTCCGGGCGGAGGAGCGGTACCGCCTGCCTCTGCATGTTGGCGCCCATGAGCGCACGGTTCGTATCATCATGTTCAAGAAACGGAATGAGAGACGTACCGATAGAAACGACCTGCTTCGGAGAAACGTCCATGAGATCCACTTCTTCAGGAGAAGCTTCCAGAACATCAGGACCGCGGCGGCAGGCCACATACCGGTTCAGGAACGCGCCGGAATCTGACAGCGGCTCGCTGGCCTGGGCAATAACTTTATTTTCTTCAATATCAGCCGTCACATAGAGACATTCATTGGTCACTTCGTGGGTCTTCGGGTTAATCCGGCGGTACGGCGTTTCAATCAGGCCGTACTTGTTGACAATCCCGTAATTGGACAGCGAGGAAATAAGTCCGATATTCGGGCCTTCCGGCGTTTCTACGGGGCACATACGCCCATAATGGGAATAATGCACGTCGCGGACTTCAAACCCTGCACGTTCACGAGACAGCCCTCCCGGTCCCAAAGCGGACAGACGGCGCTTATGCGTCAGCTCCGCCAATGGGTTCGTCTGATCCATAAACTGGGACAGCTGGAAACTGCCGAAGAATTCCTTGATGGCTGCTACGACAGGACGGATATTGACGAGCGCCTGGGCGGTCATCTTGTCCTGATCCTGGGTAGTCATTCTTTCGCGAACCACACGTTCCATACGGGACAAGCCGATGCGGAACTGGTTCTGGAGCAGTTCACCGACGCAGCGGACACGGCGGTTGCCGAGATGATCGATATCATCCTGGCGTCCATAGCCCTGGATCATATTCAAAAGATAGTCTACCGCCGCGATAATATCCGCGCGGTCAAGAATCCGATAGCCGTCATCACGCATTCCATTGGAGCAGATCACCTTGACAGGTGTTCCGTCCTCTTTCTGGGTCATGACTTCCACCATTTCTACCTTGCTGAACACGCCGCTCTTCTTCAGGATCGCGATGGCTTCCTCGTCGATAAGAGCATTCCCCTGGATAATAATTTCACCGGTTTCCGTATCCACGATAGGCCCTTCCGTACGGTGGCCCTTGAGGCGGTTTTCCCAGGAGAGCTTCTTATTCAGCTTGTAACGTCCGACCTTCGCCAGATCATAACGGCGGGGATCATAAAAGAAGTTGCGGAGCAGGGTCGTTCCGCTTTCTTCTGTCGCTGGTTCGCCGGGACGGAGCTTTTTATAAATAGCGATGAGTGCTTCTTTTGTATTCTGCGTTTCATCCTTCTTGAGCGTCTCTTCGATATGGATATCATTATTGAAAAGCTCCATGATTTCTTCATTGGAAGAGAACCCCAGCGCACGGATGAGGTACGTCACGGGCATCTTGCGGTTACGGTCGATACGGACGGAAACAACGCCGTTGGCATCGGTTTCCAGTTCGATCCACGCGCCGCGGTTCGGAATGAGCTGGGCGGAATAGATTTCCTTCCCGAAAGTGTCCATTTCCTTTTTGTAGTATACGCCGGGAGAGCGGACAAGCTGGGAAACAATAACACGTTCGGCGCCATTGATAATAAATGTGCCTGTGTCCGTCATAATCGGGAAATCGCCCATGAAAAGATCATGCTCCTTGATTTCGCCGGTTTCCTTATTGACGAGCTGGACTTTGACCTGCAGCGGAGCGGAATAAGTAGCATCTCTCGTCTTGCATTCATCGATGCTGTACTTTTCTTTCTTGAAATAGTATTCGCCGAAATGCAGCGCCCATTTATGAGCACTATCCTCGATAGGAGAAATATCCGCAAATACATCCCTCAGCCCTTCTTTACAGAACCATTCGTAAGATTTGGTCTGCAAATCGAGCAGATGGGGCATCCCCAGAACTTCCTGAGATCTGGCGTAGGTATATCTTTTCTTAGTACCTACTTGGACGGGTCTGAACATTTTGCTGTTAGGCATTCCACGCCTCACCCTTTCCTTCCATATAAAATCTGAATTTCCAACACATGGGAACAGGGATGAAAAGAGGACAAGGCCAAGGAAACACCGATTAAGCCACAAAATATCCTGTACTTCATCAGTGTTCCCGATTTGAGCCGGGCTCCTCTTTTCTCCGCGAGCCTTCTCACTATATATAAATAGAGACTGTAAAACATAATTTTACACGAGCGAAAAACATTCTGCAATATAAATTCATTTTCACCTAAAATGTTTTCTCTATATCTTTCTATAAAAATATTTTAGTTATAGATAAAAACTTATTTGCTATCGAAATATTTTATGTTAATATTTTCCTCTTGCTTTTCCCTGTAAAATATGTTACCGATTTATTCTATCATTTAATTCTCTCTATTGCAACAAAACCCGTTCCTCTATGAACGCTTAAGAAATGATCCATAAAAAAACTCCCTCTGCCAGAGAAGGAGTTTTCATTTCCTGCAGTTTGTCCGTCACCGATCAGTCTTCCATGATCTCAAAGTCGTCTTTCCCGACACCGCAGAGCGGGCACTTGAAATCATCGGGCAGATCTTCCCACTTGGTTCCCGGGGCAATTCCATTATCCGGATCGCCTAAAGCCTCATCATAAATCCATCCGCAAACTTTGCATACATACTTCTTCATCCTTATTCTCCTCTCCACAGTCCGTGCAAATTGCAATACTCATACGCCGCTACAACTTCATCCCCTTCGGCAAGAACAAAATCAGCCACCGGTTTCATGCCCGGTTTCAAATCCACCTGCTGGCTTCCGTTCTTCGTTTCCAGAACAATCCAGGTGATATAGTGGCTTTCCAGCATGGGATGCTCTACAGCGCCGACTGCCACATGCACTTTCGATCCGTCTTTCGTGATAACGGGAACATGCTTCTCACCGGCAGCATCTGTGGTATTGGGAATCAATTCTTCAATCTCCGCATTCCTGCAGAACATGTCTTCCCCGCTCTCTCCAAGAACAGCGACTGCTTTGCCGCACTTTTTACAGCGATAAAATTTCATCATCCGCTCCTCTCCCAGGCATCCGCCTGTCAAATTTTCTTTTTCAGGATTCTTCCTGAAATACTCCATCCGTATTATATCACCGCTTTCAGGAAACTTCCCTACCTTTTTCCATTTTTCCTGAATCCCATACAAAAAGAGTTCTCTCCGTCAGGAAAGAACTCTTTTTGTATTTCTATCTCCGCTTTATCTCTTATTCAATCACCATGAGAAGGTCGCCTGATTCGATACGGCTGCCCGCCTTCACATGAATTTCACTCACAATGCCATCCACCGGTGAGGTGATCGTCGTTTCCATCTTCATGGCTTCTGTGACAATCACCGGCTCGCCTTTCTTCACATGCCCGCCTTTTTCCGCAAGCACTTTCACGACGGATCCTGACAGGGTCGCCCCTACCTCGCCGGGAATATCCTTATCCGCTTTCCTTGCGGTCACTGCAGATTCCGCCACATGCCTGTCATGAATTTTAATTTCACGGGGCATGCCGTTCAGCTCAAACTGGATACGGCGGTTTCCTTCTCCGTCAGGTTTCGTGATTCCGTCAAGACGGATAAGGAGCATCTTGCCTTCTTCTATATTCACACGGATTTCCTCTCCCGGTTTCATCCCGAAAAAGAAAGTCGGCGTATCAAGGACGGACAGGTCGCCATATTGATGATAGCGATCCATATAATCGCCAAAAACTTTCGGGTAAATACAGTAAGAGGAAATATCTTCTTCCCGCGTGGACATATGCCTGCTCTTCATTTCTGCTTTCACCGCGGCGAAGTCCACATCCTGCGGATGAGATTCCAGATGGGGTTCTTCCCCGCGCAAAATAATCTTCTGCAGCTTTTCAGGGAATCCGCCGTAAGGAACGCCCAGTTTCCCATCAAAGAAATCAACCACGGACTGCGGGAAATCAAGGGCCGCCCCCTTCGCATAAATATCTTCTTCCGTCAGATGGTTCTGCACCATGAAGAGTGTCATATCACCGACCACTTTGGACGACGGCGTTACTTTGATAATATCGCCGAACATCATATTCACTCTGGCATACATGCGGCAGACTTCCGGCCAGCGGTCTCCCAGTCCCACCGCAGTCGCCTGCTGGCGGAGATTGGAGAACTGCCCTCCCGGCATTTCATGCTGGAAAAGCGTGGTATTCGGACTTGCCATCCGGCTGTCCACCCCTGCGTAGTAGGGACGGATGCCCTGCCAGTAGCGGTCAATCGTTTCCAAGGCTTCGATATCCAGTTTCGGCTGGCGGGGATTGTTCTGGAGCGCATAGTACAGCGCCGTCATGGACGGCTGGCTCGTACCGTTTGAAAGCGCGCCTGTCGCCACATCGACAATATCCACGCCGGCTTCCGCCGCCTTTGCATAGCTGTAGAGCGTCAGTCCGCCGCCTTCATGGCTGTGGAGGTGTATCGGAAGATCCACAGCATCTTTTAACGCCGCCACAAGAGCGTATGCCGCTTCCGGTTTCAAAAGTCCCGCCATATCCTTGACAGCGATCAGGTTGGCACCGGCATTCTGCATTTCCTTCGCCAGATCCGTATAATATTTCAAAGAATATTTCTGCCGCTTCGGATCCATGATATCCCCGGTGTAACAGAAGCACGCTTCTGCCAGCTTGCCCTTCTTGCGGACTTCATCAATGGAAATCGTCATGTGGCTCAGCTGGTTCAGGCAGTCAAAGATGCGGAACACGTCAATCCCATTATCTGCCGCCTCATCAATGAAATGGCGGACCACATTTTCAGGATAATTCGTATACCCTACCGTATTCGCGCCGCGGGTAAGCATCTGGAAAAGGATATTCGGCGCTGCTTTACGCATCCGGCGGAGCCGTTCCCAGGGACTTTCGTCAAGGAAACGATAAGCCACATCAAATGTCGCGCCGCCCCAGTTTTCAAAAGAGAAGAGCTGCGGCACATGACATGCGGTGTAACGGATCGCGTTCATGATATCGTGTGTCCTCACACGGGTCGCCAAAAGTGACTGGTGGGCATCACGATATGTCGTATCCATGATCATCAGTTCTTTCTGATCCATGACCCATTTGGAAAATTTTTCAGGTCCCCATTCTTCTAGCATCTGCCTTGTACCGCGGGGTACTGTTTCCCCCTCTGCCGAAAGAGGCGCTACCGGAGCGAAATCGGGTTTTTCTTTCGCACCCGCCCCGGCATAGCCGTTGACGGTGATATCTCCGATATAGTGGAGCAGCTTCGTACCGCGGTCGCTGATTGCTTCAGGTTCATCCAGAAGCTGCGGATGGCGGTCGATGTAATTGACATCACAGAGACCTTCCTGAAAATCCTTCGTGCGGAGCATATTTTGAAGGAAATATATATTTGTCTTCACACCGCTGATACGGAATTCGTCAAGGCAGCGGAGCATTTTGTATATCGTATCCTTCGCATGGAGCGAGTGGGCCGTTACTTTGACCAGGAGTGAATCATAGTAAGGAGTAATCACCGCTCCCGTATACGCCGTACCCGCATCCAGGCGGATACCGGGCCCGCCGCCGGAACGGTAGGCAATGATCTTGCCTGTATCAGGCATGAAGCCGTTTTGCGGATCTTCCGTCGTGATGCGGCACTGGATCGCCACCCCCTTGAACCAGATCGTCGGCTGCAGACCGATTGCCACTTCCGGACTATCCACCGAATAGCCTTCAGCAATAAGAATCTGTGTCTTCACGATATCCACATCGGTAATCATTTCCGTGACCGTATGTTCCACCTGCACACGGGGATTCACTTCAATGAAATAGAAATGTTCTTCATCCTGATCCACAAGGAACTCTACCGTCCCTGCATTGAGGTAATTGACATTCTTCATCAGCTTGACGGCGGCATTACAGATATCATCACGCAGCTTCTTCGGAAGCGACCAGGCAGGCGCCATTTCAATAACTTTCTGATGGCGGCGCTGGATAGAGCAGTCACGTTCAAACAGATGAATAACATGTCCCGCTTCATCACCGAAAATCTGCACCTCGATGTGCTTCGGATTCATGATACATTTTTCCACATACACCTCATCGCTGCCGAAAGCCATTTTCGCTTCCGACTTTGCGCGGTGATACGCCTCCTCCAGATCTTCCATGCGGTCCACATTCCGCATACCCCGTCCGCCGCCGCCATTGACCGCTTTAATCATGACAGGGAAACCGTATTTCTCGGCAAAAGCTCTGACCTCATCAAAGCTTTCCACAGCACCGTTTGTGCCGGGAATCATGGGAATCTGCGCCTTTTCCGCCTGGATACGGGCATTTACCTTGTCACCGAACATGATCAGATGTTCCACACGCGGCCCGATGAAAATAAGTCCTTCTTCCTGACAGCGTTTCGCCAGCTCCGCATTTTCCGCAAGAAATCCGTAGCCGGGATGGACAGCATCCACATGATGCTCCTTACAGATACGGATAATATCCTCTATATCCAGGTAAGCATCAATCGGCTTATCTCCTTCCCCTACCAGGTACGCTTCATCAGCACGGTTCCGGTGAAGAGACAGTACATCCTCTTTGGAATAAACAGCCACCGTCCTGATGCCCAGCTCATTGCAGGCACGGAACACACGGATAGCGATCTCGCCCCGGTTAGCTACCAAGACCTTCTGGATTTTCCTCATAAGCAACTCCCCCTATGTGTCGATTGCATTCTTTCAGATAAAAATGGCATATATATTTTTTATTGTACTCAGCGCCGATGTACATTTCAATAGAAAACCATCGATTACAGAAATAAAACGCCTGCGCCGGCAAAAAAGGCCGTGACATTTCCATCACAGCCTTTCATTTCCTTATTCGCCGAGAATCGCGTCGCCCTTGGCGATATTCGCGCGGATTGTCGCGCAGCACGCCTTGAATCGGGTCATTTCCTCTTCCGTCAGATTGTATTCTATAACCTTTTCCACGCCATTCGCACCGATAACAGCCGGCACGCCGCAGAAAATGCCGGACTCGCCGTATTCACCGTCCAGCGAAGCCGAACAGGGAAGAATGCGCTTTTCATCATGAAGAATCGTACGGACCAAAGTCGCTCCCGCCGAAGCAATGCCGTACTCTGTACACTGCTTGCCGGAATAAGTCACCCATCCGCCTTTAATAGTGCGTTCCCGTATTTCTTCTTTATCAAACCGGAACTTCGGATCACTTTCCATTTCTGACAGCGGCTTGCCGTAAAATGTCATCTGCGACCAGGGAACAATCTGGGAATTTCCGTGTTCGCCGAGCATGAACGCCGTAAAGCCGCGGGAATCAAGACCTGTCTGTCCTGATATCGCATGAATCAGGCGGGAAGAATCAAGAAGTGTCCCCGTACCCATGACATGCCCCTTCGGCAGGCCGCTCTTACGGGCGATCAGATTCGCCACCACGTCACAGGGATTCGTGATACTTACAAAAAGTCCGTGAAATCCGGCGGCCATGACCTTCGGGACATAATCAGCCACTTGTTTCACACTGTTTTCCAATTCCCCGTCGCGGCTGCCGGAAGCGCAAAGCGTGATATCGCCCACAGCGTTCACGATGACATCGCAGTCTTTCAGCCCCGCATAATCGGACGCCTTGTAAATGACATGATTCGGCATGTACATAACCGCATCATTCAGATCCTGTACCTCGCTTGTCACCTTGCTTTCTTTCAAATCGCAAAGAAGCACTTCATCGGCAATCCCCATCATCCCCAGGTTAAACGCTACATGGGCACCTACATGTCCTACGCCGACAATACCTACCATTCTCTTCTTAATCGCCATAATGCTCCCTCCATTCCTTCCACAGGAACCGTCCCCGACGGACGAGTCCGAAAAAGAACTTCTCTTCCCTCTCGAAAAGAGATTTGTCCTTAATAGCTTATTGCGTATGATAACACATCTCAGGTCTTCTGAACAATAGGAAAACGCTGTTGAAGATTTTTTTCATGCGGACAATCATTTCCGACCGCAGCCGTGAACATCCGGCCATCTCCCGGCAAGCTAAAAGGAGCATACAAAAAAGATCGGACTCCTCTGTCATGAAATCCGAACCTTTTACAGGCATTCCTTTTTATATCAGGATCACGCCCTTATGCCGCGCAGGAAGCGGAAGAAATCACGGAGCGCTTCCGCGTGGTCTCCTCCAAAACAATCCTTCTCCTTGAAGTGATACTTTTTCACTTCGTCTCCGACAGCAATGCGAACCTTTCTTGCACTTTCATCAATTTCCACTCCGGAAACGGCACTGGCCGGCACCATTTCTACACCGTCCGCCGAATCACTGCCAAGAATGGTATGGCTGACCAGACTGCCCAGTCCGGCTCCACGTTCCCCGCTGTACTTCATAATTTTCATCGTCATAGGATTGGGAAGGGCGGGGATAAAGAAAATACTTTCGTCCGTATAAGCGATAACAAAATGATGCTCCGCATTCCAGGGGCAGTCAATCACATGAAATTCTTCCTCAGATAACTGCGGTACCATTTCTTTCACGAACCGCTTCATTTCCTGCTGTGCGTATCCCGGCGCCAGGCTGCTTCTTTTTTTCTTCATGTAAATCATCATGCCAATACCCATGATAAACATAGCTGCCGGTATCAATGCTATTTCCATACCCATAAATACTCTCCTTTACATTTCAAATACATGCAACTGTACTTTTTGCCAGGGACTTTCCGGATCGCGGAGCAGTCCTTCTGCGATCCCCATGATTCCGCCAGGCATCTGCTTCATACCGCCCCACATGCACCTGCCGATCACATATCCCGCCGCAAATTCTTTCCAGTCGCTATACACTGCGCAGCACTTCTTATGTGCTTCTTCCATATAACACCATGCTTTTTCTTCCGTAATATATCCGCATTCAAAGCAGCAGCGCGCGATCAGCACCAGCCGCCCCATGTCCCACGCAAGAACAGATTGATTCCGTAAATCCGCCTGGGAACTGATATATCCTTTTTCTGTCAGGGATTCTATCATCTCCTTTATATTCTTCATATAACGGGGTGTGTCGAGTTGTTCATCCGGTGTCAGGATTTCATCGGTAATAGACGGCGATATACCGGCAGAAAACAACTTAATCGCATCAAAGTATACGCGGTGTCCTCGTTCCAGCAGCCATTCCAGCGTATGCAAAGCGCTTTCTTCATCAATAATATCATAGTAAGCCGCTAAATTATTTTTAATTTCCTCTTTCTCAGAGCCGGTTTCCAATGAATCACAGTAAAACATGGTCTGCTCCGCATTCACAGCACCTATATTCAAAACAGACTGCTGCAAAGGAGAAAGTTTCTTTCCTAACGGATTTTTTTGATATTTCTTATGGCTTATTACTTTCAATAATTTCGAAAAAAAAGACAACCCTGCGTTCCTCCTTACATGTAAAGATAATACTCCACACCCGTAAAGCATTCCCGTTTATTATACTTTACCTCATTATCCTTATCAATCCTCCGGTTCCCGCATTGCGGCCGTAAACTTTGCAAAAAAACAAAGCCATCCGCTTCTCAAATAATATGGATGGTTACAAAAGCCTACTGTTATCAGGATATATTCTATTTATAATTCAATCCGATGTCCCGGTTTTACCGTTACTAACCTCGTATCACCCTTTTTAAATCTTTCCAGATAAAAATTATAATCCTGCATAGCCGATGCCGATATAGGCAGCCCATGCATCAATCGGCTTGTAAAAGGGTGGCACAACTCTGAAAACAAGGAAATATCATCAATCTCTTCAATAATCCTTCCCTTATCCATTACCGTAATTCCATCCGCAATATAATATGCAGATTCTACACTGTGAGATATAAATATAATAGATAAATGTTTTTTTACTTTTATATCCGAAAGATAATTTAAAAGCTTATTTTCAGTAAAAATATCAAGCCCGCTTAGGGACTCATCCAGTATAAGGATTTCCGGTTCTGCCATTAATGCACGTAATATGCATATCCGCTGGAGTTCTCCACCGCTTAACTGCCGCGGATACAATCCTGTATATTCCCCTGACAGACCCACAGCCTTCAACATCTCTACTATCTTACTCCAGATTTCCTCTTTGCTGAATTTAAAAAAGTTTTTAAGCGGCTCTTTCAATATCTCATAGGACGTCATGTACCCAGGCACCGCATCCAGACTGTTTTGAAAAACCATTTGAATCTTATTCCTCGAAATACTTTTCCAATCAATCTTTTCCCCTTTATACCGAACCAGTCCGCCTGACGGCTTTTCAATGCCTGCCATAATCCTGCAAAGTGTAGTTTTCCCGCAGCCGCTCATTCCTAAAATCGCACGACAGGTTCCTTCCTGCAGCATGAAATCTACATCATCCAAAACAGGCCTGTTGACTCCTTCTTCATTTTTATACGTTTGATGAATATTTTTCAATTCAAGTATATTCGGCACAAAGATACTCCTTTAAATAAGATAATCAGGATCCTTCGTATAAACGTTCTTTTTTCCACCTGTTACAAGCTCGAAGGAACGATCGTGTATACAGATCATTGTCTTCATTACCCAACTCTTTTGTGTTAATTTTATCAATAAATTTCCCTTGCTTCATCACATAAGTAATATCCGAAATTTCTTTAACGAAATCTATATCATGCGACACGATGAGCATACTTAAATTTGTGTCACGATACACTTTTTTCAATACAGAAATCAATTGTGCTCTTGAATACCTGTCAATTGCTGATGTAGGCTCATCTGCTATCAATAACCTTGGTTTATGAATCAGCCCCATAGCTATGGATATCCTCTGTAATGTGCCTCCGCTTAATTCATTCCTGTAACTTTCAAGTACTCTTTCCGGATCCGTAATCAATAAGTTTCTTAACAACGACATCACTTGCAGCAAAAACTCTTCTTTTTCCCCATCCCTTAATCTGCTGATTTCAAGAAAATGTTCTTTAATTTTTAACCGCGGATCAAATATGCTTAACGAATCCTGGGCGATAAATGCATATTGCCGTCCACAGTTTGTCAGCAACGTAGCAGAATCTCCCGCATTAAAACATTTTCCTTCGATAGCTGCTTGTCCTGTGACTTGCCATGCAGGTGCCCGCAAAAGACCTGCTATCAGTTTTAACAGAGTGGATTTCCCGCAGCCGCTTGTACCAATTATAGACACACGACTCCTTTTGGGCACTGCCAAATTGATTGTGTCTATAATCCTTTTCCTCTGAAACTCGGCAGATACCCCCGTCAATTCTAATAAATTATTCCCCATTACATTTCCCCTGCTTGATATCTTTGCTGGATCCAATCCCCAATCATATTGACGCTAAGACTGATTCCCAAGATAGAGATACTTGGAAAAAAGATAAGTCTCGGATAGGAAATAAATACGGCCTGCGCTTCTCCGATTAATGTTCCCCAGTCGGCCTGAGGCGGTTGAACCCCGAGCCCAAGAAAAGAGTATCCTGACATGGCCAGCAGCGACCCTGCAAAATCCAGAGCCAGCATAGATAAAACAGCCGGTGCGGCAATAGGGAATATGTATTTTATCCATATCCGGGGTGTCTTATTCCCTGCCATACGTGCCGCATAAACCATATTCTTCATTTTTCCGTCGGCAGTTAATTCTCTTACCACACGGGTATATATTACCCAATGCATGATCATCATCCCTGCACAAATAAAAAATATATTCTTTCCGCCCAATCCTGCCAAAATCAAAATAACAATAATTTCCGGAAATGCCCTGAATAAATTACATACATGGTCAATCAACCGATCCACCTTTCCGCCGTAATAACTCGAAATAATCCCTAAAAAGGTTCCCCATATACATGATATAAACACAACCAACGCTGCATAGCCGATGCTTATTCTTGCCCCTTGTATAATACGGGAATACACACACCGCCCCAATTGGTCACAGCCAAACGGATATTGGATCGACGGCTGTGCAAATTTCATTGTATAGTCGACAGCATTAGGGTCATGCATTAAAAAAAACGGTTCAAATATCGCCACAAGAAAATAAAAGGATACGATTACCCATAAAAAACATATTAAAAAAGGCGGATATTCCCGATGCAAACCAAAACGGATATTTCCCATTTCATCCCCACCTTCTTCTCACCCTCATACAAACTGTCTCTGCAATAAAATTGCATATGATAAATCCTGTCATTGTCAGCAGAATATATCCCTGTATCACAGGGTAATCCCTTCCATGTATCGCAATAATCACTAAACGCCCAAGTCCCGGCCAGGCAAAAACATTCTCTATGACAAGAGAACCTGCAATAACTCCTCCGAATTCAAGTCCTGCCATAGTCACGACAGGTGATATTGCGTTCATAAATATATGCTTCCAAAAAATTTCCCATTTTTTTAAACCACGGGTATACGCGAACACAACAAACGGTTTTTGCGAAACATCAATAATACTGTTTCGTAAAAGTTTCGTATACACCGCAACATAGCCCAATGCCATAGTTAAAGAAGGCAGGAACAAGTGCAGGAACGAAGACGCCCCTTGCACAGGAAATATATGCAGGTACACTGAAAATACACTGATCAGTAAAAAACCGATAATAAAGGAAGGGACGGAATTTAACGTCAATACGCAGAAACGAATGGAATAATCAGACCGGCTGTCAGGATGTGTCCCTGCATAACAGCCTGCAAGAAGACAAAAAATGATTCCCATTGACATAGAGCTTAATGCCAACAGAAGCGTATATTTAAATGCTCGAAAAAGTTCAACTGCAACTGGTGCCTTCGTCAGATATGAATACCCTAAATCCAGACGGATCACGTTTTTAAGCCAATAAATATACTGCATGTAAACCGGATCATACAATTTCAATTCTTCAGCAACTGCATGCAATGATTCCGGCGTAACAGGAATTCCTCTTGAACTGAGGTATGTGGCAGCCGGATCCCCCGGCATAAAGCGGATCAGGAAAAAGGATATCAAGGATGCAGCCGCAATCAGAATCAATGAGTCTTTCAAATAATTGACTATAAATCTTTTCAATATTTCCTCCTCCCCATCTCTTTGCTATCGATATTATTTAATTCCGCCCACAAGAAATTCCGGAAACAACTTATAAAATTCTTGGGCCTTTTCATCTCGTACAAGTTCATCGATTCTGGGTTCTGCAAATACACGGCGATACCCTAAAGAAATTAAGAATTCCATATCCCAGTAAGGCCGATGCTTATCACTCATAAATAGCTTTTTAGAAAGTTCATCGCATTTTTTTGTATTTTTATGTCCGTCAAATATACCATGTCCATATTTTTTACGCAGGTTGTTGTTATATTCTTCAAACACTTTCATACGTTTCTCATCAAAAAGATGTAAATACCAGCAGGCATCAAATACAAGAAGGACGCCCCCTTTCCGCAACACCCTTGTCCATTCCTTATAAGCCTTAACGGGATCCGCAAGTGTCCATGTTAAGTCTCTGCAGACTACAAGATCAAAGCTCTCATCATGATATTGTATATTCTGGCAATCCATAACAGCTAAATCCGCCTTAACCCCGGCTGCGGATATATTTTCTGCAGCCCGCCGGATCATATTTTCCGTAATGTCGATACCGGTTACATGATGTCCTTTTTCCCCTAATAATACAGGGAAAAACCCGGGGCCGGTTCCCACATCAAGGATTTCCAGCTTTTCTTTTTTGGGGGCATTTCCCAGCACTAAATCTGCCCATGCGTTTTTCCCCTCATCATCAAGCGATTTTTTTATGATATCGCTATAAACATAAGACTCGCCTTCCCAATAATCTTTTATTTCATCATTCAGCACCTGACATTCCTCCTCTAATATTGTCGAAACACATGTGTAATATCTATTCGGTCTTTAGCATCCTCCTGCGGTACAAAGCCGCTTATATCATTTCTGCAGACATGAATAATATAGTCATGATAAAGCGGAATAAATAGGACATTTCTATAAAAACTGCCATTGATATATTCCATATATCTCAAAACAGATTCTCTTTCAGGGCTGGAATCCATCTCTTTCATTGCTTTAAATAAAGTTTCCTTGTCATCTGCACCACGTTGAAACATATTAAACCCCGAACCGTCTGTCCTCATCTCTGTAAGAGTGGAATAAGGCTCATAGGCATTCCCCCAAGTTGTATATAAAACCATATCATACTTCCCGTCCCGAAACTTATTTAAATACACCGAAAAATCATCTTCATCAGGAATAAGATCAATTCCGATTTTAGCGTACATATCTTTCAGTATAAGGGCCAAATTCCTCTGATTATGATTTCCTGCAGGATACCCCAAAGAAAGTTGTAAACGGACTCCGTCTTTTTCCCGGTAAGGACCCGTACCACGGTGGTACTGCTTATCCAGTATTTCATCCGCCTGTTTTCTGTCAAAGCTGTAATATGGCAAACCAGGCGGCATTTCCGGTAAATTCTCCGTCCAATAATAATGCGCCTCTTTCAATTTCCCTTCTGCCAAAAACTGTATCACCCCTCTTTTGTCCGTTCCCAACGCCAATGCTTTACGGATTGGTATTTCACGTATTTTCTCCGTATTCAAGGCGATTAAAACAATCTGGGACAAAGGGGTTATTCCTACAGAAAACCCCTCCTGCTGTAAATTAAATGCTTCTTCAAAACTGAGCGCTCCATCCTGATCCACATACATATCCGCATCACCGGAACGAAGAGCATTCTCTATCGTTGATACTTCCGGTATGATAGAAACTTTGACATATTTGAACTTAGGCTTTTCTCCCCAATAATTTTCATTTCTTTCAAACAGGGCATATTGATTTCTTATATTCTTTCTCAGTATCCATCTGCCCGTCCCATAAAAGACCTCATTTCCCTCTTTGCCGGATTCGGAAAAATGAATCGTCAACGGACGAGTAAAAGATAATTCATTCAGCAAACTGCTGCATACTTCATCCAATCGAAAGATAACTGTATGCGCATCAGGTGTTTCGATTTTACTTATCTTTTTCAACATATCTAAAAATCCATACTGCTCTCTTTTAGCAATTAATTCAGATATATTTTCTTTCACAATTTGCGAAGTAAGCGGTTTCCCATTTGAAAAAAAGACATCTTTCCGTAAATGAAAAATATAATTTTTACCATCATCGGTAATTTCCCATGACTCTGCCAATTTAGGAACAGCCTTTCCATTTTGCATTCCGACCAGTCCCTCATATACCCAATCCTGGACAAACATCGGAGAGCCGGAATCAAAAGGATCTACGTCTCCTATATCTTTCGTGTAGGCGATTTTTAATGTTTCCCCCTGAAACTCTTCCTTTCTTATATCAAAAAGAGATTCTCCCAGCAATAAAACAAGGAGGGCCAGTAAAAGTTCAAGAATTATGATATTCTTCATCAGCCCTCCTATAATATTCACTTCCTATTTAAATAATTAGAATCCATATCTGAACCCCAACATAAAGCTTCTGCCCGGCTGAGGTTTAGCACCTTTTCCATCATACTTATAGTACATATTCTCATAGCCTTCATTTGTTAAATTATTAACTTTAAGGTACACGGATTTATTGGTATTTATTTTATAATTGACAGACAAATCTGCAACAATGTAATTATTATTTGTAAACGCATCCTTGTCACAGCCGCTGAATAAATTCAACAGCAAACTGCTGTTCCATTTCCCGCATTGATAAGTCACATTCATTGCATAATAATTTATCGGGCGGAGATGGTTAATCATGGCGTCTATATTGGCTGACTGATTACCATCCCATGAGATATCCGGGTCCAGGATTACCCCGTCTTTCCCTTTAAATTTATCATATAGGTAAGTATAGGAAGCCCCTAAAAACCAATGGTCTCCCAATTTATGATTTAAGACAACATTAAATGATTTTTTATCTTCCCTGGCATTGATCGCTTTCGTTACATAGTCAGATTTTTTCTTGCTGTATACAGAATATTTGGTAACAGAATTACTCATTTTGGTAATCGCATAATGAATGCCCAAAGTGGTATTTGAACCGATTCTGCTCCGCAGGCCGATCGTATACACATTCCCTTTTTCATCCTTTAACGGTTTGTCATCCAATATATCTGCTTCAAATAAATCCTGCTGCTTAATAGGCCTGTAAATATTGGTCCAGCTGAAATAGCCCGCTAAACGGGGCGTAAATAGATACTGCATTGACAAACTGGGGGTAAACTGTGTTCTGCGTCCTGTATCATCATAATCGACCGGATAAATTGTCCCATTTGACCAATCTCTTTTATAAATATGAGCACTATAATTTCCATAATGCGACATGCGGACAGCCGGAGTTATTTCAAATTTATCACTCAAACGGATCTTATCCTGTATATAACCGACAAGTGTATCTCTTTGCGTCTTTCCAACCTTCACTTCTCCGGTTTTATAGTTCTTTTTATAATCATTATTTTCCCCTCTATCATACGTCAAGCCAAAAATGATATCATTATTTTTTATCTGTCTGGCCAATTGTAATTCTATCCCTTTATTCTTTTCCACATGGTATGTATTAATATGTTCTTTTGAGATCGGACCGCCCCAAAGATCCATGAATTCTTTAAACTTATCATAATTTCCCGGCCAGGGCGCCAAAGTAGTCCCATCGGGATAGGTCCATTTATACTTATCAAAGACCTGGTAATGATGATCCTGGTTATACACGCGGACAAAGTTTTCTAAGCCATGATCTCTTTTAAATGTATACGTAATATCCAAATCATTTTTATTATACGCAGTATAGCTGCCGAACATGGAGTCAATCGCATACACATTGCGATATCCGGGATTATCCGTATCTCCTAACTTTCCATTATTTTGAGCATTATCTATAATCCGATTCCAATCCGTTTCATTCCAGTACCTGTAATCAATAGCATCATTGGGGCAACCGTCCTTGCCATTGTTATGATTGAACCATACTCTCAAGCTGTGGTCATCATCAAATTCCCCGTCAAATCTCGCACTTATCCCTTCTTCCTTATAATGAGTATTGTAATACTTATGATTCGCACCAGTCATTCTGTCGTAAAAATACGAATCACCGGACATTTCCCGATTTGCAGAAACAAAGTATGAATATTTATCTCCTACGGGGCCGGACAAGCTTATATTATACAGATGATGCTTCCACGATCCTGTAGCAAGTTCAATTGCTCCACGAGTCACTTTTGTTCCTTTTCTGGTAATGATGTTAATTACACCGCCGGTAGCATCTGCTCCATATACAGATGCGCCCGGTCCTTTAATAACCTCCACCTTTTCCACGTTTTCTATATTTGTAACCTGATCAAGATCTGTCATGCCCTTACTTGCCGATACGGAGCTGTCACCAAACAATTCCGTCGCTGGATTATCTACACGCCGCCCATCAACAAGAACCACAACACGGGTATCTCCATTGATAGAAAATGCATTGCAATAGGCTGCATATCCATACCAGTTCGCCCGGTATCCTGGATTGGAGAATGTCACGCCGGGTATAGACTTAATCGCTTCTGAAATAGAATTATAATGATGATCTTCTATTTCTTTCCTGTTTACCACTTCCACATCTCCGCCCGTTCTATAGTAAGATTGCTCTGTAATAATATTCCCGAATTTGTCTGAATCCAAAACTTTATGCGCTCCGACAACATATACCGGATCCAAAGAATATACCGGAGCCTCGGCAAATACAACATTTGAATACCCTACCGGAATACTCATAAAAATCATTAACAAACTTGTTCTAATCAAATTCCTATTCATTTCCATAACCCTCTCTTTCAAAATTATTAATTTACTTTGTATTATTTTTGAACTATATCCTCATTTTTATTTAATTATTATCCTTTTCTATTATTCTTGTCAATATATGCATATATCCTCTCGTTTCTTCTTATATTTCATAAATAAAATCTTATAAATAGATATTTTATCTTTTCACATAAGAAGCCTTTCTGTACTTATCTATCAGAAAGACTTTTAATCTACTCATCATTGTTCTGAAATTGACCTGAGTACCATTATGTATTCTTAACTTCACCCCATTATCCTTATCAATCCTCCGGTTCCCCGCATTGCGGCCGCATAGAGATCCGTATCGGATAAAACATCCTTCCCGCCCTTGCTGCCGGTTTCTACAATAGACACGTCAGCGCCATGCAGTATGCTGTCCCCGCCGTCAGGAAAAACCTGTTCCGCTTCCGCACATGCGCCGTACGAAGCGTTTATCAGGTACCGTTTTGATTTATTGGTATTTTCCATTTGACACCCTTTCCACTTTTAAACAGCAAAAAACAGTAAACCATTATTTTTGATTGACTGTTTCCTGCATTTCTATATTTTTTATCTAACACTTGCTCAAAAACCTGATGGCAGACTGTCTTGCTTTCTCTATCTTTTCAGGCTCCATATTTTCTACAGCAGTTGAAGATATCCATTTTTTGCTGAACAATATTTGCGCTGCTTCTATCATAATCCCGCAGGCATACAAGTCTTTTTCTTCTGTAATGGCTTGAACAAATACTTCTTTTGTTTTCGCCCGCAGCATTTCCCGTTCCACTCTATGAAATGACATCTGCATAAGACTTGCTGCAGACCATGCCCGGCAAAGGGCATCTTTATCCCTGAATATTTGTCTTGTTAAGATATCAATTTCTTTTGATGAGCCTATCCACCCGAAAGCGATGATAATTTTACGGCGAAGAATATTTTCATTTGTATCAATAAGTGAAACAAGAACAGGAATAAGCCGATTGCAGAATGATACATAAAAATCTCTATGCTTCAATTTGGAAAGAGTTTCCGCTATGAGAAACGCGGTCAATATCTTTAACTTTTCATCCCTGACTGTATCCAGCTGTTCAAATAAAAACGCAAGGCCTTCTCTCCCGTGTTGATCAAAGCTGCTTTCTAAATGCAGCTTTTTATCTTCTTTCCAGTCTTTACAAATAAGCCGATAATGATATGCCGCGTCTTTGCAGGCTCCTAAATCAGCAATAAATCGGATTCTTTGATCGTCAGGAAAATTCTGTTCCGCCAATTTACGGTATGATTTTTGTAAATCTTCTTTTGTAAGGTTCAGGCGGCGGATTTGTTCCGCCTCAAGCGCCTGTAATATCTTATCCGTTGAACCGAACATTGCTTTTATCTCCTTGTTCATTGCTGTTTTTATGCTTCTTGAAGTACTTTAAACTCTCAAAGTATTTATGGCTGGCCTCCCCATGATTATAAAGCAAATCATCACAGGCGTACAAATGAATAAGTTCCAAAGGAAGAGATTCAAAAAGCCAAGGAAATATTTCCCCGGCTTTCCATATTTACCGCTTTCTATAAAACCCTTGTCAGCGCCATGCAGCATGCCGTACCTGCCGCCATGGAAAGAAGCATGTTCCGCCTCCACACATGCACCGCAACCGTCACCGCAAGAGACAGCACCTCCGGCACACCATGATTTCCCGAAAAGAAATGAATGTCCTTCAGCGAATACACCACAAGAAGGGCAAATACCGCCGAGGGCAGCGCCTTCCCAAGGTATTGGATATAAGCGGGCAGATTTTTCCCGGGCCGGAAAAGAAAAAAAGGAACCATCCGTGTTGCCATTGTTGCCAGAACGCAGACAGCAATCGTGAGAACCTGTTCATATAAAGGCATTTCCGTCATAAAAATCCCCCTGCTTTCTCAATCGGCTTCCGCAAAAGCGTAATCGCCGCCAGGATCAGACCCATGGCCGGAAGTATAAACGACTCCGCGCCGAAAACAGCCAGACACCCCACTGCCGACACGCCGCCGATCATTGCGGTATAATGTTTTTTCTCCCGTAAAAACTGTTCCAGAAAAATAACAACAAAAAGCGCAGTCATCACAAAACTGAGCCCCTTCGTATCAAATGCTGCCAGCGATCCCAAAAGTCCGCCTACCGTAGCGCCGCTGACCCAATAGAAATAATTCAGGAAGGATACCCAGAGCATGAACCAGCCCCGATCCACATCACGCGGCACTGTGGCTGTGTAATTCAAAGCAAATGTTTCATCGCACATCCAAAACATGAGAAACGGTTTCTTCCACCCCATGTTTTCATATTTCTCGAGCATGGAAATACCGTAAAATAAATGGCGGGACTGCACCATCAGCGCCATAACAAAGGCATCCAGCGGGGCAAACGGACTCATAAGCATTGTCACTACGACGAACTCCAGTGAACCGCCGAAAATGAATGCCGCCATAAGGGCAGGATAAAGAAAGCCGAACCCCATGGAATGCATATAAATCCCATAAGAAAACGCTACGAACCAGAATCCTGCGAAAATAGGAACCGTGTAAGGAAACGCTTCCTGAAAAGCCTTCCATGCCCCGCTTTCCCGTTTCTGCTCCAATCCTATCCCCTCTTCCGACATAAACAGTACACATATACTATCAGCTTTCATTTCATCTTTCAATGCATGGGCAGAAAACACATAAAGGATCATTCCCAAGCATATTCCGGAACGCTCCCGTCTGGGGAAATAAAAAAACTGCGGGCAGCCGTGGATCACTCACTCTCAGGCAGATGACAGCCCACAGCCTCGATATCTGATTTCCGTTTTCTGTTTTCGGTTTCCCGTTTTCTGATTTCTGACATCTGTCTTCTGTCTTCTGTTTTCTGATTTCTGTTTTCTGTCTTCTGGCGTCTGTTCTCTGATATCTGCTTTCTGTCTTCTGATGTCTGTTCTCTGATATCTGC
>ENA-OPBO01000387-OPBO01000387.1-human-gut-metagenome-genome-assembly--contig:-NODE-387-length-38592-cov-11.009316_pt1 | contig 38592 bp, 40 predicted proteins | sample MGYA00241071_ERZ501458 | MGnify/ENA primary metagenome ERZ501458 (study PRJEB25962, sample SAMEA2042509) | human gut metagenome | biome: human gut; feature: human-associated habitat; material: faeces... | reverse complement strand
TGTTCATCTTCGCGGGCGGGCTGCTCGCCCTGTTCGTGGTGTTCGTCATCATGTATATCGCGGGCATATCGCAATGGATCTGCATCGGGTTCGGCGTTACTGCCGCCTCAGCCCTTGTCTGGCTCACCTTCCATCTTAACGCCAAATATGGCGAACACGGTCTGATGAAACTCTCGGCTGTGAAATATCATCCTCGGTACATCATCAACCGTCTCCGCCTCAAACGACTGATAAAAGGAGAAAAGAAATGAAAAATACACTTAAAGCCACGACACTGGAGACAAAGTTGCCGATTCTCGCCGTGGAACACGGCTGCATCATCAGCAAGGACGCCGACATTACCGTCGCCTTCGAGGTGGCACTGCCGGAACTGTTTACAGTAACCTCTGCCGAATACGAGGCTATGCACGCCGCATGGTGCAAGGCGATAAAGGTGTTGCCCCACTACTCGGTGGTGCATAAACAGGACTGGTTCATCAGTGAACGCTACAAGCCGGAGTTACAGAAAGATGATCTGTCTTTTCTTGACAGGAGCTTTGAACGACATTTCAACGAGCGTCCGTACCTTTCCCACAGATGCTATCTGTTCCTGACAAAAACGACAAAAGAACGTGCGCGTCAGCAGAGCAACTTCTCTACGCTCTGCCGTGGTCGCCTGACACCGAAAGAACTGAATCACGAAATGGTGGTGAAGTTTATGGAGAGTGTCGAACAGTTTGAAAGAATCATCAACGACACCGGCTATATCAGGCTGCGCCGCCTGTCAGACGATGAGATTGTCGGTACCGACGACAAATCCGGGCTTATCGAGCGGTATATGTCGCTGACAATGGAGGATGTGAGCTGTCTGGAGGATATAGACCTTTCGGCACGACAGATGCGCATCGGGGATAAGATGCTGTGTCTGCACACGCTGTCAGACACGGATGATCTTCCGGCAAAGGTAAGCACCGACAACCGATATGAAAGGTTATCCACTGACCGGAGCGACTGCCGTCTTTCGTTTGCAAGTCCTGTCGGGTTGCTGTTGCCCTGCAACCATATCTACAACCAGTATATCCTGATTGACGACCATGACGAGAACTTGGCGAAGTTCGAGAAGACAGCCCGCAATATGAACAGCCTTTCACGGTATAGCCGAAGCAACGCCATAAACAAGGAGTGGATTGACCGCTATCTCAATGAGGCACACAGCTACGGACTTACCTCGGTACGGGCCCATTTCAATGTTATGGCATGGAGCGATGACACCGAGGAACTGCGGCGCATCAAGAACGATGTCGGCGGCCAGTTGGCGACAATGGGTTGTATGCCCCGGCACAACACCATCGACTGCCCGACACTGTTCTGGTCGGCTATGCCAGGCAATGAGGCTGATTTTCCTGCCGAAGAATCGTTCTATACGTTCATTGAACCTGCGGCGTGTTTCTTCACGGCCGAGACAAATTATCGTTCATCGTTATCTCCTTTCGGAATAAAGATGGTCGATAGACTGACAGGTAAACCTCTCCACCTTGACATATCAGACGAGCCGATGAAGCGTGGTATCACCACTAACCGCAACAAGTTCATACTTGGGCCGTCGGGTAGCGGAAAGTCATTCTTCACCAACCACCTCGTGCGCCAGTATTACGAGCAAAACACCCATATTCTGCTGATAGATACCGGCAACTCCTATGAAGGTTTGTGCAATCTTATCCACAACCGTACCCACGGCGAGGACGGTATCTATTACACCTACACGGAGGATAACCCAATATCTTTCAATCCATTTTACACGGACGACGGTGTTTTCGATGTGGAGAAGAAAGACTCTATCAAGACGCTGCTCCTTACGCTCTGGAAGTCAGAGGACGACAGAGTTACCAAAACGGAAAGCGGCGAACTTGGCTCTGCGTTGTCGATGTTCCTTGACAGGATGAGGACCGATAAAAATATCGTACCATGTTTCAACTCGTTTTACGAGTTTATGCGCGATGAATATCGTGCTGAAATGGCACAGCGTCCCATTCCCATCTACAAGCAGGATTTCGATGTAGATAATTTCCTGACAACCCTGCGCCAGTATTACCACGGAGGCCGGTATGATTTCCTGCTCAATTCCAAAGAAAACATTGACTTGCTCAACAAGCGGTTTGTGGTCTTTGAAATTGACGCGGTGAAGGATAACAAAGAATTATTCCCTGTGGTCACTATCATCATTATGGAGGCTTTCATCAACAAAATGAGACGGTTAAAGGGTATCCGCAAGATGATGGTGGTGGAAGAAGCGTGGAAGGCTCTTTCTTCGGCGAATATGGCTGAATATCTGAAATATATGTTCAAGACCGTCCGCAAATATTTCGGCGAGGCAGTGGTGGTTACGCAGGAGGTTGACGACATAATATCGTCGCCGATTGTGAAGGAGACCATCATCAACAACTCCGACTGCAAGATACTTCTCGACCAGAGAAAGTATATGAACCGCTTTGACCAGATACAGGAGCTGCTGGGTCTGACCGACAAGGAGAAAAGCCAGATACTCAGTATAAATCTCTCCAATAATCCGAACCGATTATATAAAGAGGTGTGGATCGGACTCGGCGGCACACAGTCCGCTGTCTATGCCACGGAGGTATCAACCGAAGAATATATGTGTTACACCACCGAGGAAACGGAGAAAGTGCAGGTGTTGAACAAAGCCGCCCAGCTCGGTGGCAGCGTAGAGGCGGCGATAAAGATGCTCGCCAACGAGAGAAGGGAGGATGCCGTATGAAGATTCCAAAAGTGTTCCACCCGATACTCGGAGTGCTGACCGGCACAATCCTCTTTCTCGCCGGGATAGCTGTTCTGTCTGCCGTATTCGTAGGGGCTTACAAAGCTGTCCAGTATGCCAGACCCTTTGTGGCGGATGTGATTACAAACATTCTCAACCACCTCTCCCAATGGATGCCGCTATGAAAGTTCTCTATGTCCTGTGGGTGATATTGGCCGGTCTGTTCATCGGACTTGCCGCCCTTATCACCGCCCCGTTGCTCCTGCTATACGCCGGAGTGAAAATAATCGGAGGCATGGCCTCCAAAATCAGATAACCCTAAAAATATGACTAAAACTGAAATAACCCTTCAAGCCAAAGGTCGGCTGATTACCGACCCGCGTTTTCAGCTTCTCGGTGAATGGGAAAGCTGTGAGGGCGCGCCTAACGATATTGAAATATCTGAACACGGCGGCCGCTTCTTTATCTTCTTCGGAGCCAACTATGATTCCGGGGTTATAGAGAAATCGGAAATGTATCCTCTCCACTACGACAGGGAGAACGATGTATTCCACTTTTTCAAATGCGGAATACGGACAGAACTCCTGCCGGACCCGGACGGATTGTTCCTCACAATCTATCCGAGAGATTCATACAAGAGAAAGGAAGGCTCTTTTGAGGATTATTCAATGCACCTTACCGAGTGAACTCACACAATCAATAACCGCTATGGCTTTTGCCAAAGCAAAAATCCAAAGTAAAAATGAGACAACTGAAATTCCTATTTCCCCTAATCGCCCTGTGCCTCCTGTTAGGCACGGGCAGGGCAAACGCCCAGTGGACGGTCATCGACCCGTCCAATATCGCCCAGTCCATCGTAAATTCTTCAAAATCACTCGTGCAGGAGTCAACGACCGCGACGAATATGGTGCGTAATTTTCAAGAGACGGTTAAAATCTACCAGCAGGCCAAAAAGTATTATGACGCTCTGCAAGCGGTCAACAATCTGGTACGCGATGCCCGCAAGGTGCAGCAGACCGTCCTGATGCTCGGCGACATCTCCGGATATTATGTCAACAATTTCAAGAAGATGCTGACAGACCCCAATTTCACAAGCGCGGAACTATCGGCTATCGCCTCCGGCTATACCCGGATTCTTGAAGAAGCCAACGGCGTCCTCGGCGATCTGAAACAGGTGGTCAATATCACAACGCTGAGTATGACCGACAAAGACCGTATGGATGTGGTGGATGACTGCTACAAAGAGATGAAACGCCTGAAAAACCTGACAGCGTATTATACCAACAAGAACATCAGCGTTTCATACCTCCGCGCCAAAAAGAAAGCCGACACCCAGCGTGTCATAAGTCTCTATGGCGATGGCTCTGAAAAATACTGGTGATGCCTATGCTTTGCGCTATTGATTTCTCCAACCTCCACTCCATACTCCGGTCTCTGTATGATGAGATGATGCCCCTCTGCGGCGACATGGCTGGAGTGGCCCAGGGCATAGCCGGATTAGGCGCGTTGTTCTTTGTCGCCTACCGAATATGGCAGGCACTCGCAAGAGCCGAACCGATAGATGTGTTCCCGCTGCTTCGCCCGTTTGTAATCGGATTCTGCATCATGTTCTTTCCCACGGTCGTACTCGGTACCATCAATTCCGTTATGTCGCCAATTGTGCAAGGCACCGCCTCGATGCTCGAAGGCCAGACTCTTGACATGAAGAAGTACCGGGAGGAAAAGGACAGGCTGGAATACGAACAGATGATGAACGACCCATCAACCGCTTACCTCGTGGACGACGCCGAGTTTGACAGGCAGATTGATGAGTTGGGTGTGACGGAGATTGGCACCGCCGCCGGAATGTATATCGAGAGAGGTATGTACAAAGTGAAAAAGGCAATCCAGAATTTCTTCAGGGAATTATTGGAGATGCTCTTTCAGGCTGCCTCGCTCACGATAGACACGATAAGGACATTCTTCCTGATAGTGTTGGCGATACTCGGACCGATTTCCTTTGCCATATCAGTCTGGGACGGATTCCAAAACACTCTCGTCCAATGGATATGCCGCTACATTCAGACATATCTGTGGCTACCGGTCGCGGATTTGTTCTCCACAATCCTTGCGAAAATCCAAGTCCTGATGTTGCAGAACGACATTTCGGAACTGACTAATAATCCGAATGTTGACCTTGACGGGAGTAACACCGCTTATTGTATATTTATGGTGATTGGCATAATCGGCTACTTCACAATCCCCACTGTGGCAGGATGGATCATACAAGCCGGAGGCATGGGCAGTTACAACCGTTCCATCAACAACACCGCAATGACCGGAGGCTCGTGGGCCGGAAGTGTCGCAGGTGGCGTGGCCGGCAATGTCGCAGGGCGCGTCGGCAAACTCCTTAAATAGTATTCTGACACTATTCAAACACTGATTAAATGGAATTTAAGTCATTAAAAAACATCGAGACCTCTTTTCGGCAGATAAGGCTTTTCGGCATAATCATGGTGTCGCTCTGCGCTTTCATCGCAATCGGCTCCGTGGTGCTGTCGCTGAATTTCGCCGAAAAGCAGCGCGAGAAAATCTATGTCCTCGACAACGGCAAGTCGCTTATGCTCGCCTTGTCCCAGGACATGGAGCAGAACAGACCGGCGGAGGCGCGGGAACACGTGCGCCGCTTCCACGAACTGTTCTTCACCCTGTCGCCCGACAAGTCGGCGATTGAACACAACATCAACCGCGCCATGTCACTGGCCGACAGGAGTGCCTACAATTATTACTCCGATTATGTGGAGAAAGGATACTACAACCGCATCATCGCCGGAAACATCACACAGGTGCTTCAGGTGGATAGCATAGTCGCCGATTTCAACGACTATCCCTATCAGGTTAGAACCTATGCACGGCAGATGATTATCCGTCAGAGCAACGTGACCGAAAGGTCGCTGATTACACAATGCCGACTTTCTAATGTGTCGCGCTCCGACGACAATCCCAACGGCTTCATGATCGAGGGTCTGACAATCTTGGAGAACAAAGATTTGATAACCACAAAAAGAAACTTATCCCAATGAGCATAAAACAGAAAATCAATAACCTCGTGGCACCCTTATATAATAAGGTGTGGCACGCCCCGAAAGGGAAAATCAAAGAACGGGTGAAAAAGGCGTGCGACGACCTTCCCCGTAACCAGCGGCTGATGGTCGTTACAGTCCTGCTGTCAGCGTTCATCCTCACTGCCTTCTTCGTGTTCGGACACGCCTGCTACAAGATGGGTGCCGGCCACGCTCGGCAGGCGGTCGAGATAGAGCATATCAGGCAACTGGAATTACCCACAAACAACACGGGCCATGAAATTCCTTGACGACCTCAAAGCGAAGTTCACGCCCAAGACTCCGGCTGAACGTGAACGGCTCAAACGCCTCACGGTTTATACACTCCTGATACTTTCGTTTCTCGTATGCCTATGGATAATCTTCGCCCCAAGCGGGGATGATGAGGCGGCGAAGGGAAAGGCGAACATGGAGCTGCCCGACCAGACTTCCGCCGGTATGCCCGACACGAAACTGAAAGCATACGAACAGGAGCAGGCGCAGAAAGAGAAGTCGCGCAACGACAGTACAATAAATGCCGTATCGCTCCAGCTCGACACGGTTACAGCCCCGGCAACGCCGACCGTTCCTGATGAAATTCAGAACTCGGCGGCGGCTTACCAGCAGGCGCAGGCATCCTTACAGGATTTCTATGTGCCGGATTACAGCCAGACCGAACAGGTCGCGGAGTTACAGGCAAAAATTGACGAACTGGAGATGCAGAGCGCTATGGCACAACAGCAGCCCCGGCAACCCAACGAGATGGAACTACTCGAAAGGTCGTATCAGTTGGCTGCTCAATATATGGGCAATGGCAACAATGTCAACGGCCAGGCACCTCCGGCACAATCCGAAGAGAAAGGTAAACGCAATGTACAGCCGGTGCAGAACGTGACCCACAATGTCGTATCGACTTTAAGTGCCGCCACAAACGACCGTGGCTTCAACACCTCTGTCGGCATAAAACGCTCGGCAGGTAGGAACACAATCGCCGCTGTCATAGCCGGAGACCAGTCGGTAACCAACGGGCAGTCCGTAAAGCTGCGGACAACCGAACCAATGTGGATCGGAAACAGGCTCATCCCTCGCCAGACTACGCTGACGGGACTGGCAAGGTTGCAGGACGAGCGTCTGGAAATCGAGATTACCTCGGTGGAAACCGGAGGCTCTATATATGAAGTTGAGCTGAAAGTGTATGATTCCGATGGTCAGGAGGGTATAAATATCCCCAACTCGATGGAATCTGACGCACTTCACGAAATCGGAGCCAATATGGGCAGCACGATGGGCAGCTCAATCAACATCTCAACCGATGCCGGTGCGCAGATTGTCTCCGATGTGGGCCGTGGGCTTATCAACGGTGTAAGCCAATATCTCACAAAGAAGATGCGGACTGTCAAAGTACATCTGAAATCCGGGTACCGCGTAATGCTTTACCAGCCGGAAAACAATTAAACCACTTAAATCCAACGTAAAAATGAAACTGAAAAAAATTATTCTTTCAGCCATCGCCGTCATAGGCATGGCAACCTCCGCCTTCGCAAAAGGCAAAAAGACAGCCAATAGTGCCGATAACAACGTGTCGCCTGACACTGAACAGGTTGCCGAACACGACCACAATGTGTACGGCTCCAACTACACCGACGGCGACAAGTTTGATGGTCTGACCCGAAAAGTCGGCTTCGACCGGATGATTCCACCTCACGCTCTGGAAGTATGCTATGAGAAGACTACGCACATCATTTTCCCGGCAGAAATCACCTATGTGGATTTGGGCAATGAAAACCTTGTCGCCGGACTTGCTGACGGTGCGAAGAACGTGCTGCGTGTGAAATCCGCCTTCAAGTCCTTCAAGCAGGAAACAAACCTGTCGGTAATCACGGAGGATGGCAGCTATTATACGTTTAACGTGAAATTCGCCAAAGAGCCGCTGTTGCTCAGTATCGAGATGACAGACTTTCTCCACGACGGAGAATCGGTGAATCGTCCCAACAACGCGCAGGAGATATACTTGGAGCGTCTTGGCTCTGAATCGCCCATGCTTGTCAAGCTGATTATGAAATCAATCTATAAGCAGAACAAGCGTGAAATCAAGCATATAGGCTCAAAGCGTTTCGGGGTACAGTTCCTTCTGAAATCCATCTATGCCAACAACGGACTTCTCTACTTTCATACCGAGTTGAAAAACACCTCCAACATTCCTTTCGACATAGATTTTGTATCGTTCAAGATTGTGGATAAGAAGGTTATCAAGCGAACCGCCATGCAGGAGCAGGTGTTGGAGCCGCTGCGCGCCCAAAACTATGTAGTGGTCGTTCCGGCAAAATCCTCGGAGCGCACTGTGTTCGCTCTGGAAAAATTCACAATTCCCGACGATAAGCACCTTGTGATCGAGGTCGCCGAGAAGGACGGTGGCAGACACCAGTCCTTCGTGGTGGAGAACGAGGATATTGTAAGAGCAAACGTAATCGACGAACTTTCAATTCAGTAACCCATGAGAAAAGCGATGATGATAATCGCTGCCATGCTTGCCCTCTGCGGAGGGCAGGCAATGGCCCAGCGATGCCTCCCCGGTATGTCAGCCGTGGAAATAAAGGCGGATATGACAGACGGTTTTTATACCGGCAGTTCCCGTGACTGCGGCTATTCCTTCGGCGTGTATTACTCGGTGTTCAAAGGTGGCGCGAACACATGGAGCTTCGGCGGCGAGTATCTCCAGACCTATAAACCTTACGCCGAAAAGGGACGCATCCCCGTGGCGCAGTTCACGGCGGAGGCGGGATATAACCTACACCTTGTCAGCGACTATTCCCAGACATTCCACCTCTATGGCGGTGTGTCGGCTCTCGGAGGCTACGAAACGGTAAACTGGGGCAAACACATCCTGTCCGACGGCTCCACGCTCCACAACGGCGACGCCTTCATCTATGGCGGTGCGCTCACTCTGCAAGCTGATTTCTATCTCTCTGATAAAATCGCGCTGACAGCCAACGTAAAGGAGCGTTTTGTATTCGGCAATACAATCGGGCATTTCCATACGCAGTATGGTGTCGGCGTCAAATTCATAATCGAGTGAGCTATGGGTATCAAAGTATTCGACCTTGACATACACAATCTGCCTCTCGCGGATTTCATGCGGGCTATGGGCTATGAGCCGACAGCCCGCGACGGCAACCGGCTGACATACGACAGTCCGTATTCCTCTGACGATTCCATCGTCGTGGATACCGAAAAGAACGGCTGGTACGACAAACAGGAGCCGGAGAAATGCTACGGTGGAATTTATGATCTTGCCTATGAGATAACCGGCAGTTGCAATCGCTCGGAATTAAATCTTTTCATCGCCGCCGAGATGAAAAAGATTATGGATTTCAAATGCTACGAGGTTCTGGGTAACGGTGAAAGTGCCAATGCTGATATGATACTGGCAATGCTTGTCAAGAACAAAGATGGCAAAAGAGCCGATGCCAAGCAGGAGCAGCCGAAGGAGGAAACCCGGAAGCCGAAGCCCGGACGCAAAATGCGCTTTTAGCCTATGGATATAGACGCTATCAAAGGAATATCCCTTGTAGATTTTCTGCACCGCCTCGGCTACGATCCGACCGGACGCGACAGCAAAGGTCTGTGGTTTTATGCGCCGTACCGCAACGAAAGAAAGCCGTCGTTTCATGTAAATCCGCGCAAAAATGTATGGTTCGATTTCGGTACGGGCGAAGGCGGCGACATCTTCACACTCGCCGGGGTATTGTCGGGCAAGACCGATTTCGTTGAGCAGGCACGGTATATTGCCGAAAAGATGAATATGCCTGTGGCAGACCCATACAAACCGATGCCGTTTGTTGAGGAACCGACATTCGAGAACCTTGAAATATCCCGTCTGGAGTCGCCGGCGTTACTCCGCTATCTGTCAGAGCGAGGGATACCGAAAGAGATTGCACAACGCTACTGCGTGCAGGTGGACTATGAGTTTCACGGCAAACACTATTACGCCATCGGCTTTGAGAACAACGACCACGGATTTGAGCTTCGGAATCCCTTTTTTAAGGGGAGTTATCCACCAAAGAGCATTACACGCATATCCGGCGGCAATCCGCGCTGCAACGTGTTCGAGGGCTTCATAGACTTTCTTTCGGCTGAACGCCTCGGCTACAACGACGGCAACGACAGTGTTGTGCTTAATTCCGTTGCTAATGTCGGCAAGGCGATCCCGGTTCTTGCGGAATACCCGCTGATACTGTGCTATCTTGACAACGACACCGCCGGGCGTGCCGCAGTCGCCAGACTGCGCCGCGAGTTCGGCGACAGAGTGAGCGACAAATCCGCGCTCTATCCCGACCACAAGGATCTGAACGACTATCTGCAATCGCTCACACCCAAGAGAACTTCAAAATTGAAACTCTAAAAAACCAGACACGAAAATGAAAAAATCCAATAAAAAATCATTCGGCTTAATCGCCTTCCTCACCCTCGTAATCGCTGCCGTGTGCAGCCTCACATCCTGTTCCGACGACCTCGATGTTCAGCAGTCCTATCCGTTCACGGTGGAAGTGATGCCCTACGCTGACAAAATCATGCAGGGGCAGACCGTTGAGCTGCGCTTCGAGATTAAGCCGGAGGGCAACTACACCAACACCCTCTACACAATCCGCTATTTCCAGTATGACGGCGAAGGCACTCTCAAACTCGTCGATGGCCCAGTGCTGGTAAATAACGACCGTGTTCTTCTTGAAAACAAGACATTCCGGCTCAACTACACCGCCAAGAGTGCCGATGCCCATAAATTCCTCGTGGTTGTTGAGGACAATTTCGGCTCGACACCGTGGGAGCAGACCTTCGAGTTCAACAGTAAGGACAGCGATGATGAAGGCGGCACAATCATCGGTCCGGTTGTCGGCCCCGTAACCCCGGTTATCCGATGAGAAAAATTCTGATATTCCTTATGGCGATAGTGGCGTTTACCGCCACTTCGCCGGCTTTCGCCGCGAAAAAGTCAATAATGGAATTGCCTCCGTATGAGAGAGCTGTTCTGATTATCAAGCACCATGAGACGCTGCATGATTCTCGCCGGCACTGGCCATATCTGGGTTATGGTCATAGAAAACTCCCCGGTGAAAAATATTTCCGTGGATATAAGATGAGTGAGCGGGAGGCTGATGCGCTTCTACGCAAAGATCTCAATAAGTTTATCGGTATCTTCAACGACCTCGAACCGAGGGATGCACTGCTTTTGGGAGTGCTGTCCTATAATATCGGACCGGGCGCGGTAAAGAAAAGCTCGGTATATCGGAAACTGAAAGCCGGAGACCGCAATATATTCAAAGCCTACACTGCCCACTGCCGCTATAAAGGCAAATTCCATAAGCAGTTACACCAGCGGAGAATTATGGAATTTATGGTATTATTCCAGAAATAATCTGATTTGCGATAGCAATTATCATGCGCCAATGCCGCCTGTGGCGGCCGAAATTTTTGGCAAAATCAAAGGAGCGACTTCATCACGAGGTCGCTCCACTTGCTATATTACGACTTGGCAAATATTATTTCTTTTTGTTCAGCCATTCATCACGGCGTTGTCTGCACTCTTTGAGAGTATCAGCCACGCAGGAATACAATTCTCCGTCAGTGTGGCGATAGTCATATTGGTAATGCTTTTTTCGCCTTGTGCGGTATCCGGTGTAAAACACCTCGTATTGTTCAGTGCCGGGAGTGGTGGTTGTACTCACTCCGTTGGCGGTCATTTTCGTTGCCATATCTCTTACGTTTTAGAATTTTACAAATATCATACGCTGTTCAAAAGTCTGTTCAGGGTCGCTGACCTTGCGCTGTTTTACCCAAAAGTGATGTTTGCCAAAGCCATACACGAAGTATCTGTCAAGGTCGCTGCGAAGGGCATATGCCGAGATTGTTTCCCGCAATTCCTTTTCGTCTTTCGTAAGCAATATGCGGTTTATCAGTTCAAGGACTGTTTCACGCACCTTGTTGTCAAAATCAAATATAAGACTTTCAATTATTACATTCATAATGGGTGGGGATTATGACCACCGCCATATTTCGGGCGGTGGTCGGGTTAAACTTTAGGCGGTCATTCTCTCCTTGATGAGTCGGGCGTTTGAGTTCACAAGGTCGATGATGCGGTCGTGATACTCGGTGTCCTTGTTATATTTGCCGTGGCACTGCACAACTTTGAGGGTCTGCAAGTCAACCTCTACCGTCTCTATTATGGTATCGCCAATCCTTGCCGACAATACCAGCGTGTTCTTTTTGAGGTAGTAGGAAGATGAGAATACGCAGATGTGCTGGGAGTTACCCTCTTGGCAGTATTCCTCTATGCTCTCAAGCACCTTCACCGATATTTCATTGTCGGAGATTACCAGACCGAAGAATTTGGATTTTAGAGCCTTGAACTGTTCCTCGTTCTCTTTCTCTCGGAGCAGTCTTTCCTCGGCTCTCCTGCGGTCGGCTTCCTCGCGCTCCTTTCTGCGTCTGTCCTCTATCATTCGGCTCAATCCGTCGTGCGCCTCCATGAAATCTTCGGGGCAGATGTTCTTGGGATAGCGTAGGTCTTTGCCGAGGTTCTTCAGCATCCGCAGATAATCGCACCACATTCCGATGTTGTTGATATGATAGCGGTGGCGTTTGGCGATAAGGTACGATGCCCAAAATTCATCCGCATTGTCGGGATTGGCAATAAAGTATTTCATTTCCTCAATCTCTCCGGCTTTCAGCAGTGTTTCCATTCTTGGGTCTGCAAGCAGAGCCTTGAAAAGTCTGACGGGTGATATGCCGTGGAAATCACCCTTGAAGCCGTTGCGTTTGAGCTGGGGTATTACCTTAATTCTCGGATAGACATCGCTCCATGCGACAACATCATCATACAGTGAGTTGTGCGGGCGTATCTCCATTTCGCTCCAATAAGACCAGCAGTCGCAGTAATGGAAAGTAAATCCACGGAGCAGAGCCATGTCGGTAACTTTACCTTCCGGAGAAATCCACCTTTGCACGACCTCCTGACAATAGAGTTGTCTGACCTCTCCCTTACGGCTTTCGCTCGTTATCTGCGACACACGGATTACTTGAAAACCCTTGTGCGCTGTTATGATGCTGAAATATGCGGTTTCCTTATGGGTGCGTTTGCGGGTGTCCTTCACTTTCAGTTCAGTTCCGCAGTGAGGGCATTTGCAACCTGCGACAGTGTCGCAAAGATTGCCTTTCTCGCCTTTCCAAACGTGTCCGCAGTCGGAGCAGGTCATTGTTCCGCTATTGGTGCGATAGGCGAAATGCTCAAAGCAGTGGCGGTATGCCCATTTCTCTTGTGTGGCGGTTATGGGGCGCAGTGTGGCGGATAGCCTTGCCACTTGCTTTTGTAATGCTGTCTTGGGTTTCATAGCCGTAATGTTTTAGAGGTCAAAAAGACTGGGTTGTGCGACTTGGGGATTGTTCTCGGTGGTTTTCTTTTCGGTGGTCTTGGGTCTGCGCATTTTAGCCATTTCCTCATCACGGAGTTTGTTGATGGCGTCCTGCCGTGCCTGTTCCTTTTCTTCCTCGGTGAGTTCTACCGTATGGTTTACCACCACTTTGCAGTTGATTGGGTTGCCGACCTCAATCTCGCTTTCCTCCCAATAGTGTACTGCCATTCCGAAGATTTCATCATCTGCAAAGCCGTTGCAACCGCTTTTCTGCACTTGGTTGATGATGTATGTAACGCAGTCCTCTACCGATTTAGAGGGGTTCGCAAAGCGGATGGCGAACAGAGCGTCATTATCGGCTCTCTTTTCAAGATAAGCCTTGATTGTGTCGTTGAAGGCTCGTGTGCCTCGGTTTTCTCTTGTGGTTGCCATAGTCGTAAATATTTTCAGAGTGTTAAAATCCAATAGATTGCCCCGATTGCGGTAAGGATTGAAATGAGCCAGCCTATTCCCCTCAGTATGGGTTTTGCTATCGCCCACAACGCTATCCCGATAACCGCCCCGATAATGATTGCCACCGCCTTGACCGCCCTTGTAATCATGCGGTAATGATAGGAGGATTGGCGAGCTTGCCTTGACCTATTGTCTTTATGTTTTCTTGTGGCTTTCATATCGGTGGGAGCTTTTTTTTAACCTCATGCGTCCAAAGACAGTGTGGTTGTATGAGTTGCTTGACACCTGAAAGGCGTGGGGCGGCAAAAGAGGGATGTTCGGGTCTTGGTGGAAAAAATACAAGCCGACGCAGGAGGTCTGGAGATTTTTTATGCCAAAGCCAAAAAGAATATCCCTCCGCCACACGTTAGGTTATGGCAAGCAACTCGTACTGACCCACTTGTTATCGGTACGCACTGATTGAAATGGCTCCCCCGGATGAAAGCCCATGAAAACATAAATCTTTGCCGCCTCTGCGGTGGCGGCGATGGAGTGGAACACTAAAAGAAAACCGTGGCAGCCCCGATAAAAAAAGAAGTGTGCCGCAATGACGGAAATCTGCAAGACCCGGCATTGCGACACTGTTCTTTTCGGTGGCTGCTGTTCAAGCGGGGAGTGAGGGGGCGGTCGTAAAAGTCCTTATCCTGCAATGCGTCCCGGAACACGGACGACAGCCATTCAGTCTTATGGTGACGGCAGCGTCTTCGATGCCATTCCATAAGGCGATGGCCGTTGTCGGTGTTCAGCATTGTCCATAGGCGTGTTGCGGTCAATAGGTGTCAGTGGCTCGTCCCCCGTCACCTATCGACGGCATAACGCCGCCAGCACTGCAAGACCGCCCCGCCTCTCACCGCTTTATAGTGAAGCAAATGCGGAGAATAATCCTTGAAACATTGGATTATTCTCCGCATTTATTTTTTGTTGATAAAAAATTACGCTGTTGGCATTTTGAATATTACTAAATCAGGACTGAGACGACCCATTTCGGCAGAAAGGGTCTCCGGGAGGAATTTTGCATAGACCTTTTCTGTAACATCTGTACTTGCATGGCCGAGAAGTCGACTGACCACTGTCATTGATAAGCCTTTGTTAAGTGCAAGTACGGCAAAAGTATGGCGCGCAACGTGCATCGTCAGGCTGAATTTTAATTCAAGTTTCTCTCCTACAACATTAAGAGATTGATTGATGCACTTTGTAGCACTATTTCTGGCACGATAGAGTTCTTCCTCATCATCTATGTCCAAATCATCTTTGACTAAATCAAATACATATTTGGAATCCGGACGTTTCTCCTTCCACTTTCTCAGTATCTCTATGGCTGAATCAGAAAGAGGAATCACGTGACGTTTGTTTGTCTTTACCATTACTTTGCGAAGTTCCTTCTTCTCAAAGTCCAAATGTCCCCATTGAAGTGTCATTACATCAACAACACGCAGTCCACAGGCGTGAAATGCGAATAAGAACATTTCGATAAACTCTTTGCGACGTGGCTCAGTATCTTTTTTATAAAATTCCAAGAGCTTTAAGAATTCATCTTGAGTCAGGCTCTTGCCATCAAACTCATTCTCGTCAATAGACAAGGATACTTTAGGTGCTATTCTCATATCCTGTATTCGAGCATTGATAGCTACGTCAATCATTCGTAGCTCGGTTGCATACGCACAGGCTTTGAGAATAGGAGTTAGGGAGTGATTGATTGTTGCGTCGCTATTTTTCTTAATTTCTCTGCGCCAAGTAATATACTCGTCCACGAGTTCAACAGAAATTTCCCCTACATATATGCTGTCAGGCTTGTAGGTGCCACGCTTAGTAGAGCGTAGAAATTCCTGAAACATATTCATTCCGCTTTTGCCATTCATATATCGGCTGCGTCCGATTCTGTTGCGGGAATAATCGGAATTTAGCCTTTCAATGGCAAACTCGACGAAATCCTTACCTTTATCCTCGCGGATGACAGGCTTGTCAGCAAGAAAGTCATTTATTAGTTGAGCGGTAATCTGCCCCGGATACTTTTGGGAGTATTCAGCTAACAGTCCATCAATCTTATCGACACGGTTAAGTAGAACGCCATTTATACGATTAGCCTCCGGGCCGTAAGATGATTTTACTCCACCACGTCCTTTATTGAGCTTTTCGTTCCAATCCCCAACCTTGACAAATATGTTCATACCTTTTCTTACAATCTGGCGATTCCAAGTGTATTCCAGCTCGACAAGATAAGGCTTATTGTTGTCCACGGCTCCACGGATGCGGAGTCTGTATTTCCCCAAAGGGTATAGTCTTTTTGGTCTTCCCATAGCGGAGAGTGTTTTTGAGGTTAAAAATCCCGGTTTATGCAATACTCACAAACCTCTGCAAAGGTAATGAATTTTAGCCAAACAAACTCAATATTTCCTCCAAAAATGCGGATTTTAGCCAAACAAACCACGCCATTTGAGGCTATAAAATACCAATGGTCAAACAAATTATATTTTGCTTGACCATTGATTATCAGGTATTTATGAAAATTTTGCGGCTTAATACTCGTCCTCGTTGAAGAAGAAATCTTCTTTACTGGGGTAATCGGGCCAAATATCTTCTATACTTTCATAAATCTCGCCTTCATCTTCCATCTCCTGCAGATTCTCAATCACCTCAAGCGGAGCCCCCGAACGCATGGCATAGTCTATCAATTCGTCCTTAGTTGCCGGCCAAGGAGCATCCTCCAGTTTGGATGCCAATTCCAATGTCCAATACATAATTCCTAAGTATTTAAATCGTGAATATTGTGAATATTAAGTTCTACTTCTATTTTTCGGCAAATGTATAACAATTTATGTCACTTACAACTATTATTCCAAAATATTTCGTCTTTTTTCGCATCCAGGTTGATCTTCCGGGACAGAACGAACAAATAATCGGACAATCGGTTCATATAAGCTAACAATTCCGGAGCTATTTCTACCTCGGCCGACAGAGTCAGAATACGGCGTTCGGCACGTCGGCACACGGTACGGCACACGTGACAAAGAGCAGCGCCACGGCTCCCTCCTGGCAGAACAAAAGCTGACAACGGAGGTAAAAGGGCGTCCAAACGGTCAATCTCGTTTTCCATCTCCGCAACCATGACAGGAGTGACAACACTGGCAGACTTCAATGACATTTTTGCCTGATCGGTAGCCAAATAAGAGCCGACAACGAACAGGCAGTTCTGCACGCGCTGCAAAAAGGCAACATCCTGTCCATCTGCCACATAAGTAATAAGTAACCCCAAGAAGGAATTCAACTCATCTACCGTACCATAGGCCTCCAGGCGATCATGCGTTTTGGGTACACGGGTGCCACCCACCAGGGAAGTTGTCCCTTTATCTCCGGTTTTAGTATATACTTTCATAACTGCTGATTGTTTAGAATTTGCTAATTGATAAAAACAGGCTTTCTGCTTAAAAGTTCACAATATAATCTTGCTTAATTTTCGACTTGTCAAAAAAGATAACCCCCAAGTCGTATAGGTCGAACGTAATTCCTGCCCGGGCATCGCACCGCATATCGTGCCAAAGCTGCCGCATTGCCGGCGAATAGCCGACGCCTTCAATGACAAAAACCGAACGCTCCGTCACACGGTCGGCACACACATCGAAGACTGCGCGCACCAACGACGGCTGACGATAATCGTGCAGATAAAGGAAATCGACAGGAACACCACGTTCCAGAAAGAGCTCGTCCAGCTGGGAAGCATGCAGATAACCGGTATCCTTTTTAGCTGCCTTCATATATAGCTCGGCTGCCGAATCCGGCCCTACACTGACGATGAACGTCGGTTGTGCCCGATTGACCAAACGAAACAACAGACGTTTCACCTTCTGCGACTCCCGGCATGCCCAATTATGTCCTTTTTCAGAAGCAAGGCGTCTCTGCTCCGCCGAAAGTTCTTTATATTGATAATATGGCGTATGTTCGTAAACCACCCGTGTAATAAAATCGAAGGCAAACGGCGAATGCACTCCATAACCGCGACGATGACGGAAACGGCGCAACCAAACAAAGGGGCGTTTCAGTAGTAATAAAGAATTCATATCTCTTCGGACCGGCACACGAACCGACCTTTCAAGCCTGTCCCTGACCGGATTTTCTATACATAATCTATCAGCGGCGCCAGCCCGACAGCCATCTTCCACCATCTCGACAAGCAGTCGGCCGCTACAATAAGCCAAAGGCTGATAACGCAAACTGCGCCATGCCTACAACAAATGTACAGATATTCTTTTTCATACACAAGAGGCAGATGCAGATATATAAAAAAGTCAGGCGCAAAAAGCCCATACAGCTTCCTGCGCCTGAAGAGAGAACCATAAACCTGTTATTCCACTTTCCACTCTATCACTCCACCCGATGCACCTTTCTGCAACTGAGCGGCGAGCTTCAGTCCAGTCGTTCTGACCGGTTTGAAATCCAATCCATTATATCGATCCTTATTTACGGTATAAGGTGAGAGAGCTTCTACTTCTTTCCAGTTTTTGCCGTCTTTATAATATAGCTTCCAGCTTTCGGGTACACGGAAATTGCCGTCATAGTGGTCGAAATCCAACCAATAAACATCGACATGCGACACCGTGTAAGGCTGGTCAAACTCGTAAGCCAGGGTTTCCAGCGTACCGTTCTTCAGCCACCAGTAATGATAAGGTTTCGACGTGTCCGACGAACGCTTGGGTTCCCATTGGTCGTTGACTCCCCATGCCCAAGCCTCAACCGAGGCCGACTCGGGAGCATCCTTCTGAATGGGTGCCTGAATCATCAGCGTACGAGCCTTGCTGGCAATGGTCGGTTCGGGAGTAATGCGGGCATACTCGGCCGAAGCAGGAATCCATACTGCCATCTGATCGGCTCCGCGATTGTTCCAGGTTGAATAAGGAATTGCCTTGAAGGCAACGTCTTTCACTGTACCATCCTTTTCCACCTCCTTGGCCGTACCGGTCAGCACAACCACTCCGTTCAGCAGGTCGGCATCGTAAGAGGCCTTCATCGGTGTGCCGTCGGGGATAAACTTATTGAATACAAGGCTGTCAGGTTGGTCCTTTCCCTCCAGACAGAACATGATGGGACCACGTTCGATCGCCAGTTTGCCACGGTCGTCCTCGGCCAGCTCATTGGCTTTGACACGGCGCACATCCATCGGAAGATCAACCTCGACCACGTCGCCAGCTTTCCAGCGGCGGTGAATGGTGGCGTAGCCGTCGTACAGACGGGCACGTACTTTCTTGCCGTTGACCGAAATGGAATATGCCTTGGCCTTGTCGGTAAATGTATACAAGTCGGTAGGAACCGGTGAATCCTGTGCCCAACCCGGTATACGAAGACGCAGTGCAAACTCCTGCTCCGTTTCGGGTCGGACGGTAAGTGTCACCTTGCCCTCCCAAGGATAGGCAGTAGTCTGTTCCAACGTCACATTATTGGCTTCGGTCGTCAGCCGGGCCTTGCTCTGAATGTACAGGTTGACGTAGATGTCGTTGGCTTGCGTAGCATACATATAAAGAGGTACGCTGGCCATAAAGCGGGTAACGTTGCCCGGACAGCAGGCACACCCGAACCACCGCTGGCGTTCGTGTTGTCCCATCGACTCCAGCGGATTGTCGTAGAAGAACTTGTCGCCACTCAGCGACACACCCGAAATGACTCCGTTGTACAAGGCACGCTCCAGCACGTCGGCATACTTGGCATCGCCCGTGGCCAGGAACATGCGATAGTTCCAGAAGACATTGGCGATGGAGGCACACGTCTCGCAATAGGCCGTATGGTTGTTCAGTTCGTAGTTGGGACCGAAACCTTCGCCCTGCGCACGCGAACCGATACCACCCGTTATGTAGAGTTTCTTGCTGGCCATGTTGTCCCAGATGCGGCACAAGGCATTGAAATAAGCCGTATCCTGCATCAGTGCCGCCACATCGGCCACGCCGGAATACAGGTAACCGGCCCGCACGGCATGTCCCACGATTTCATCTTGCTGCAGAATAGGCTTGTGGTCCTGGCTGTATTCGCTCAGCGGATGTCCGTCAGTACCCCGTCCGGTTTCTTCGACAAAATATCGGGCGGTCTGCAGGTATTTCTCGTTGCCTGTCACCTTATAGAGTTTCGCCAGCGCCATTTCGATGATGGGATGGCCGCTCGGACGATGAATCTGTCCTTCGCCGGGTCCGAACACCTGGCAGACGAGGTCGGCATTCCGGATAGCCACATCGAGCAGCGTCCGCTTGCCGGTTGCCTGATAATGGGCTACGGCAGCCTCGTACAAGTGGCCGCTGTTATACAGCTCATGGCTGTTGATCTTCTCCCAGCGTTGTTTTCCCCACCAGCCGGAGAGGCGGTAGCAACGGTTGGTGACACACGTAGTCAGATAGCCGTCCGGTTCCTGGGCAGCAGCTATCAGGGAGATGACACTATCCAGATAGGCATCCAACGCTTTGTCGTACTTGACAGCCAACGAATAAGAGGCTCCCTCAATCACCTTATAAGGGTCGGTATCGTCGAACGAAAAGTCACCCCGGTGCTCTCCCTTTTTCAGTCCGCCGGCAATGGCAAAATTGTCGAAACGCCCATTCTTCTCACATTCTCTGAAAGCTGAAGGAATGGAAACCGTACGGTTCGTCTCGATACGGGGTGCCCAGAACCCATCGTCCAGATGGACCTGAGTAAAAGAAACTTCCTTTATTGGCGCATCGGGCTTTACATAGGAGTCTCCACACGACGCCAGTCCCAACAGGGCGACGCCACAGAAAAAAAGTCGGATTTGTAATTTCATAATATGAACATTAAATAATCTGTGTTTGAACACCGCAAATGTACGCATTTCACTGTTACCACCATAGAAGAATCCTCTAAATGGATAACATAATCGTCAGTATATTAACACTTAGGATGATTATTTGGACTATTATTGCATCGTTTGGACTATTCTTCTATTCTCAACAGGCATTTCATTACCACAGGTAGGAAATGGGGACAAAGCAAAACACGGATCAAAAATATTTTTTCCTAAACTCAGAACTATTCCACAGCACAAACGTTTCTATGTAAGAACAACCTAAAAACTTAACAAGAAATGAAAAAATTAGCATTACTCGCACTGGTTGCCGCATTAGCAACCAGCTGCTCGGACGACGAAACATCCATCCCTCAGGAAGACCTTCAACTGGCAACACCCGCACTGCACATGAAAGTATCGACAGCCAGTGGCGAAAGTCCGTTCACCGGTGTACTGACCGTCATGCCATGCCAACCAGAAAGCTCGATCTATTTTGGCAACTACGTAAACCACCGACTGACTCCTTTCTACGGATACTATATGGTAAAGGACGGCGAATTTTACGAATCGTCCAGCAACCGTGAACTCCTGTTGCCTATGGGTGACTACAATATGATATATTGGGGAACTCCCAAATACGAAGAGCCCATCTATTCGAATCCGGCAGTCAGAGAGCCTTCGTACAGCATCGGCGGAGACCTGTCGCAACAAGCTTTCAGCCTGTTGAAGATGAGCAACGATACGACGTACTACCCCGTATACGACCTTGTACACGCCGTGCAGAATGTCAATATAGGAACAGACGAACTCGTAGCATCCTTGCAACGTGTAGTTGCCGGAATCAAAGTCAGCGTCAAGAACCAGGAAGACTCTGCACTTTCGTCCAACATAGAGAGCGTTGTGATAGGCATCACCGGCATTGCCCGCGAACTGGACTTTTATACGGGACAGCCTCAAGGCGACGCATGTACGGTAACTTTCCCACTGGTGCGGTCGGTTGACGGTACCGAAATGACCAACGGAACGGTCATGTTGTTCCCCTCGTACGGCAATCCGGAGTTTCAGATGAGCATCAAGCTAAAGAACGGTACGGTGAAACGTTTCAAGCAGACACTGAAATCGCCGCTTGTGGCCAATACCAAGCTGACCCTGAACCTGACGGTAGGCGACATCTTCACAGGCGACGTATCCGGCGACTTCACGATGGAAGACTGGAAGGAAGACAACGAAAACATCGACGTACCCATCATCGAATAACGCCCCTCCCCTGCCCAACCCTGCTCCGCAGCCCAAACATCTGCACAGGGGTGGGCAGGGTTCGGTATATACCCTCCACACAGGCGCCGATTACATGGATCGTCGTGGAAGCTCTTCCCGGACTTCCGCGTCGTTCTGTGCAATCGGCGCCTGCAAACCGTAACATACCGGCCCGTCCGCACCGCCAATCTCCCCTCAAAATTCGAAGCACCTCAGGAATTGACCACCCAAAAGGATTTGTATATCAGCACTATTTTTGTACTTTTGCCCCCTCTAAAACAACGAAACACGTATGAGAGGCAAGAAAAGAATATACTATATAATAGGTGGCATCCTCCTTGTGCTGGCAGCTACATGGGGCATTACGCACCTCGTCAGGAAAGACCGCCCGGCCGACATGCTGGACGAAGTGGAAATGACCGACTCGGCCGAAGTGGAGGCCATCACTTATAAATATGGCATCCCCACCGACCGCTACAACGTGAATTACGGCATCGTCGAGGACCGCCAGAACCTGTCGTCCATCCTGCAACGCCACGGCCTGTCGGTGAACGACGTACACCGCCTGAACGAACGGGCCAAAGGCACATTCGATGCCCGCAAGGTGAAGAGCGGACAGGCCTACGCCGTGTTCACCACCAAGGACAGCCTGCCACGCACACGCTTCTTCGTCTACGAAGAGAGTCCGAAAACGTACATCGTCTTCGACCTGCGCGGCGAATACAGTGTGCGCCGCGGCGAGAATCCCTCGGAATGGAAACGGCAGGAGGTGAAAGGCCAGGTGGAATCGTCGCTCTGGGTGGCCATGCAGCAAAGCAACACCTCGCCCCAACTGGCCATGAAGCTGTCCGATATCTTCGGCTGGACCATCGACTTCTTCGGACTGCAAAAGCAGGACGAGTTCCGCGTCATCTACGAACAGGAATACGTCGACGGCAACAGTCTGGAAAACTTCCACATCCTGGCCGCCTCGTTCGCACACGAAGACAGCCTGTACTACGCTATCCCCTTCGTGCAGGACGGCGAGGAACTCTACTACAACGAACGGGGCAACAGCCTCGAAGGTGCTTTCCTGAAGGCCCCGCTCGACTTCTATCGCATCTCGTCGCGCTTCTCGAACAGCCGTTTCCACCCGGTGCTGAAACGCTACAGGGCACACCACGGCGTCGACTATGCCGCACCTACGGGCACGCCGGTCTATGCCATCGGCAGCGGAAAGGTGATAGCCAAGGGATATGAAGCCGGAGGTGGAGGAAACTACCTGAAGATAAAGCACAACGGCGTCTACGTCAGTACATACATGCACCTGTCACGCTTTGCCAAAGGCATCCAGGTAGGGTCGCAGGTGGCACAGAAGGAAGTCATCGGGTACGTAGGAGCCACGGGACTGGCTACCGGGCCTCATCTGGACTTCCGCGTACACGAAAACGGAAAACCCATCAATCCGCTCACCATCAAGTCGCAACCCAAGAAGCCCATCAGCCCCGAGAACAAGGCGGCATTTACGCTGGTATGCGACTCGCTGGTCAGAGAATTGCAGCAGTTGTAACCCTGCGGCGAGAGGCCGGAAAGGGAACGGTTTTGTAAACTTCCATAGCCATTTACAGCATTTACGTAAACGGCTGATTACGAGAAACTTGTATTTTGCCTATCACAGTCGTATACTTAGGCCATCTCGGTCGTATACTTAGGTACCCTCAGTCGTATACTTAGGGTACCTCGGTCGTATAGTGAGGGGGTGACCCGTCACGATGTCAATAATGACGAACACGACGTTGCAAAACCCAGCTCCTTTACCGGACAGCCGGCCCGACAGACACCGGCTGCTGTATGCGCTTGCCAAAGACAGGCTTCTGCACGCCAGGCAACTGCACGTAGCGCGAAGTCAGGCTGCGGGTCTGCACAGCCGACGGAGCATCATCATACGTCCGACCGGCTTCGGTCAGTGCCTGGCGCAGCAATGGCTCGTTTACGTCGCCCAGCGCATAAGCCAGCATCGGTTCGTCGTCCACACCGACGTCGGGCCTCAGCCCGTCGGGCATGCAGGGCGTCTCACCGGCGGCATTCTGGTAGATGCTGATCATCACATACAGTCCCCAGTTGCGTATCGCTTCGGGCACCTCGTTGTAAGCATCTTCGGCAGCCAGCATCATTCCCGTGCAATACTTGCCCGACGACTGCTCGCCGATGAGCCGTACATCCATGTAAGGCATCAGTCCCCCCAACAACGCCTCGGAGGCTGACGCCGAGCCTGTTCCTATCAGGGCATAAATCTTCTCCAGTCCGATGTTGGCATCCTGCGTGCCGACATTCATCACCTCATCACCGTTCTGATACGTGTAGTCGGTCGCGAAGCACGTCTCCATGCTGGCCCCCTGCTTCTGCAGGTATTCCGTCAGATAGTTGTTGTACACCTCGCGCTCGAACACCTGCCCCGATGCCACCGCCTGCTGCGGAGCCAGCATGGAAGCCAGCACATTCTCGGTCAGCACATAGCCGCCCCCGTTGTAGCGCAGGTCGAGCACCAGCTCGCGAACGCCTGCGGCCTTGAAGGCCTTGCACACCGCTATCAGCTTGCTGATGGAAGTCAGGTCGAAGGCCGAATAAGCCAGATAGCCCACCTTCTTCCCATTGAATTCGTAGACGGAGTCGCACAGCACGGGGTCTTCGTACATGTTCACAGCCGTCAGCTCCACCGTCTTCCCCACGTCGTAAATCGTATTGTCGGCGGCATTGTAGCGACCCAGCGAAGTGCTCAGGCTCGTGTTGTAATACAGATTCAGGTAATTGTCCGTCGTCAGCGGCTGACCGTCGATGCTCAACAGAATGTCGCCGCGCTTCAGTCCGGCCCGTGCCGCAGGAGTGTCGTCATGCACAAAATTGACCACGGCAGCACACTGCTTCGTCTCTTGATTAACCAAGTAAACGGTCAGACTCCACCCGAAAGTGGTGGACACTCCGCCAACGGAGCTGACAAACGAACTCATGTCGTCGGTCATCATGGTCCACTTGTCGATGTAGCCATTGCTGTCGTGATAGCGGATGCGGTCGACCGTGCCGATGGGGTCGGTGTTGGTTTCGGCATCCCAGCCTGCCAGGTCGTCGGCTATCTCGGCATTCCACAGATAATACATATTCATCACATCCTTGCCGAAGCGATTGGCGTAATACGTTTCTTCGGACACGGAGTAAGGCCAGCCCCCGTCGTCCTTGGAGCAGCCCGTCAGGCCGAAACATCCGGCCAGCATAACAAACGAGACAAGTCCCGACACTAATTTCCTATTCATCTGATTACTACATTGTTTAAGAAGTCCATAAATACTTATTCCATCAAGATGCGTCCGGTGCAGGTCGCGTTACAGCAATTGCCGTTTTTCGCCGGCCTTCAAGTTGACTTTCACCGACTTCCCGTTGAAGCAGACACGGGTCTTACCGCCTTTTCTCGACTGGATGCTCAAGGCAGTCACCTTGCCATCCTTCCAGGTCATATCGACCACGAAGCCACCACGGGCACAGATGCCCTGTACGCTACCGTCTTTCCACTGCGCGGGTACGGCAGGCAGCAGGGTTATGGACGATTCGGACGACTGCATCAGCATCTCGATAACCCCGGCGCAGCCACCGAAGTTGCCGTCAATCTGAAAAGGCGAATGGGCATCCAGCAGATTGGGATAGGTGCCGCCACCACGACGGGCGTCCTTACCTTTGTAACCGTCGGGAGTCACCAGACGGAGCAAGCGGCGGTAGATGCGGTAAGCTCCCTCGCCATCCTGCAGGCGGGCGTACAGATTGACACGCCAGCCGGTGCTCCAGCCGGTTGTTTCGTCGCCCTTGATTTCGAGGGTACGGGCACAGGCACGCGCCAGTTCGGGCGTCTGCTCCACCGAAAGGTGATGCCCCGGATACAGTCCGAAGAGGTGGGACTGATGGCGGTGTCGGGGATCCTGGTCGGGCCAGTCATGGAACCACTCCTGCAGATTGCCGTCGCGGCCCACCTTGTAAGGCCACAAGCGTGCCAAGGTCTGCTCGGCTTGGCGACGGAAGTCCTTGTCCGTGTTCAGCACGGCAGCAGCCTTGATGACGTCAGTCAGACACTCGCGCGTCATGGCCAGATCGGCCGTACAACCGTATGATGTGGCTCCCACGTATCCGTCGGGCGTGACAAACTTGTTTTCGGGCGAGGTCCCGGGCGAGGTCAGCAGCTTGCCGTCTTTCTCGATCAGCCAGTTCATGCAGAATTCGGCGGCTCCCTTCAGTGCCGGATAATATTGTTTCAGGAAGTCTTTGTCCTGAGTGAAGAGATAACGTTCCCAGATGTGCGTCGACAGCCATGCGCCACCCATGGTCCAACAGGCCCACGACGGGTCGCCTACGTGCAGACCCACGGGGCAGGTCATGGCCCAGATGTCGGTATTCTGTCCCAGGCACCAACCTCTGTCCACTCCGTAATAGGCTTTCGCGGTCTCCGTCCCCGTCTGGCTGAGGTTAGCAATGAAGTCCATCAGCGGACGGTGCATCTCGCTAAGGTTGGCCGTCTCGGCAGCCCAGTAATTCTCCTCCAGGTTGATGTTGCTGGTATAGTTGCAGCTCCAGGGCGGAAGCAGTTGCTCGTTCCATAAGCCTTGCAGGTTGGCAGGCACACCGGGTGTGCGCGAGCAGGAAATCAGCAGATAGCGTCCGAACTGGAAGTACAGTGCCTCCAGTTCGGGGTTGTACTGTTTCTCGTCCGTATAGCGACGCAACTGTTCGTCGGTAGGCAGGGCGGCGATTTCGGGTGCCGTCTGTCCCAGGTTCAGCTTCACACGGTCGAAGAAGTGACGGTAGTCGGCGATATGGTTGGTCCGCAACTCGTCGTAACTCTTGGTGGCAGCCAGCGACATCCGTCGCTCCACCTGATTGCTGTAGTCGCGGCCTTCGCGTGCAGGGTCTTTGTCGAAACCGTTGAAACTGGTGACGTTGGCAATCAGCACTACCGCCTCGCGTGCACCTTCAATCTTCAGTTCGCCCGAAGGGAAGCTCTTCACCTCTCCGTCCGGAGTCAGCACCCTGACAAGCGTGCGGAAGCGTGTGCCCCGTTCGGGGTCGTACAGGTGTTTATTTTTCACCTGGCCAAAATACACGGGATAAGAATGGTAAGCGGCATAGCCTTCGGCCGAGATTTCATTTCCATTGGCCGATGTAGCGTGAGGCAACTGCGAGTCGAACGACAGCAATGCCCGGATGCCCTGCGGGCTTTCCGACCGGAGGCGCAACACAATGACCGAGTCGGGCGCCGAAGCAAAATAATCGCATGAAAAAGGCTGACCGTCGCGCAGGTAGCGGGTTTCGGCCACGGCGTTGGCTATATCGAGCGAGCGACTGTAGGCCGAAATCTGTGCCGGCACATCCAGGTAGGTGACAGTCAGGCGTCCTAAGGGTTGGTAGTTCTCGCTGTAATGTCCCTGCACCTTGCGTTGCTCGCGGTCGGCACCACGGTAATCCCCGGCATCGAGCAAACGGCGTATTTCCGGAATGGCTTTATAGGCATCGGGACTGGTCACCTCGCGGTCGGGCTCACCCGTCCACAGTGTCAGGTCGTTCAGCGAAATGACATCGCGTTCCGTACCTCCATACACAATGGCCCCCATCGTGCCGTTGCCTATCACCAATGCTTCTTCAAAATACTCTGCCGGACGATTGTAATGCAAAGTCAACCTTGTCGTGTCTTCTCCGGCCCATGTCATACATGTACTGAACAGTCCGCACACACAGGTTACAACCTGTATGCACCTTTTCAAACTTCTCTTTTTCATAAACTATCCGATTTCAAATTTGCGCTTCTCAAGCATTCTGCATACTCGGCACCATGCCGTGAAACGCGCTGCCGGAAACAAAAGTACTGTTTTTTATTTTTCAGACAATATGTTGTGTATGAAATTCGTAGAAATGTGCCTGAAGGAAGAATACTATTTCCCGTATTTTCGCTCGAATAAGTCTTTATTCTTTTTACCCCACTCCAGCATGGCATCGATGATAGGTATCAAAGTCATCCCAAGAGAGGTAATGGAATATTCCGACCGCGGCGGGAGCTCCGGGTAAATCATTTTTTCTACCAGACCATCCTCTACTAATTCTTTCAATTGCAAGTCAAGCACACGCGGGGTAGCCTCCGGCAATGCTTTATGAAGTTCGCTAGGACGCATGGTCCGATAGCGAAATTCATCCAATATACACGATTTCCACTTGGAATCTATAAGGCTCATTGTCAACCGTAATGGACAATCCAAATCAACAGGTATCTTCCGTTCGTACATAGCTCATGTTTTGCTGCTAAAGTTACAAATTACATCCTGCCCGACCAATATACCGAATAAATTTTCAGTATCTGAATAATTTTACGGTACTTGTACAAACGGGAGGCGTCACATATTTTTGCGACAGAATGAATAACATAATCAAACCATAAAGCAATGAGAGCAAATATCGAAGAATACAAAGCGGTAGAAGAAGCCGCTATGAAGTTTGTCAAGAGTGTGGCAGAAGGCAACAGCACCTATGCAAAAGATTTATTTATCGACGAAGCCGTACTATTCGGCTATCTGGACGGACAGCTGGAACATGGCAGTATCGAACAGTTCTATCAGAATGTCGACAACGTCGGCCCTGACAGCGGTTTCAAGGCACGCATCGATGTGATAGACGTAGAAGAGACACTTGCCGTAGTCCGTGTGCTGGAAGAAAACTGGGGAGGTCGCATCGACTTTACCGACTATCTGCTACTCATGAAAATAAAGGGAGAGTGGAAATGTGTAGCAAAAGCCTATAATCAGAATTCAAATACCATATATAAATAAGGAGGAAAAGATTATGAAGATTACAGTAATTACAGGCAGTCCACGTAAGCACGGCAACAGCCTGGCTATGACCGAAGCATTCATCAAAGAGGCAGAAAAATGCGGCCATAACATCCAATGCTACGATGCGGTTTCGATGAACATAAACGGTTGCCATGCCTGCATGACCTGCTACAAGACAGGCAAAGCCTGCTCATTCAACAAAGAGTTCGACAGTATCGCATCCTCAATACTCGAATCTGATGCCGTTTTATTCTCCATGCCCGTTTACTGGTATTCCATTCCTGCACAAATCAAAGGCGTGATCGATTGCCTGTTTTCCTTGATTGTAGGAGGAAAGAACATAGCCGGAAAGAAATGGGGACTGATTACTTGCTGCGAAGAACACGATCCGACCGTCACGGATGGCGTACGTATACCGATGGAAAGGTCGGCCGCATTGCTGAAATGGGAGCTAGCAGGAGAAGTGCTCATACCTGGAGTACTGAATGAAGGCGAGATAGACAATACGGACGGCTGCAGACAGGCAGCAGAACTTGCCCACAAATTCTGATCAGCATATAATGAATAAGCAGCAGCCGAACAGAAACAACGAGAGTAACTTGCTGCAAAAGTACGTGAACTTCAAGAGAAGAATACTGAATTGCAAAAAGCGGCGATCAACTATTACCTTTATACTGCCGAGGGTGAACGCCTTTTCTGTGAGCGGCACAACTGCTGGATTTATCCTGACAACAGAGGCATCTACTGGCATTTCAAAGTCGCCGACTATCCGGCTTATATACTTCCGGCTGAAATCAGTCGGGCATATCTTAACCATGAGATTTCAATACGGGATGTGTATGTGTACTGGCGAAAGAACTCCCTAAAATAGGAGTTCTGTAAATGAGGTATTGGAACTAAGAAATCCAATATCCCATTCATTATATTATTGGGCACTAATAAAAGTCCACCCTTGATTTTTTAATGATTCTATTATAACTTGAGAAGCAATAACGGTTTCTTTGATAGGATATTTTTCTTCTAATCTTATCCAAAAAGGCCAATATTTATCCCCACCAGTATGCCCATCATCTAATAGAAAAACATTTTCAGCATCTTTACGGCTATTTGATAGATTTCTTTCATACCAATAATTTCTAAAATAATCATCTTTGATTTTTGAAATATCAAATGTTGGCGAGGTAAGTTGCTCTTCGTTATTTTTATTGGCTCTACAACCATAGTAAATACCACAATAGCCTTTCTTGTCCAGCTCAATAACGACTTCAATATTTATACCTTTCTTTGATAGTTCCCAATAATAATAGACTTCATTTTGGAACTTTTTCTCTTCTTTTTGTGGAAGCAGTAAAAGCAAATCTTCCCATTTTTCTTGCCACTGTTGCGATGCATCGTTCATACACATGAATATTTTAGAGGTGAATAAATAATTTATCAAGTTAAAGAATTAGAACCATGCCACAACGTCTGAAATACTTATCTAAAGCGGAAACCTCTGTTTTCTAACAACCTTTTAAAACTACCATTTCGTGCTTCTTTTATAAAAGCCGGAACGTGTAACTTCAAATACAGCATTAGCTCATCAGCCTTTTCTTGGTGGGGTATATTCTTACTATTTATTCGGGTAATACCTCGGACAATATCTTTACTATTAGCATAATCCAATTTTCTAAGTTCATCAACGAATTGCCCAATCAATTTATCAAAGGCATACAACCCGCTTAAAACTGTATTGTCAGTTGTGTAATCTCCCAATATGTGAACATTATAAGCCATTGATGCAAGGAAATGAGAATAAACTCTTTCAGTGCCTCCGTGAGCAAGTCCAAAGGTCTGTTCTGTTTTCTGAATAATGAGTCTGTTCCGTCTTGCCTGCTCAGAGCGTATTTTTGCCTTAAACACTCTTATATTTGATTCAATATTTAAATCATGCTGTTCAAAGTAAATCCGAAGGAATGCCTCCAAATCCAGACTCCACGGTTCCGCGTCATATGCCCAATGAAACAAAAATCTATGTCTTCGAGGGTGAGAAATATTTAATCCCTTATAATCTTGCTCCAATTGTTTATGGAATTCCGAATTTGTATTGTCAACCATATCAGAACTAATAAATTTAGTCCAACTCTGATTGTTCTTGTTTTGTGCGCGACTGAATAATTTAGTATTGCATTCAAATCCTAAAACATCTATAATATCTTCACAATGCTGAACAAAGCCGCTATGAGCATAACTACTCAGCATCGAAAAGAATAGAATGAGAGTAAATGCTCCTACTTTCTGAATTATACTTATTTTAATCACTGTTTAGAATCATCATCACTAGAAAAAAAAACACATATACTATTCCAAGTTTTTGACCACCACGATGGTTCACTCGTTTTTGGGGTAGCATCTTTTGTATCTTCATCAGAAAACCAACTTTTGATAGTTTTCCATATCTTTACCCACCATGATTCTTTCTTTTCAATAATAATACATTGATATTCATCTCTACTTACAATATTCGCAAAGACAGTTCTATCATCAACAGAATACAAATACGGTTTTAAATCTTTGTCACCGGAATCATATTTATACATCAAGTTTATTCCGTTAACCAATACTACCCGGAGATAATAACCTTCTTGCTTAGTTGAATGATATGGCTTATACCTAAGGCTATCGCCTGCAAATTCTATTTTTGCCCCATTACTTTCCCCTTTATCAACATAGTCATTTTCCCACTTCTCACACTCCAAATTCGTATCATAGCTTTTGGGAGCATGATCTTTGCAAAAGTCTATAATATTTTCAATATCATCATTCGACAAAGAGAACTCGCTCATTCGAGGCCATTCTTCTTTCCGTATCTTTTCATAGTCAATGCTTTTCTTCAGCATAAATGCCCTGTCTGGGATAAGGGTTTCAAAATACAAATATTTAAGGTCTTTATTTGTCTTAAAACAATCTACATCTTCTATTTCATCCAAAGTTACTCCGTCAGTAAATGCAGTTCGTAATTGTTGTATGATAACCTTCTTTGCTTTATGGTTCTCTATGTAAATAGATATGTCGCCGACATTATAAGAAATACGTTCAGGTAAGATAATATGCAACTCATCATTTAGGTGAGTATCAATCCACAAATGATACCATTTTCTATAACTGACATCATTAAAACTAATTATTTTCGAGATGTTTTCCCAAGCGTTTTCTTTCGCGTTAATCAGGAAAGTTATGTATGAATCAAAATTTATTCCAGAATTCTTACCAAATGAAGCCTGTATGTTTGTATTTAGAACTGGATATTTAGCCATCACCGGCAACAATTTGGCTGCGGCCATAAATAAAAGATTATGGTCTGACGCATTAGGGTCATCTATGCCCATCCGTATTAAATCCAATCCCTTTTCTTCGTTTTTCAATTCATACAGATACACCATTGCACATTGCAAAATAGCAGCACTATTACTGGGAAGGTTTTGCAGTGCTATGTTTATTAATTGTTCCTTTTCTGTATTTGATAAGTTTTTCTCATAAGACAGTCTTGTTAAAGCAATACAACCACTTTTCTCATCATATCTTAATATTGGAGCCTTTTTATACATGTTAATATAAGTTGCAAAATTTGGCTTTGCCTTATCGTACTGTCCTAAATCTACATAGCCCATCCCAAGATGATAATAGTATTCAGCGATTTGTTCATAAGTTTTGCGATGGTCTTCAAGTAATCGAACACGTTTTGCCGCATCAGGCTCAGAAATATAGTCACTGAACATATTTGCCGTAGCTTCCGTTAATCTGTCATTTTCGCTAAGATGGTATTTATTGTAAAGACTGAAGACTATGCTCAAAGCTGTTTTCCGCACATCATTTATAGTATTCAAATCTTCTTTACGTAAATCCCACATAGCACGTAGTTCCTCAATGTTCTGTTCACCTTGCATGGTCTTGTATTCTACAGCAGAGCGAGCAGCTGTAAGCAAAGTTTGAAAAGCAAACTGATAACCCATTCCAGACCCTACGTTTCCTGTTAACAACATTGTTGGGCCTAAGGCATTGGATAGTGCCGCCCATTTCATGTTATCTCTCTTTACGGATTGTATTCGTCTAAGCAAAGCACGTTCCTCTTCCGTTATCTCAAATCTGCTAACTGCATCTAACAATTCTATCCTAAAATCATTGATTTCATACAGCCCTATTATCTGCTCTATTGTTAGATTGTTTAGTAGCTGGTCAGACTCATGCTCAAGAACAATCATAGACTTATTATGGACAATATTGGTCAATGTAGTGATGCAGTAATTCATTTGAGCAATAATCATGTCCTTGTCAGATTGGGCAGAAACATAAGAAGCGTTGGAAAAGATTATAGCCAATGTCAAGGCAACAGCTTTTATGTTGGATGGGATTTTCATATTATTGCGCCTTTTATTATCGTTTAATCAAATGTTATTCCTTTTAATTCCGCTCTACAGACTTGCCTTATGGGAACAAAATAGGAACATTCTTAAAAGAGAAAAAGGATAAGTCGTTTATCATCAACTACTTATCCTTTTATCCTGTACCCAGACCCGCATTTGAAATAATCAAAGTGGGGAAAATGTGGGGAAAAAGAAAAATGCGGAAAAACGCCGCAATTACACTGTATTTCAATATGTTATAATCATATTAAATTTTAATCCAAGTTAATCGAATTGCAAAATATTTAGCAGATGTGGGGAAAATGTGGGGAAAATATCTATATTTGCAGCAGAGTAAAATTCAACCTGAAAGTCTATGAAAGTAACCTTTATCATTAAAAAAGCAGCCAAACGATATGATACAGAATCCATGGCTACAATCTATGTCCGTTTTAGAAACGGAAGGCAGTTAGACTCCGTTACTCCTACTCAGTTAGCCATCAATCCCAATCTATGGGATGATAAAGACGAATGTGTAAAAACGAAAACTGTCTGCAATGAAGAAATGCGTACCCATATAAATGAAGAGATACGCCAGTTGAAAACCTATATCGAGAAGGTATATCAACAAGAAAAGGAAGCAATAGACAAAGAATGGCTAAAAACAACACTTGATAAATTTTACCATCCTGAAAAATATTTTTTGCCGGAGGAAGTGGTTATCAAGCCTACCATTGGAGAACTATTCGATGAATTTCTAAACAAGCACCCTTTGTCGGAAGTACGAAAGAAAAATTTCCGGGTTGTCAAAAGAGCCTTACTGCGTTATGAACTATATGTAAGGGCTACAAAGAGAGGACAAAAGGGCTTTATCCTTGATGTGGATTTGGTAACACCTGACACGCTTCGGGATATGTGGGATTTCTTTCAGAACGAATACCAGTATTATGAACTTTACCCGAGCATTTATGAAGCCATTCCCGAAAAGAGGACACCACAGCCCAGAAGCAAGAACACGCTGATAGACTGTTTTTCAAGAATACGCACATTCTTCCTGTGGTGCTTCGATAACAAACGCACCACAAACAGACCTTTCGACAAGTTTCCGATAGAGGAGTGTACATATGGTACACCTTATTATATAACACTCGAAGAAAGGGACAGGATTTTTAATGCAGACCTTTCTGCCACCCCACAACTGGCAATACAGAGGGATATATTCATATTTCAGACACTGATAGGATGCAGGGTGAGCGACCTGTACCGAATGACCAAACTAAATGTGGTCAATGAAGCCATAGAATATATTCCCAAGAAAACCAAAGAGGGGAATCCGGTTACGGTACGTGTTCCACTTAACGACAAAGCGAAAGAAATCCTTGAACGCTACAAAGAATATGAGGGGAAACTGTTGCCGTTCATATCCGAGCAAAAGTACAATGATGCCATAAAAAAGATATTCAAATTAGCTGGAGTTGACCGCATCGTAACAATCTTAGACCCGTTGACGCACAACGAAATCAAACGACCTATTTATGAAGTGGCAAGCAGCCATCTGGCAAGACGTACGTTTATCGGCAATATCTATAAAAAAGTGAAAGACCCGAACCTTGTTTCCGCACTGTCGGGACACAAGGAGGGAAGCAAAGCTTTCAGACGATACAGGGATATTGACGAAGAAATGAAGAAAGACCTTGTAAAACTATTAGACTGATACTTGTATGGGACAACAGGAATATGATAATTTCAAAAGACTGATAAAGGAATGGCTCGACAGCCATCCGAATGAATATGCCGATTTTGTAGAAGAAATGAACGACAAGAAGTTCAAAGGCTTCTTCAATATTTTCAATACGGCTGTAAGGCTTGTTCCGAAATATAAAGAAGCAGCACGCAAGAGAATAGGCGATGATAGAAACCCTGATTTCGAGGAACTGGAAAATGTTCTTTTACAATCAGACCTTGCCGAGAAAATAGTGAATGAGTTTCATACCCCGAACAAGAGAAGCATTGTTCCTGCCATGCTTGCATGGCTCTATTACGGACGAAGCTATGAGTGCATGGTGGAACAGGGTGAGGAACTGACCAAAAGAAAGGATATTCCCACCTTATACAAATGGCTTGTTTCCGGCATGGTCAAATTCATTATCAGAAAAAGCATCGCCAATGGCATGAGAACCAAAGAGGACTGGCAAGTATTCAGGAAGCAACAGAAAGCCATTGAGGAAAACTCTCTCGTGGAATGGGCAATAGAAGAAGATGAAGACATGGACGAGGAAGAAACAGATATGCTGCAGGAAGAACAGCCAAAGACCGCAGGACGCAAAGCCGACACACGCACGTTGCCAGAACTTCTGATAGAAAGGCATGACATACTGATTGAAAGAATTGGCACACGATTGAAAACCCATGCTACGGAAACAGATATAGCACGACTGTTTATCGCACTGGTGGAATACCGATTCATGCGGAAGTGTCCCATCAAGACTTTCAGAAACGCACTGTACGAGCAGTTCAAGGAACAAGAAATCGTCCACGAAAGAGGCATCCAGAAAGCATACAGAAATCTCACTTCTCCGTTTGGAAACAGCAAGAAACTGGTAAAAGACATTGGTGAAGACCATGAAGCCATCGAGGAATTGAAAGCCTATCTATCCAATTGAAGTTCGTTTAATTCGCTTTTCGTTTTTACGAATTTAACGAATTGAATATCACTGTTTTACGATTGATTTTCATTATATATTTGCGCCACTATCCTAATCGGGGTAGTGGCTTTTCGTTTATAATACTGCCGAAACGGGAAGTCTTACAACCGGCAGTTTCAAGAAGCCTATGACAGACATATTGGCAATTATCCAAAACGGAAACGGCAACATCAAGTTGGAAGTAACAGGAGAAGATTTGCTATTATTCTCCAACCAGTTAATCAGCCGTGCGAAGCATGAACTTTCTACCGCCATTGCGGAAGCAAGAAAGGAGAAGTATCTAACCAAAGAGGAAGTGAAAAAGATGTGCGGTGTTTGTGATACCACACTCTGGCACTGGTCTAAGAAAAACTATCTGAAGCCTGTAAAGGTTGGAAACAAGGTCAGATACCGACAATCCGACATTCAGAGAATCTTAGGTGAACACAACCCTTTAATCTAAGCCTATGAAGGAGGAAGAATATATGCGCGTAGGAACAACTTTGTACAAGGTGGTCAATCAGCCATGCGCCAATGGCGGTTATGAGAAGAAACGTGTCGTATGGAACAACAGCACATTACGGCAGGACTATGGAAAGAACTATCTTGCCACCGTCCCCAAGTATGACGGCTTTTGCACCGTTCCCAATCATCTGAACTACCAAAAGGAGATTGAAGGGTTTCTGAACCTTTACGAGCCGATAGAGCATAAACCGCAACAGGGGGACTTCTCCCACATCCAATCCTTGATGCGGCACATCTTCGGGGAACAATACGAGCTGGGTATGGACTATATGCAACTGCTGTATCTACAGCCGACACAGAAGCTGCCCATTGTCCTACTTGTTTCAGAGGAACGCAACACTGGCAAAAGCACGTTCTTGAACTTTCTGAAAGCCGTATTTGAGAATAATGTGACTTTCAACACCAACGAGGATTTCCGCAGCCAGTTCAATTCCGACTGGGCAGGAAAGCTGCTAATCGTTGTGGACGAAGTTTTGCTCAACCGCAGGGAAGACAGCGAACGGTTGAAAAACCTGAGCACCACTTTCACCTACAAGGTGGAAGCCAAAGGCAAAGACCGAACGGAGATTGCTTTCTTCGCCAAGTTCGTGCTGTGTTCCAACAACGAATATCTGCCCATACTCATAGACGCAGGAGAAACACGCTACTGGGTGCGGAAGATAATGCCGTTGCAGAGTGATGATACCAACTTTCTGCAAAAGCTAAAAGCGGAAATACCCGCATTTCTTTATTTCCTGACCCAAAGGGAACTATCCACGACACAGGAAAGCCGTATGTGGTTCAACCCAAGACTGACACACACCGCAGCCTTGCAGAAAATAATCCGAAGCAACCGCAACCGACTGGAAATAGAAATGACCGAGTTGTTGCTTGACATCATGTCGAACATGAACGTGGAAAGCGTATCATTCTGCCTGAACGACCTTGTAACCTTGCTACTCTATTCACAGGTCAAGGTTGAAAAGTATCAAGTGAGGAAAGTTGTGCAGGAAGTATGGAAACTTACTTCCGCACACAATTCGCTATCCTACACCGCTTATGAGTTCGCACCCCATCGTGAGTGCCACTATGAGCCGAAAAGGAAAACTGGTCGGTTTTATACGGTAACGAAAGAACAACTGACCGCTATCTAATTATTTTGATGAAATGATGAATAAGGGAAGTAATATATTGCCTTACAGATAGATATGTATTCATCAAACACTCATCAACAACGATTGCTGATGAAAAAAGAAAACATCATTTCTCTTTTGGCAAGCAATCTGATGAGAAAAAGATGAGCCGATATAACGCTGTTTAACAGTGTGTTAAATTCCAAATTCATCAAATCATCATTTTTTCATTCACCAACAAATCCGCAAGAAAATGACAATAGAAGAAGCTAAAAGCATACGAATAGCCGACTACCTGCACAGCTTGGGTTATTCACCAGTAAAACAACAAGGTATCAACCTTTGGTACAAATCTCCGTTTCGGGAAGAGAGTGAAGCATCGTTCAAAGTGAATACCGAACGTGAACAATGGTATGATTTCGGTTTGGGAAAGGGCGGAAACATCATTGCACTGGCTGCACATCTGTACGCTACCGACCATGTACCTTACATCTTGAAACGGATAGCGGAGCAGACACCGCACGTGCGCCCGGTATCTTTCTCTTTTGGCAAACAAAACTCTTCCGAGCCGAGCTTCCAACATCTGGAGATTGTTCCGCTGTCATCTCCTGCCCTGCTTGCCTACTTGCAAGGTAGAGGAATAAATACAGAACTGGCGAAAAGAGAATGTAGTGAAGCCCGTTTCACCCACAACGGCAAGCGGTACTTTGCCATCGCCTTTCCCAATGGTTCGGGTGGGTTTGAGGTTCGCAACCGCTATTTTAAGGGTTGCATCGCTCCAAAGGAAATCTCCCACATCAGACAGTCTGGGAAAGCGAGGAATACCTGTTATGTGTTCGAGGGGTTCATGGACTATCTCTCCTTTCTGACATTGAGACAGGAAAGCTGCCCGAATTATCCGGAGCTGGACGGACAGGACTACATCGTATTGAACTCCGTATCGAATGTAAACAAGGCTCTCTATCCGTTGGGCAATTACGAACGCATCCACTGCTTTTTTGACAACGACCGTGCAGGCATGGAAGCCCTCCAACAAATCCGCAAGGAATACGGCAGAGACCGATACATCCGTGACGCTTCTCAGACTTACAGCGGATGCAAGGACTTGAACGAACACTTACAGAAACAGGTTGAAAGAAAAAGGCAAGTCCAGTCCGTCAAAGGGGTGAGCAGCCAGCCACCGAAAAAGAAAAACGGCTTTCGGTTATAGCCCACTATAACTACACGCTTCGCTTTCGTAGTTGTGGGCTCTCCCGAGGGGATTAGGGCTTTGCCCTAATGACCC